>WNFG01004609.1_pt1 | contig 11876 bp, 8 predicted proteins | sample 5400431 | NCBI WGS metagenome assembly WNFG01 (sample SAMN13153346, study PRJNA577476) | soil metagenome | isolation source: 120 cm saprolite under Douglas fir tree site 2 hole 3 replicate 2 | place: USA:California | collected 2015-04-18
TAGGCAATCCGAACGGGAATGTCCGAGCGCGCGATCGGCCGAAGGCTGGGCGCGGGCCGATGGCGTCAAGTACTGCAGGGCGAGCCACGCCCGATTCGGATTCGAGGCCCGCAGCACGCCGCAGGGATCTCGCTCGCCCAGACCCCCTGCGCCGTCGCGGTCTCCTCTCAAGCCCTGCTTCGATCGCTTGCAAGACTACCTTCGGCTAACCACACGGGGGCAAATCGCTTCGATGGTTTAGCTGTGCGGAGCTCTAGAGCGAGCTTGGGCGTTGGCTCAGATGTACCCGAAGCGTCGCCGCAAGAGCCACTCGGTCCCGAGCAGCGTCACCAACGTGACGAGGTAATACCAGCGATCCCAGATCGGCTCGTCCTTGCTCCGGCCGACCTCGACCATCGGGGGATCGAGCAGGCGAATCTCGGGGAGGGAACCCATCGACAGTGGATGGCTTTTCGAGCCGGTGAGCCGGGCGATCTCTTCCATGACCTCTCCCTCGCCGAGCGACTTTTCGCCTTTGTTCGCCCAGGCGAACACCTTGTAGGCGCCCGGTTCCGGCGGCGCGAACTCCACCCGCCCCATCCCGTCTGCGCCGGTAACGGTGCGTTGGGTGGCCACCGCCCGCTGCGCCTTCACCGAAAAGAGATCCACCCGTACGTCCGCCTCTGCGGCGGGCTGATAGTCCGGCGTGCGCGCGGCCACGATGACCCCGATCGGTTTGCCCGGCTCCACCGACGGCGGGTCCGCGGTGACGGTGAGGGTGGTGAGGTCCGGATCGCGCACCAGCCAACGGATCGCATTCCCCCAGAAGCGATCGTAGAGCCGCGAAGGCGACCCGGCGGAGTGCGAGGCGAAGGCCCAGTACCAGCTCGAATCGACGGTGAGGGCCATCGCCCGTCCCCGGCCGTATTCCCAGAGCGCGAGCACCGGAGCCGTCTTCCCGTCGATCGTCTGGAACGGATGGTCCAGGAGCGTGGTGGCGCCGGGTTTCGCCCGGGTGAGATTGGCCCCCGGAAGCGAGGGCAGCGACGCCCACGCCTGCTCGGTGCTGGAGACTCCTTGCGAAAACGAAGTGACCGGGTGGCGCAATCCCTCGGGAGTCAGCCGCGGTTTGAAGGGATCGACGCTGGCCGGTTTACCGGCGGGCTCGACAGGCATCGCCTGGCCCAACACCGGAAAGTTCGACCTTCCCTCTCCGAAGGCGTGATCGCCTCCGATCATCAAGAAGCCGCCGCCATTGAACACGTAGCGCTCGAGATTCTTTTCGTAGCTCGCCACGGACAAGCTGGGATCGGTGTACCCGAAGTTCTGGAAGATCACCACGTCGAAGGTATCGAGCTTGGCATCGAAGATTTCCTCCATCGGGAAGGGAATCAGCGACAGCTCCCGGTCGCTGAGGACCTGGGGGTCCGAGGAGAGCGTGCGCAGGATGTAGAAGCTGACCAGGTCGACGTTCGCATCTTGCCTCAAAAGCCCGCGCAAGAACCTCTCGTCCCACGAGGGACGTCCGACCACGAGCAGAACGCGTACCCGATCCCGAATCACTTTCAGCGCAAACGATCGGGTATTGTTCTCGGTGACCACTTCCTCCGGGAAGACCGGCACCGACGCGGTGTAGACAAAACGGCCGGTCTGATCCGGGGAGATGTTGAAGGAAACCGTTTGAACATCGTCGTCGGAATTCAACCGGATGCTTTTACTGGCCACCGTCTGTCCTTCGCGGCGAAGCACCACCGGAACGTTGAGGCCTTTGAATCCCCGACCGCGGACCTCCACCTCCACCCCGATCGAATTGCGCACGAAAGCGAAGTCGTCGACTCGGATCTGGTCGATCGCGAGGTCTTTCAAGAGCGAGCTGCCTACCACGAAGGTGGTGACTGGGACTTGAAGGTCGCTCAGCGCGGCGCGGCTTTTGCCCACCACGCCGTTCGAAAGCTCGGTGTTGTCCGCCCCGTCCGAGAAGAGGAGCACCCCGGAGAGCTTCTTCGAAGCGGAGCCCTGCTCACCCGATTTCACCGAGCGCAGCGCGGAGAGCAAATCGGTGCGAGGTCCACGCGCCGGCTGCGAGCGCAGGGTCTCCGGGGTGACCGGGGCAAGCTCCGGATCGAAGCCGTAGTATTCGATGGTGAAGCGATCCTGCAGGCTGGCCAGCTGAGAGGAGACCGAATCCAGGTAGTCGGCCACCTCCGCCACCCGCGATTTTCCGCCCGGCGCGGCGGGGAAGCTCATCGACGCGGAACGATCCACCAACACCGCGATTCGATTCTTGACGTGCGCTACCTGGAGGTTGCGAATCCCCGGCTCGAAGAGGAAAAAAGCCGCCGCGATTCCGGCGCCGATCCGAAGCGCCCACAGGGCGATTCGCCGGCGCAGATCCGGCTCGCGTCGAAGGCCGATCGCCGCGAGAAGAACCCCGGCGGCGAGGAGGACGCCCAGCGCGGCCAGGGCCCAGAGCGACAAGGGCGACAGGCTCACCAGCTTCCAGGCATTGAACGGGGTTGTGTTCATCGCCTCTTGTTCATGATCAAAGGCAGGTGCACCGCATCGTCCTTGTAGTCGAGGCAGAGCGCGTACATGCAGACGTTGATCCCCAGGCGGAAGGCGAGCTCTCTTTGCTGCTCGCCGCCCGGCGAGACCTCGAACTCGTAGTCGCCGCTTTCATCCCGACTCCAGGCTCCGGCGAGGTCGTTCTGGCAGTAGATCACCGCGGCCCGCCTTCCCAGATTGCAGGCCTCCAGTTGGGGCTTGTTCAACAAGCGCCCCGCCGCCGAGTCGAGCATGAAATAGCTCTTGAACACGACGTGGCTGGACGGCAGAGGGACGAGCGGACTGCGCGGCAGCACCCGGGCGAGCTCGCGGCGGAAGCCCCGATCGAATCCGGTCCCGTTCGATCCGTCGTTGGCGTCAGCGAGCATGAATCCGCCAAAAGTCAGGTAGCGACGGAGATTCTCGATTTCGGCCGCGGAAAGAGGCGGCAGGTCCGCCTCGCCACCCAGGTAGAGGAAGGGATACTCGAACAGCTTCGGGCTGCTGAGGGGAAAGGGCCGGGCGTCGGGTACCACCTCCACCGAGGTACGGCGTTGTAGCTCCCAAGCGAGGCGCCGAAGCGCAGAGAGGCGGGCATCCCAGCGCCCTCCGTGCTGCGCCACCGCGGGAATGAACCGGGCGCTGTCGCCGAATGCCTGGGCTCGCCTGGCGAGCCACGGCAGCGACGCCAGAGCACCAAGCACCGCGCGTCGACCGAAAAGGCGTTTCACCATCGCCTGTATATACCGTCGACGAGGCCCGCGATTCCCCGGTATAGAGTGGTCATGGCAAAGGGGCAGTTTCCCAAGACGGCCTCGGGCTCGCGGTTGAAGAACGCGTGGAAGCTGTACAACGCGGGCGATGTGGTCGCGGCTCGCCGGGAGGCGAACGCGATCCTCGCCGATTCGCCCAATCCGACGGACGCGGCGCAGGCAAAGGACCTGATCGACCGCACCCGGGTCCCGAGGTTTGCCTGGTACCTGGCGCTGATGGCGGCGGCGCTTGTCTCGATCATGATCGCCGTCGGGATCGCCCATCACTGAGGTATCCTTTCCACCGCATGGGACAACCGAAGCGCAAAGAGAAAAGGACGGCCGAAGTGGAACCACCCGGCCCACTGGAGGCCGCGGAATCCCCCGCCCAGCCCGAGCGCCCTACTGGATGGCAAAAACCCCCGGGGATGGGCAGGCTCGGATGGGCCGTCCTCGCCGGCGGGCTGCTGCTCGTCAACCTGCCTCTGCTTCATCGCTTGTTACGGGGCGCTCCGGAAGCCACGGTGAAGCTTCCCTACGAGGACGACTTCTCGTCGCCGGCAACGGTGGCGGCGCACTATTTTTCGACCGGAGGCCAGTGGCGGACGATGGCCGGCGAGCTCTTCTCTCCAGGCGTGAAGAAAAACGCGCTCTGGCTCAAGGCCAAGCTTCCCCCCAACGTGGTGATCGACTTCGATGCGCGCACCAACTCCGCGGAAGGAGACATCCGCGTGGAGGTGTTTGGCAACGGCGTGGATCACCTCTCGGGATATGAGCTGATCCAGGGTGGTTGGAGCAACACCCTCTCCGCCATCGTCCGACTGGACGAGAGCTCCCGCTCGTTGACCCAGCTGCAAGCGGAGGCGCAGCAAATCGCGGCACGCCAGGGGCTTCGCAGCGCCGGATTGGTGGAGACCGGCCTGTTCAAAGCGGACACTCCGGTCCGGGTCGAAGCGCATTCCGCGGTTCGGCCCCAGAAGAAGTACCACTGGAGGATCGAGCGTCGTGGCTCCCTTCTGCGCTGGAGCATCGACGGGCAACCCTTCCTCGAGCTCGACGACCCGTTCCCCTTGGCGGGCTCGGGGCACGACCGCTTCGGCTTTTCGAGCGCTGAGTCGGACATTTTCTACGACAACCTGCGCATCGTCGCGCTGGAGTCCGCCGCCGCTCCGGCGCCTCCGCTGCCCGCCCTCGCGACGCCCGTGCTCAAAATTCCGCCCGGACCCTTCGCGGACAACTTTGAACGGGAGGCGGTCGGTACAGATTGGCTGGCGACCGATCCCACCGCGGCCCGGATCGAGCAGGGAAGTCTGACTCTGGAGATGGCGCACAATCACCCGGTCTGGCTCACCCGGCCCATCCCGACCAACGCGTCGATCGAGTTCGACTGCTGGTCGGAAAGCCCGGAGGGCGATCTCAAGGTCGAAGCCTGGGGGGATGGCGCGAGCTACAATCCGGGCCGCCCGACCGACGCCTACCTCTCCACCGGCTACGTGTTCATCTTCGGCGGTTGGCGAAACACCGCATCCGTGTTGGTCAAGCAGTCCGAGCATGCCCCGGGCCGCGTTTCCCGGACCGACACCAAGGTGGTGCCGGGAAAGCATTACCACTGGAAGATCACCCGCCAGGGCAACCGGATCACCTGGTTCATCGACGGGCAGAGCTTTCTGTCTCTCGACGATCCCTCGCCGCTGAGTGGGCCGGACCACCAGTTCTTCGCCTTCTCCGGCTTCGAGGCCAAGGTGCACTTCGACAACCTTCGCGTCGAAGCGCTCTGATCCAGGTCGCGCGTCTATTCGTTCTTGGCGGTGGACTGGCAGCCGGTCTGGAACGATTGCAGCCGCTTGACGTAGTAGTCGCCGCCGGATCTCCCGGATCGCTCCGGGATCAGCTCCAGAGCGCGCCGCTCGGCAGCGGCGGCCTCGACGCAGTTCTTAAGCCCGTAGGCGACCGATGCATAGGTATCCCAGGCGGGTGAGCTCCAGGGCGCAAGCTTCAGCGCCCGTTTTGACAATGGCAGGGCAGCCAGAAATTTCGCCTGGGAAACATAGAGCCAGGCCAGGTCGTTCGCGGCGATCGCATTTTGGGGCGCCAGCGAGGTCGCCTTCTTCAGCGCATTCTCGAGCTCCGGAACGGATTGCTTCTGCGATTTCAATACCTCGGCGAGCATCAGCCATGCCGCGTCGCTCTCAGGATGTGCGGCCACTGCCCTTCGGGCCAGTGACTCGCGCATTTGCGGCTGCAGCTCACTCATGCTGAGCAAGGCGGAAACGTTGCCGAAATCCTGGCGCAGTGCTTCGTCCGCTTCCCGCCGGGCGAACTGGATCCGCTCCACGGACTCGTCTTTGAACATCCCCTTCGTTTGAAGGACCAGGTGCGCCCGGATGGCGTGCACGTCTGCGTCTTCCAGCGTCCTTCCCAGATGGACGGTATCCACCGGGGGCACGCGAACCTTGAGCGTACGGTACTGGCCATGCTCGCTGTAGTGGCGCAGGTCGTCATTGAGCCTGTCCAGGTTCGTTTCGGGAAACGCATTCTTCCAAGCGGACTCCGCCTCTTCGCCCTTGTTCAGGCGCTGCTGAAAATCGCCGAACTTCTCCGGCTGACGGTTCATCATCCAATGCACCAAGAGCCAGCTGCCCGCGTAAAGCCGCATCCCGTCGACGTCGGGAGCGCGATTGGTCCAGGCAAGGATGTCCTGAGCACGCGCTGGCGGTACGCCCAACAAGTGAGGATTGGAAAACCCGACCACCGCGCTCTCTCCATCATCGGAGATCTCCAGAGTCTCCATGTAGCTGGCAATTCCCTCGGAGAGCCAATGCGGCTGGCGGCGCAGGAAGTACGCGCTCAAGTGATGGGTCAGCTCGTGTTTGAGCGTGGTTCCGACCCTCTGCGAGAACCAGCCGCCGTTCGCGGGCCTGCCGTAGAAGAGAACGAACTGGGTGAAGTTGTGGCGCAGGAAGATGCCGCCAAACGCGTGTTCGAAGAGTTGTTGAAACTCCACGTCATCCCGCAAGACGAAGGCCTTGATGTTGTCCTCGGGTGGCTGCGCGTGGGGCCATGCGGCGGCCAGAAGCGCCGACCTCGTCCGCTCGAGGTAGAGGGCGGTGTCGCGCGCGTCGTCGGGGCTCAGGTCGGTTTGGAGCGTGTAGTGGGCAGTGCGAATCTCGATCCACGGATGCCCACCCTCGGCGGGGGACCGGCCGACGCGCGGACCGGCGCAGCCCGCGGCGAACAAGGCGGCAGCGAAGACAATGCAACCACGAACCGCGTCCATCTTTCCCCCTCCTGGCGGAGCTTCCGCCGACTCTAGCCTCTATCCCCTACTGGAGGTCAAAGTCCGGCATCTCCTTGCGAACGTGCTCGCGAATGCGGGAGATGAGGTTCGCCTCGATCTGGCGGGCGCGCTCGCGGCTGATTCCGTACTGGTCGCCAATTTCCTGGAGGGTGAGCGGCTCGTCGGACATCAGCCGTTTCTCGAAAATGAAGCGCTCCTTGTCGTGAAGCCCCTTGGCGAACTCCTCCAGCTTGCCGCTGAAGAGGCGCTTCAGCTCCTCGTTCCCGAGCCGGACGTCCGCGGGAACACTGTCCGACGGTAGAAACCGATCTCCGCGGGTGGTGGTCCCATCCTCGCCAATCGGCGCATCGAGCGAGACCTCGTCGTGGCCGAGGCGCTGATCCATCTCCACCACGTCCCGCTCGGTGACGTTGAGCCGCTCGGCGAGGAGCTTCGGCGTGGCCTCGAACCCCTGGGAAACCAGGCGATCCTGCTCTTGACGGAGCTTGAAGAAGAGCTTGCGTTGCGCCTCGGTGGTGCCGAGCTTCACCAGGCGCCAGTTGTCCATGATGTAGCGAAGAACGTAGGCGCGGATCCACCAGGCGGCGTAGCTGGAGAGCTTTACGCCCCGCCCGGGATCGTACTTTTTCACCGCCTGCATCAGACCGATGTTGCCCTCCTGGATCAGATCCAGCAGTGAGAGCGGGTTTCGGTGATACTCGTTGGCGATCTTCACCACCAGTCGCAGATTCGACGCCACCAGGCGGTAGGCCGCCTTCAAGTCTCCGGTACTCTGAAACTTCTGCGCCAGCTCCAACTCTTCTTCCCGGCTGAGCAGGGGATGGCGGTGCACCTCCGCCATGTAGACTTGAAGGGGATCCCTGCGCTCCAGCGCACGGTCGTCCCGCCGGACGAGCGCCTTGCTCCGGTGGGCCGGGACCGGCACGTCGAGGGAGGCTTCCACAATTTCCGGGCCCGGGTCGGGCGGGGAGACCTCGGTTTCCGAAGGTCCCTCCGCGCTCTCGCCGGTTTCCACCCGCTCCTTGGCGCTTTTGCGCTTTCGCTTCGGGGCTGGGCTCGCCATTTTGCGCTGGGTCTTGCTCCTTGGCATTTCAAGTCCGTGTATAGCGAACGGCAGGCGGCAGTTGCTATGAGATTGGAGCAAAGCTATGCCGTCGTTCGATGGTTGAAACAGACCCCCAGGCGCAAGTCGCCTCAGCGGACGCGAACGCGAAGGATCCTCACGATTACGTAGCCGAAATCGAATTCGCCCAGTTCGACATTTCCCCCGCGCTGCGCCGGGCGATCGCCGAGCGGGGCTACGTCCACCCGACCCCCGTCCAGGCCACCGTGTTCGAGCCGATCCGGCAGGGGCGCGATCTGATCGTCCGCTCGAAAACCGGCACCGGCAAAACGGCAGCCTTCGGGATTCCCCTCCTCGAGAAACTGCCCGACGGTGAACGCAACGTCCGGGCGCTCATCCTCTGCCCGACGCGCGAGTTGGCCCTTCAAGTGGCCACCGAGATCTCCGAGTTGGGCAAGTATCGAGATCTGACGGTGACCGCGATCTACGGCGGCGCGTCGATGAAGACGCAAGAGAACGCGCTCCATCTGGGCAGCGCGATCATCGTCGGCACCCCGGGGCGAGTCTACGATCACATCCGGCGCAAGAATTTGAACCTCAGCGCCTGCGACTGCGTCGTCCTCGACGAAGCGGACGAGATGCTGAACCAGGGATTCTACGAAGAGGTGACGCGAATCCTGGATTGCCTGCCCGCGAAAAAGCAGGTCCTTCTCTTCTCCGCCACCGTTCCGCCGGACATCGAAAACCTGATCAACCGCTACTCCAAGGATCCGGAGGCGCTGCTCCTCTCCGGCGACGTGCTCACCGTCGAGCACATCCACCACGTTCGCTACGACGTCTCCGACGCCTATCCCAAGCCCCGAAATCTGATCTACATCCTCGAGCTCGAGGAGCCGCAGAACGCGATCATCTTCTGCAACACCAAGGACGACACCGCGCTGGTCACCGCGGTGCTCAACCGCAACGGCTTCGACACCGAGTTGCTCAATGGGGACCTGCCGCAGAAGGAACGCGAGCGGGTGATGGCCAAGGTCAAGCGTGGCGAGGTGGCGTTCATGGTCGCGACGGACATCGCCGCGCGCGGGATCGACATCTCGGACCTGGGTCACGTGATCAACTATTCGCTTCCCGAAGATCCGGCGGTCTACCTGCACCGGGTGGGGCGGACCGGGAGAATTGGAAAAAAAGGGATCGCCATCAACCTCGTCAGCGGACGCGAGCTGAACACCCTGAGCGCGCTGGAGAAGCGCTACGGAATCGTCTTCGAAAAGCGCCCGATGCCTTCTCCGGAGGAGGCGATCCGGCTCTGGACGGAACGACACGTTCGGGAGATTCGAGATGGGGCGGCGGGAAGCGTCTACGAGGGGCTTCTATCGCTGGCGGCCCAGTTGAAGCAGCGCACGGACGCCGACGACCTGATCGCTTTTCTGCTCAAGTACTTTTTTACCCACCATCGGATGGAGAAAGTTCAAGCGGCGAAAGAGGAGCCGGAGCGCTCCTCCGCCCCGCGTCCCGCGGTCGAATCCCGCGTCCGCAGTGGCCCGCGCAAGCTGGAGCGGCCGGCAAGGCGTGACACCGGCCCGGAACGCAAGCGGAGCCGCCCAAAAGAGCTTCCGGCCGAGAGCCCGAAAAACGCCTCCGAGGCCCGCCCGGGGGAGACGGATCATCCTCAGCTCTGGCTCAATCTCGGAAAGTCGGACGGGTTGGAATCGGGGGCGTTGGTTGCCGCGCTAGAGGCCGCTGGGGCCCCGCCGGGCAAGGTGATCCGCGTCTCGCTGCGCGCGACGTACAGCTATCTCTCGGTCGCGGAGGACGACGTCGCCGGCTTCGAGGCGCTCAACGGACGGTCGCACGGCGATAAGTTGATCCGAATCGAACGCGCCAAGAGGCGGCGGTAACCCGCTGGGCGGATCAGCTGCGATCTGGTGCTGGGTCGCGATCTTGGCGCTTTCGCTGATAGTGGCGCCGCGCGTTGGCCCGGTTTCCGCAGTCGGCCATGCTGCACCAGCGTCGCGAGTGGTTCTTTGTCTCATCGATGGACAGCCAGCAGCACTCCGTGGTGGCAAAGGCCTCGCATTGGCGCACTTGCCCCGCTTCGTCGCCGGTCAGTAGTAAATTGGTTGGCGCGGGGGACTCCGCTCAAGGGCGCCGAAGCGGATCGTCGAAGTGTATTTTGGCCAGCGCGCTCGCCGGGGTCGGTGGTCGGCGGCTGCTCGCAGGCGACGCCGTGCCCACGCGCCTCGATGACGACCCGCTAGATGCGCAGTCCGAGTGCGTTCCCTGCCAGCTGTGCCTCTTCAGCGACGCGCTGGACGAGCCCACTCCTTCGCTGCGCGACCGCACCGGGGTGGTCCGGCCTCGCCCCTGATGGGACCGCACGGCGATTAAAGCGTTGTACATACAGGTTCGGAAACCGGACTCATATGTACAATAAAGCGCCGAGCATCGACGATCCGAGGGCCGTCGGCAGCATGGAATGACGCTCGAACCGTTCGCGAGGCGGTTAGACCCTGGCGCGCCGGGCGCGGTGGTAGTGCGATGCGCACAACCCCTTGGCCAACACCGGGCGCCCACAACCCGAGATAGAGCATTCGATGAGCTTTCCCGCTCGACCCGTCGTGGAACGACTCGCCGTTGGTTCAATCCGTCCGTCGAACATCGCCTGCCCAACCGCCATCAGCCGATCCACTTGTGGCCGCGACAGCTTCCGCCGGCGGGCAAATTCGACGAGCTTCGAATAGTAGGAGTCGTCGTAGCTCGGGTTTGCGGCGCTGCGAAACAACTCCGCCAGAGGTATGTCGAGGGCGTCGGCCATTTGTAGGAGAGTCTCGTAGCTCGGGCTCCGCTCCCCGCGCTCGAGCAAAGAAGCGAAGCTCACCGAAATCCCGCACCGGGTCGCAAACTCCTCCTGAGTGATGCCCTGACGCTCGCGCAGAGAGCGGATCCGACGAGCCAGGAAAGCGAGCATCAGCTTCGTCCGCTCGGCAAGGGGGTCCGGTTGCTTTGTTTCAGGGGGTAGCTTTGACATGGCGAGGAAGAGGTGGGGGCAGGACGAGCTGCCTCAGTTCCAGCGCATACCTCACGACGTTTACCGACAATCTGAGCATTCTGAAAGTGATTTATAGTCATGGCGCTGAAGGGTTGACTCGCGGTCGGAAGATCGCGCCTGGCCTGGAGATCGATGTCGGACATCCGCTTATCGATGAGGGAGTTCAGCCTCCTCGAGGAAAAGCGCAAGCTCGCCGCGCTTTCGGACGCAGAAGAGCGCCGGTGGAACGAGCTTGGGCATTCGCTCGGCATTTTTGAAGCAGGCGGCAACGCTGCGCGGCAAAACGGCGCGCAGACGCCTGTCCAGGCGCCGCCCGACGAGGCGGATGGCTTCGCCGAGGTGGATCCGAACGACATCATGGAGGTCGATCCCAGTGACGTCCTCCTGGTGGAGCCGGAGGCGCCCGAGCAAATCCCCGGGTTCGTCCCTTCCGAAATGGCTCTGACCCAGAACCTCGAGTGGGTTCCGGAGTCGGCTCCTCTGCCCGCGGGCGGAACCTCGCCAGAACAAGCTCCGTTGCTGTCCCCGGAGAGCTCCGCAGAGACCTCCGCGGCCGAGGCCGACCCGGGACCAACCAGCATTCCACTGACCCAGAACTTCGAGTGGGTTCCGGAATCGGCTCCTGCCGCGAGATCGATTCCTTTCGAGGCGGAAGCAACCGGCGAAACCGCAGCGGAACCCATTCCGTTGCTATCGGAGAGCTCGGCGGAGACCTCCGCAGCCGGCACCGACCCGGAGCCATCCAGCATCCCTTTGACCCAGAACTTCGAGTGGGTCTCGGCCTCGCCCGCCTTCGAAAGCTCGGTGCCGCTCGAGACGGAAATGCCGGCGGAAGCGGGGCAACTGCTTCCCGAGCTACAGATCACGTCTGCAGAAGCGGCGCAACTGCCTCCCGAGCAACAGATCGCGATCGATGCGCCGGTGATCGACCTGCTCGATTCCGATGCGATGCAAGGAGAGCTCCGGTCAAACTCCTGGGAAAGCGGCCAGGCCGAACACGGAAACGCGGCCTCGGCGCTGGCGATTGAAGATCTGCCCCCGTTGGAGGAAGCGCAGATTGAGCCGGTCGCGCAGTGGGCCAACGAACCGGCGCCACCCGCCTTCCAGCAGCAATCGCCCGTGCCGGTGGAGGCTCCCCCTCCGAAGCCGCACGAACCGCACCGACCGTACGCAGCGGATTCAACGAGTGGG
>WNFG01008017.1_pt1 | contig 11876 bp, 9 predicted proteins | sample 5400431 | NCBI WGS metagenome assembly WNFG01 (sample SAMN13153346, study PRJNA577476) | soil metagenome | isolation source: 120 cm saprolite under Douglas fir tree site 2 hole 3 replicate 2 | place: USA:California | collected 2015-04-18
TAATTGTACACCGTATCGAGGTACTTGATTAGGAACGGCTGACCGCTGACATCTGCTGCTTCGAAGCCACGTCGTTGCTGACAATTGGAGCAACAAATGGCTTGCGCAACGCACGCTGGCGCTGGGCAGATTTCAAGGTCACTCCTATACTATCTAAGTTTCCGGACAAAAGAAGCATTGTGCATTTTTCTTTTGCTCCCGATAGCGTTTGGTCCTTTTTTTTATGAGTTACTTATAATCTTCGGAGTTTTATTGTCGCGGGGAGACTTTTAGTTCGGAAGGACCCAAGAAATGCGCCCACCAAAAGTCCGATGGCACCTATCGTGCGAAAGTGTTATCGCACTTCGCCTGTGGACGGCAAGGCCGTAGGCTGTTGGAATCACAGACGCATTGAATTTTGGCGAACGACAAGTTAGAGAATCGCGGAAATCGTGGTGCCGGCGGCGGCAAATACGGCAGTCATTTCCTCGCGAGCCAGAGGCAGGAAGCTGGTGACTACACCTGGATCGAATTGCGTACCGCTCGCCACAATCAGCCTCCGCTCGGCCTCTTCGAAGGGTAGCCCATTGCGGTAAGGCCGTGAAGAAACCATGGCATCATGGTGGTGAAGGACGAGCAGGCTGGCCCGATCCATTCCCGGGATCTGCCGCAGCACCGCCCAGCCATACTCGGGATGTTTCTTCATCAGGTCATATTCTTCATCGCTCAAACGGGCGGGCTTATTCAAGACGGCGTCGGGAATGCCGATCTTGCCGATATCGTGTAGTAAGGCGGCAATCTCGATGTCGCCCAATGCGCTTTCCGGCAATCCAAGCTCTCCAGCGACGTGCAGCGCCCATTCCGCGAGGCGGGTGCTGTGGACGCCCGTGTTAAGGTCCCGCAGGTCCAACAGTTGGTTGAACCCGCACACCAGAGACATCCTAAGTGCTGAAAGTTCCCCCTCCATCTCTTTAACCTGCAGAGAGGTGGAGGATAATTGCGATGGTTGTCGAACCGGGACTGAAAAGGCCGGCGTCCTGGACAGCGCATCCCTGAGAGAATGCGCTGTCGTAACGCCTGTCCATTCATTGCTCGTCTTGATCATAGGGACCTAGACCCAGTTTCGAAGCTGCCGGTATGCTTCAGCGGCCCGCAAGCGTACGGTAAACGTCCAGCCGGCCGTAACCCATATTGCTACCAATCCATTGCGCATGAGATACCGCGGACGCCGCATGGCTCTGGTTAAGGCCCGGTTGCAACCCTAACAGAAGTGAGGCTGTTCCTGAAACAAAGGGAGCACTGAACGAAGTTCCCGAACTGACGGCGTAAGTGCCGAACGGATAAGTGGAGATAATGTTCTCGCCCGGCGCGGCGACCCATACAACCTGATTGCCGTAATTCGAGAAGCTCGAACGCTGGTCGAAGTCGTCCGTCGAGGCGACGCCCACTGCGCTCTTCTGCAAAGCCGCAGGATACACGATCTCCTGCAGGCCATCGTTGCCCGCAGAGGCCACGCCAACCACGTTATGATCCGTGGCGTAGTTAAGTGCCTTCGTCAATTCAGTCGACTTCGCTGACATGTCGAAGCTCATGTTGATGACGTTTGCATGGTTCTGCACCGCATAGTAGATGGCGTGGATGATATCCGAGAGATTTCCGGTTCCATCCGCATGAAACGCCTTGAGAGGCAGGAGTTTGGCAGTGGGGGCAACAAGGTGGATGACTCCCATGACCATCGTCCCGTGGCCGAACGCCGCGTAACCAGTCCCGTCCACCATTGCGGCGGTGTGTTGGTCCACCATCGCAGCCGTGTGCTGGTTTACAAAAGCGGCCTGGCAAGCGCTGCACCCTGAGCCCGTAGATCCGCCAAGGTCCGTCATTTCCGAGCCGCCGGGCTGGTTGCGCGTGAAGTCATAGCCCTGCAGCAAGACGGCCTGCAGTGCAGGATGCTTCGGGTCTACTCCTGTGTCTATATCCGCGACAATCCCTGCTCCGCTCATGTGAAAGGCGCTTTGTGCTTGGGAAACGCGGATGATTTGAGCGGCGGGTTGATTGACATAACCACTCCAGACCGGAGACGTATAGTAATTGACGGGCGTTGTATTCCACAGGCCTGGTGGGAGCGCGGTCAAGACGGCTTGGTTCCCGAGTACAGTGGGAATCGCGAGAACCTGGTCCACTTCGGCATCGAGGATTCCCGTCACGAGTCGCAGCGCCGCTGCAAGAACGTCTGGAAGAAGTCCGGAATTAGGCTTGACCAAGAAAACCTGGCTCAGGCTTCCATCCAGGCCCCCCTCAACGGTGCAACTGTTGAGCAGGCAAACAAGCTGCAAACCGGACAGCCCGAGGCTCGTTCGAACAACGACTCCCCCGGCACTCGCGCTGGCGGAGGTATTGGAGCTTGTGCTCCCACCCAGAAGGCTCGACGACAATTGAGCCGAAGCTCGTTGGGAGGTGAGCGATGTTAGGAGGAGTATGACTAGGGCAAATCGACGGATCATGGCTGGTAGAGCTCCTTTGTTTTTCTGCTAGACTGCCGAATCAAAATCACTATTATGAGGGACTAGTATTGCCAGTATCTAAGAATCCCACAATGGTACGGTGGGCTGGTCGGCATCAGCCTTTCGTCCTAGTACGTTTTTTTCTTCCTGGAAAAATGTGTTTAATTTCAATAGATTCAGAAGGTTGCGACTTGTTCTCGTCTTCGGCGAGAGTGGGTTCCAGCACAGGAACACGCAGCTCAGTCCCTTGAGGCAGCCTAACTCGCAATTGGAGGCCACTTTCTAAGTCGCACTCGAGACGAAACTCGCCAAGACAGTTTGTGACGGTCTCTGCGCGTACCCGTCCAGCCTGGAGAAGGGCCACCGGGGACTCATCGAGACGCTGATCGACGTCATCGGCATTTAGAACTTGTCCGATAAGAGCAACCTGGTCGGAGTCTTCCTGGGGCTCGATCCGGATATCGATGTGATAATCCCCGGCCGCGTAGAGCAGTTGGCGTACGGTGATTTCGCCGGAGCGGACTCCAGCTAGCTGTGGCTGTAAGAAGCTGTCAAACAACAGCTTAGCGCGGTCGGCTCTGTTTGGGCGGGTTGTCTCCGTGTGCCTTTGAAGCGCGAACGTCGCCTTGCTGTAGCGCACCGCGCTCGCAGGCGGCTCATACGCCAACTCGCGACGGGCGATTTTCGCTGTCCAGATGACTGTGCATTGCTGTCCTGAGTTCCCCGTCGACAACGCCTCGGGCAAAATCGGCCCATTCCTCTGGTGTGAAATGTCCCATCGCTCTCCTCACTGTTGCGTCCAACCCTTGCGGATAGCCGCAAGCTGCCCAGTTCTAAGCTCCCAATAGATAAGGGTAAGCAGCGCGCTCAAAAATATAGGGGTACTTGAAAAACTTGAAACTCAGGAGGGGGAGGCCTTGCCCGCAAGGAAGAATGGGGCCCAATAGTAGGGATGGGGGTACCGGCTTCGGAGTTTTTTCATCGCACCCTGCAGGGCTTGCGCTTTTGTTTCGCTCTTTTGGAGGCCCCCGTAGAACGACGTCATAAATTCAGCTGTGCTGCGGTCGTGGACGTCCCACAGGGATAGCAACAGGCACTGGGCCCCCGCTGCGAGGAGTCCCCGTGTCAGACCAACGAGTTCATCTGCCGCCGCGACGACGTTCAAGCCGGTCGAGCATCCACTCAGCGTAATCAGCTCTGCGGGCAACCGGAGCTGGTACAAGTCGACGAGGCTCAGAAAGGATTGGCCCAAGCGGATTCCCGAGAACATGGGATTGTCCTGACGAAAGTTTCCATGCGTAGCCAGGTGGATCCAGCGCGAGGCGGGGCCGCGTTCACGCAGCACTTGTTCAGTGGCTGCCTCACCCACGAACAGCTGTGCGGACTCTAGAGCCGACGCGACAGCCTGAACCTCTTCGCCAATCGATGGCGCCTGTGCATCGGGAACGCCGAGAATCAGGCAAGAATCGCTGGGCGGGGAGGTCCGTCCCTGACACAGGGTATAAATGCTTGCGCTTGGCGCATAAGAAACTGAATAGTCGTCAATCAGATACCGATCCTCGTCGAGCAAAGCATGAAAGGGAAGTGAGTGCAGAATGCCGTGGGGAACGAGAACCAGATGGTTCCCTGACAGGCGTTCGCGCACGGGTTCGAGCAGCTCCCGGTACAGATCCCGCAAGTGGTTCTGTGTAGCCTGGAAAAGCGGCCGTTCGAAGCGCCGAATGTACTCTTCGCCGAGGCGGAACTTCGCAAGTTGAGAGCGCAGCATCTGCAGCAGTCCGGCAACACGAGGAAGGAGAGTCACCGGATGGATTTCGAGCGCATCGCGTGTGAGAACGACGGCCAGCAATCGATCACCGGTGGCAAAGTATTCGATCAGGGTTGTGTCCTTCGGCAGGGCCTCCTGTATCTCCTCTAGCGGGACGCCATGAGAGCCGCGAAGTAGCACCGCTTCGGGGTCGGAGTCAGGCAGTTCCCGAAGAACACGCAGCAAGGACTTCTCCCGGGCCTGGGCCCCTGTCTTCAGCTGTTCGATGCGCCCCGCGCTGGTTTCTTGCGGACGCAACTGCTCCAACTCGATGCGGTGGTAATACCAGTTTAGTTCCTCGCGCAAGTCACGAATTCGGCGGACTAGTCCGCTCTGCCCTATGGACGCATCGGTCGCGGTCTTAGTGCACTGGAAGATCAGTTCCATCAGGCTGCGGGACTTCGCGAGCTCCATGTACTCGAAGGCCTCGCGAAGACCCGGTTGCTCATTCTTGCCGTTCAGGCAGATCTCCACGAGACGCTCGTAGACTTCGGCCTTGTTTTTCATGAATGCGATCTTCAGTTCGTCTTTGCGAAGGCTCGATCGCAATGTTTCAAGTGCCTTGCGGGCCTGTTGATACGAAGAATAGGCGCCCTGCATATCTCCCGCGGCCGCATTGGACTGGCCCATTAGAAAGTTTGCCTGGTAATCGAGAATGGGCATTTCGAGTCCAAGAAGCCGCTCAGTCGCTTCCCGGCAATGCTTGCGCGCGCTTTGTGCGTCTCCCGAGCTTAGGCCAATCCGAGCCAGAATCAGGTGGCAAAGGACCGCCTTGCCTGGAAGTGCGGATGACCCAAAATACTCCAACGCGACCTCGCAGTACTTGCGCGCCTCAAAAAACCGGCCTTCCTTAAACAGAACCAGTGCGCGGTAAAGATCGATCAGCCAGGGCCAGACCTGATTCTTTTCACGCAGAAAGGCAGCACGAGCCTGGGCGAACAGTTCCAACGCCCGAAGTGCCTTCCCTTGCTGGCTCAAGGCAATCGCTTGGTTTGAGAGAGCCTTGGTTTGTTCGTATCCCATCCCGAGTTTTCCGAAGCGGGTAAACGCTTCTTGCGCCGTTTCAGCCGCTTCGGCGCTCAGGTTCAGCTCGAGATAGATATCGGAAAGATCGAGGTAACAGAGAGCAAGGATGTGCGCATCCCCGTTCACCTCAGCTTTCTCGCGCGCGGCGCGAAGCATCCCGATCGCTCGGCCGTATTCTCCGCGGAGGTAGTAGAGATAAGCGATGTTGTAGTCTGCCTGACCGACCAGTAGCGTCATGCCGCGCTCGTCGAAAACTTCCCGGGCTCGCTGGTACGTCGCGAGGGCGCGCGGGAAATCGTTGAGGGTGATAAGGCACACGGACATGTTGTACAGAGCGACGCCCAGGCCTTCGGCATCATCGAGCCGGAGAAGCACTTCGTAGGCGCGATCGTAAAAATCGAGGGCTTCCTCAAAGCGGTCCTGACGGTGGTAGAGATTGCCAACATTGATCTCGACGTGCGCGAGCCGGCGCCGGTCGCCGAGACGCGAGAAGATCCGTCGGGCGCCATCTGCGGCTTCGAGGGCACGGTCATACTCGCCGAGCAACAGGAAGGGCTGAATGGAGGCGTTGAGGGTGCGGGCCTCCTCTTCGGAGTTGTCGGCCTTGCGAAAAATCCGAAGGGCCTGCTCGTTGCACTGTAGCGCGGACTGATTGTCACCGATCACATAGAGGGCATTGGCCTTGGCGCGGAGGCTGCGTCCGAGTGATTCCTTGTTATGCAACTTGCGCGCGATGGCCACGGCGGCTTCGGCGAGGGAAAGTGCCTGGTGGGTGTCGATGCGAAGCTTGGTCCTAGCAGCGTCGTTCAGTTGCTGAACCACGTTGGTGCGGTAAAGTTGGCGGCGTCGCGCCAGAAAAAGCGAACGTCCCTCATCGTCTGTAAGTTTGGCGAGATCACCAAGCACCGCTTCGCTTAGTGGGGGCTCCTTGCGGGTTCGCGTCACGAGAGACCCAGTTCGAGCAGCCGCTTGCGGAGACGTCCGAGGCAGCGTTGCCGGATGAAGCCGATGGAGCCCGTGGCGATGCCGAGGGTTGCGGCCACCTCGCGATAGGGACGCGAGGATTCTTCGAAGAAGAGCATTTGTATAAGTTGCCGGCAGCGGGGAGGCAACTCAGAGATCGCCTGCCGCAGGCTCTGCTCCTCCGCGGCCTCGCACAGGATCGCCTCAGTGCGAGAAGGCACAGCCGGCTCCGCATACTCACTCTCCGATTCGGAGATCATGCGTTGCTGTTCCCGCCGGCGGCGGAGACATTTGTGGGAAGTCACTTGCATGATCCATTTCGGGAGGGCTTCCGGCTTGCGCAGCGTGGACAGCCCCGAGAGAAGCTCCAGACAAACGGCCTGGAAAATGTCGCCGGCTTCATCGCGAAGAAAACCGTGCTTGATCGGGATCGAAAAGATCAGATTCTTGTACTTGTCAATCAGAGCCGCCCAGGCCGTGTCACTGCCTTCGAGGCAGTCCTTCACCAGTCGCGCGTCGGAGAGGGGCGCATGATCGGTAAGTTCTTGCGAGGTTTCCGCCGAAAGAGTGGGCATGTGTAACCTACAAGTTCACTGGAGATAGAGTTGCTCTACGTTCCACAGCGTGTAGGAGTCTAGAATCGCGGGTTGAAAGTTACCCACGCGGTTCTTCGCTGCCACCAGAATATTCGGGCTCGCCAGGCAAATGATCGGCACATTTTGGGCGATGATCTCCTGGACTTGATCGTAGAGGCGCTTGCGCTTTGGGTAGTCGAGCGTGGTGAGCTGCCGTTGCATCAATCCGTCGACTTCGGCTTCCCAGGGAGTCGCCGGGTGGCTCTCCTTGGGGTGCCAGAGATGCGTATCGCCGCTCGAGAGCCAAACATTCATCTCAGGGGTGGGATCCGCATCGCCGCTCACCAGGCCCATGATGCAGGCGTCATAGTCGTGAGTTTTCATGAGGCGGCTGACCACGGCGCCAAATTCCAGCGCGACGACGTGAACCTTCATCCCCACTCGGGCCAGATCATCCTGGATAATCGTGGCCATCTTCGTGCGCTGTGCGTTCGAGGAGCTCGTGAGAATCGAAAATTCCACCAGACTGCCGCGCGGGTCTGCCAGCGAGCCGTCGTCTTTCCACGAAAAACCGGCGGATTTCAGAAGCGCCCGCGCGCGTTCCGGGGACTTCACGGGATGCGGAAGCTGTACATCTCCCCAGAGCTTGTTGCCCGGAGTTACGTGTCCCCAGAGCGAAGTTGCGCGCCCGCTGTAGACGAGGCGGACGATTCCATCCCGGTCGATTGCCGCGGAAACAGCTTGCCGGAAACGCACGTCTTGAAACCACGCCTGCTTTCGGGCGAGGTCAGGAAGATCCTTCGCCGAAACATCGTTGAGATTGAAAAATAGAAAATTGTATTCCATGCCGGGGCCCAGATCGCGCACGCGATAGCCCTTGGCGGCCTCCTGCTTTTCGAGGACGGCAAAATTGCCGGCGCTGAAGCGGCTGAGGATATCCGTATCCCCTGATTGGAAACGGATCACCTGGGCATCCTCGCTGGGAACGAACAGAAAATCGATCTCATCGACGTAAGGAAGGCGCACGCCGTTACGGTCCTGCTTCCAGTAGTAGGGATTGCGCTCGAGCGCGATGCGCTGGCCGGGGACATATTCCTTCAGACGAAACGGGCCGAGGCCCGCAAATTGCGCCGCGGGCGTCGTAATGCTCCACGCGCCGGAAAAATCGTTCTTGCGGTAGGCGGTCTCCAGCAGATGGCGGGGAAGTATCGCAACGCTGTCGAAAAGCCTCTCGGCGGCAGCGTAGGGTTGCGCCAGCTGAAATCGCACCGTGTACGAATCCAGCTTCCGCACCACGATGGGTTCCCCTCCGACGATCAGGAGATCGCGCTGCGAAGAGTCGATCTTTTCGTCGAGATAAACTTGAAAACTAAAGATCACGTCATCGGCATCGAAAGGCTGGCCGTCGGAGAAGCGCAATCCGCGGCGAAGTTGCAGCGTATATTGCCTGCCGTCGCGGGATACGCTCCAGGACTTGGCCAGGGCCGGCTCCGTTTTCTGCGATCCGCGATTGATGTGAATCAGGTCGGCCGTGAGGCAGTGAATGATCTCCCGTGAGGTCTCGTCGAGGGCCAGAACCGGGTTGAGCGTCTTGGGCTCCGACCGCAACGCCACAGCGAGCCTGCCGCCCGTGTGACCCGCGGGATTGTCCGTGACCATCCACTCCCCGGCGGATTCCGCTGCCCTCAATGGAAGAACGAAGCACCCGCACAGGAGCGCAGCCGTGCACGCCGCGCCAAGGTATCGCCGGAGGTGATTCGTCCCCATAGTCCCAACTATAGGCAGACATCAACTGGTTTTCATAGCGCTACAGGCTGGAACTGTTCCTGAAGAGCATCGGCAACTGCGTAATAGGCCAGGAAAAGGGGAACAAGAAGCAAGGCGGGCATGAACATCCACCAATAGGAAGAAAGAACGGAATACTGCTGCAAATAGGAGAGCAGGTTACCCCAACTGGGCACTGGCTCCCCAACGCCCAGCCCAAGGAAGCTCAGTGTGACCTCCGCGAGGACGTAATGAGGAATCAGGAGCGCTACTTGGGTCAGAAGGGCGCCGTAGGTTTGGGGCAATACGTGATGCCGCAGGATGTGCGTGTCGGTCGCTCCAAATCCCCGTGCCGCTAAGACGAAGTTTCGCTCCTTCGCGCTCAGTACGATGCCGCGAACCAGCCGGGCCGGGCGGGCCCAGCCCAGCAGACCGAGGACGGAAATTAGCAGCATGAAGATTTGCCACTCGGCAACATGCAGCGGCAGGGCGGCCCGGACGGCAAATAGCAAATAGAGCCAGGGCGAAGCCAAGAAAAGCTCCGCCACGCGCATCAGGGCTTCATCGACCCAGCCGCCATAGAATCCGGCCAGCGCACCGATGACGGCGCCCAGTGAAACGGAGAGAATCGCCGCGAGCAATCCGGCTAGAAGGGAGATCTGCCCACCGTAAAGGAAGCGGGAGAATTGGTCCCGGCCGTAATCATCGGTGCCGATCAGGAAAACTCTTCCCGGCTCTTGGACGCCGAACAGCCGCAGACGCGCAGGAAAGAGTCCCGCAATCTTGTAGGGTGCGCCACGCACCAGGAAATGCACGGGGTAAATGGCCGCGTCAATGGGCGCACAGCCGACGCGGGCGTCGGGCGCGCATTCGCTGCCATACACAAACGGACGCAGGTGGATCTTGCGTTGTGCATCGACAAAGTGCAAACGGGTTGGAGGAGCAAAAGGATGCTCACGGTCCTGCGCGGAAAATTCGTAGGGCGCGAAGAAGCCGGCGAACAAGACGAATCCATGGAAGCACGCGAGCGCCAGAAGTGCGATCCGAAGCTTGCGACGCGCGGTCATTCCATCACTCCACTCGAATCCGGGGATCGCTCGCGAAGATCAGAAAATCAGCGAGAAGATTGCCCGCCACGAGAAACACGGAAGAGAGCATCACGGCGCCTGTGACGATGTAGACGTCGCGCGAAAGAATCGCTTCGAGAAGCAGAGGGCCCAGGCCCGGCCAGCTCAGGATTACCTCCGCCAGCAGAGACGCGCTCAGCATGGCGCCCACCGAGAGGCCAAATAAGGAGAGTAGCGGATTCAAGGCGGCGGGCAGAGCGTAACGATATAGCAAACGCGCGCGCGGAATCCCGTGGCCCCGCGCGGCACGCATAAAGGGGGATTCCAGCGTATCCACCATCGCCGAACGAACGTGCCGGAGCAACGGGGGAAGCGTCACGATAGCCAGGCCGAGCGCGGGAAGGAACACGTGGCGGGCGCTGTCTCCGATCCGGCCCCAGAAACTCATTCCTCCTGCTCCAAGCGACTCCATCCCGCCCGACGGGAACCACCCAGAGCGCACCGCAAGCAGCAGTAGCGCCAGAAAAATGAGCAAGTCGGGCACGGTCAAAATCGTGGATGTAGCAAGTCCAACGACGCGGTCGCCCCGGGTTCCCCTCTTCTCAGCGCTCCACACTCCGAGCGGAATGGCGATAAGCCAGGCAAGTACGGTCGATGTCCCGGTCAAAACAAGCGTGTTTCGCGCGCGCACGCGAAGCAGCGGCCAAACCGGACCGTTATAGGCCAACGAAAAACCCATCTGCCCTTCAAATGTGGAATGCAGCCAGCGCTCATATCGGACAAGCAAAGGCTGGTCCATACCGTATTCGGAGCGTACGTGGTCGATCGTCTGGGCGGAGATCCGGGGATTGAGCCGCATGGCATCGAAGAAATCGCCGGGCGCGATTTGCGCCAGGGCGAAACACAGGAATGAGATAGCGAGGAGAAGCAACCCCGCATGGACGAGTCGCCGGGCGGCATATTTCATGCGAACTCCAAGGCGAAACGGTCCTTGTAGATCGACTCCACCGAAGGCATCGCGGCAAGAAGCTCCTGCGTGTAGGAATGTTGCGGCCGGGAGAAGAGCTCCGGCGCGGGCTGGCACTCCACAATTCTTCCGTCGCGCATGACCGCGACTTCATCGGCAAAGCGCTCGACCAGGCTCAGCTCGTGGCACACGTGAAGGTACGTCAACGATCGCGCGGCCTGCAGATCGGCCAGGAGCTGCAGAATCAAATCCTGATTTTTCGCATCAAGGCTCGAAAGCGCTTCATCCAGGATCAGCAGGCAGGGATCAAGCGCGAGAGCCCTCGCAATTGCCAGCCTCTGGCGCTGGCCCCCGCTGAACTCTAGAGGGCGTTTCTCCGCCCAGGTTGCCGGCAGACCCACTTGCTCCATCAGTTGAAGAGCCTTTTCTTGTTGCCCCGCTGCCGTGCCCACTCGATGGATTACTAAGGGCTCCGCAATAATCTCGCTTGCCGTCATGCGGGGATTGAGTGCGGAAGTCGGATCCTGAAAAACAAACTGGACCCTTCGGCGAAGCGGAAACAGATCTTTCTTCCGCAGGCCCGTCACATTTTCACACTCGAACCAGATCTCTCCGCAGGTGGGCTTTTCGAGGAGGGCTATGCAACGCGCCAAGGTTGATTTGCCGGCGCCCGATTCGCCCACGAGCGCGAGTGTCTTCCCGCGTGGGACCGAGATATCCACGTCTTCGAACGCCCGAACGTCGAATTCTGACCGCGAAAAGGGACGGCGCTGAGTGTAGGTCTTTCCAAGCCCGCGTACGTACAGCAACGCGCTCGCGGATTGTCTTGCGCCACTCATGGCACGAGAAATTCCTGAGTAACCATGTCGGGCTCAATGGCACCCTCGGTATCATCGAGACGATTTCTCCGGAGCATGGCTTTTGTGCAAGGATGAGATGGGGATGCGTAAAGATCGTGGAAGCATCCCTGCTCGACGATTCGCCCCTCTGACATGACCAGGAGGCGATCGGCAAGGCTGGCCTGGATTTCAGCCGTGTGGCTGATGAGCAAGAACGCGACGCGCAGTTGCTTCTTCAGTTGGCGAAGCAAGGCCAGAAACTCGGCCTGGCTGCAAGCGTCGAGCGCGGCGGTAGGCTCATCGGCGATTACAAACTGAGGCTCGCAGGCCAGGGCTTCCGCGAGGAGCACGCGCTGGCGCTGGCCTCCGCTCAGTTGGTGTGGATACG
>WNFG01004373.1_pt1 | contig 11872 bp, 10 predicted proteins | sample 5400431 | NCBI WGS metagenome assembly WNFG01 (sample SAMN13153346, study PRJNA577476) | soil metagenome | isolation source: 120 cm saprolite under Douglas fir tree site 2 hole 3 replicate 2 | place: USA:California | collected 2015-04-18
GGCGTCGCGATCACGCTCGCCGGCGTCCACGAGCAACTGGTGTGGCTGATGCTGATCGGCACGATCGTTTCGGGCACGGGTTTTGGCGCAGCATTCGCCGGCACCATGCGGACTGTGTTGCCTCTCGCCAAGACGGACGAACGTGCCGGACTTTTCGCGGCGTTCTATGTCGAAGGCTACCTGTCGTTCAGTCTGCCTGCGGTTCTCGCCGGCTTCGCTGTGCCGATGGTGGGACTCACAGTCACCGCCTATGCGTACGGCACCGCCGTTATCTTAATGGCACTCGCCTCGATGATCGCAGTCACTTTCTCAAGACATTGAGGCTAGCAGCCTCAGCGCACCTCCAGGTCACACGAGAAAACTGCCGGCCTCCAAGGCCGGCAGTTGCGTTAGGACAGCGGGAAGCCGGCTGCTATAACGTGAACATCGCGGGCGGCTTTGGAGCGGCGCAGCTGACCTCAGACTATGTGGTGGCAAACGGCGTTCACTTGCCGACCAAGCGTCGCGCCTACACGCGCGGTCCCGATTGCCGGCCGGTCCTTGAAATGCTGATGGTCGCAATTGACATCAGCGAGGTGACCTTCAAGTAAGGGATCTTCGTAGCTCAAGGGAGCCTAACGGCTTTGCGACATTGGGCACAGCCGCTCTCGGCTTGCTGGATAGCTAACCCGACGCTCCGTACCTGCATGCCAGTGCAGCATGCCACATCATCGTAGAGGCAACACATGATTTCAGTGCCGACGCCATCAATCATCGACACGCGACGCGAGCAGATGTTCCCCACGCTCCAGCCGTTCGAGATCGAGCGTGTCCGGCGGTTCGGTGAGGTGCGCTCGTTTAAGGTTGGGAAGCCGCTGGCCAAGGTCGGCGAAGTCGCCCGCGGGCTTAGTATCATCCTGGCCGGCCGGGTCGAAGTCACCTGGTACGATCAATCGGGCCACCGCGCATCCATTGTCACCTATGGCGCCGGCGAGTTCCTGGGCGAGCTGGCGCAGCTCGCTGGCCGGCCGGCATTGGTCGATGCATGCGCGCGCGAAACCGTCGAGGCCTTGATCATCCCGCCGGATCGACTGCGCGCGTTGTTGGTCGCCGAGGCGGAACTCGGCGAGCGGATCATGCGCGCGCTCATTCTGCGCCGCGTCGGCCTTTTGGAGACGGGGGCGGGCGGGCCGGTGATCGTCGGCCGTGCGGAGAACGGGGACGTGCTTCGTCTGCAGGGCTTTCTCCGCAGCAACGGACATCCGCATCAGCGCCTCGATCCCGAAACCGATCCGGAAGCCAAAGCGCTCATCGAGCGCTTTCACGTCGATCCTGGTCAGCTGCCGATCGTGCTGTGCCCGGGCGGACAACTGCTGCGCAATCCGGGCGAGACTGAACTCGCCCGTTGCATCGGGCTAGTTGGGCCGATTGATCCCAACCGTGTCTTTGACGTGGTGATCATTGGTGCTGGTCCGGCAGGCCTCGCGGCCGCAGTCTATGCGGGATCGGAAGGGCTCCGCACGCTGGTGCTCGACTGCCGAGCGTTCGGCGGTCAAGCTGGTGCCTCAGCTCGGATCGAGAACTATTTGGGATTTCCAACCGGCATCACCGGCATGGCTTTGATGGCCCGCGCGTACAACCAGGCACAGAAATTTGGGGTAGAGATGGCGATCCCAGACGAGGTGATCGGTCTTGATCCGGCGAGCTATCCATGCGACGGCCGTTTTATCGTCAGTCTTTCCAACGACGAACGCGCCAGTGCGCGCTCGGTCGTCATTGCCAGCGGCGCGCGCTACCGGCGACCAGCCGTCCCAAATCTTGAGGCGTTCGAAGGCGCGAGCGTGCATTATTGGGCTTCACCCCTCGAGGCAAAGCTATGCGCCGGGCAGGAGGTGGCACTGGTCGGCGCGGGCAATTCGGCCGGTCAGGCCGTGGTCTATCTGGCGAGCCAAGTCTCGAAGGTCTGGCTTCTGGTGCGCGGACCAAGCCTAGCAGCGAGGATGTCGCGCTACCTCGTCGATCGAATTGCGGGACTGCCCAACGTCGAGGTGCTCACGCAAGCCACCATCACCGGCCTTGAGGGAAGTGGCGGCATGCTGGACGCAATCCGCTGGCGGGGCCAGTCGGGCGACGAGATGCGCCGACCGGTGCGCCACCTGTTCCTCTTCATCGGCGCTGATCCGAACACGGATTGGCTTTCGGGGTCCGGCGTCACCCTCGACCCGAAGGGCTTCGTGTTGACCGGCAAGGAGGCAGACGGCGCAAGTCGGCCGTTGGAGACGAGCGTGCCTGGCGTGTTTGCGATCGGCGACGTCCGCTCCGGTTCCGTGAAGCGCGTTGCCGCGGCAGTCGGTGAAGGCGCCCAGGTCGTGGCAACGCTCCACGCCTTCCTGGTCAATGCTAACCCACCGTCACCCAGCTTGGAACGCTCAATGCTTGATACGCTCCGCACAAATCCCATTCAAACGTCTGCGGCTTCACTTTGCGGAGCGCAAGTCGGTCACGATTCGATGTAGCTCATCTGTCCGACTCTCGGGCTGCGCCGAAAATCAATGCTCCAAGACAGTGGATTGGGCCGGTCGTAGAGACTCGTTGCGTGAACTTCGGTGTCACCTGAGCGCAGCTATGGACGTGATCTAGGACATCGACTAATTCCGACAATCGACCGAGGCAGCCATGTCCACTGAATGCAGTCACGAAAATGCGATCCGCGACGTGAGGCCGAGTGCTCGCGGCTGCGAGGAGTGCTTGAAAACCGGCTCGAAGTGGGTGCACTTGCGGCTGTGCCGGACGTGCGGCCACGTCGGCTGTTGTGATGACTCGCCGAATCGCCACGCTACCAAGCATTTCCATGCGACCGGACACCCGGTCATCGAAGGCTACGATCCGCCAGAAGGATGGGGATGGTGCTATATCGACGAGGTCTTTCTGGACCTATCCGACCGCGCCACGCCTCAGCTCGGTCCAATTCCACGGTATTACTGATGCTATGCCAAGCACGGGGAGAGTTGCCATTACCGCAAAACCCCGCTGACAGCCGCCAGACTAAGCTTCCACGCCGGCTACAGGCTGGAACAAAGCCTACCTCGTTGACATTGGTTTTGGGTGCTGGAAGGCGAGTGGCACGCCCAAAGTTTTTGCACATCGCGCCTCTTCGCCTCGGGTACACGCGTTCAAGCAAGCGGAAGGAGCGCCAACAATGGATTCCTCCGACGATCGTGTTCTCGTCACAGGTGTGCCGGGACGCGTCGGTGGTGTGGGCAGTGCGATCGTAGACATACTTCGCCGCCGGCACCTGCCGGTCCGCGCGTTGGTTCTGCGCGAAGATCAGCGTACAGACGCATTGCGAGCGAATGGTGTCGATGTCGTTGTCGGTGATCTCACCCAGGCTCGGGATGTTGCCGGCGCTTTATCGGGTTGCCGGCGCATGTACTTTGGCATGAGTGTGTCTCCGAGCTATTTGGAGGCGACGGTCACCGCCGCCGCCGTGGCCCACGAGCGCCCTGATCTGGAGGTGCTGGTCAATATCTCTCAAATGACGGTCTCGCAGATGAGCCTTACCGAGATGACGGACTCTCCCCAGCAGCGGCAGCAGTGGCTTTGCGAGCAAGTGCTCAACTGGTCCGGATTGCCCGTCGTCAATGTCCGACCCACGGTCTTTCTCCAGCATCCCTTTTTCTCGGAATGGGCGGCGGAATCGATTGCCAGGGACTCGACGATTCGCCTGCCGTTTGGGACCGGACGCACCTCGCCGATCGACGCGAAGGATGTGGCTGAGGTCATTGCAGCAATTTTGGCGAGTCCAGCCACTCATATTGGCAAGGTCTACGAACTGACCGGGCCGCGATCTCAGAATATGCATGGTGTCGCGGCGGAATATTCCGAGGCACTCGGCCGGCCCATCAGCTACGTTGATGCGCCGTTTGATCAATGGCGCGACCAAGTTGTGCGTACACACAATTTGTCCGTCCATGTGTCTGAACACTTCTTGACCATGGCCCGCCTCCACGCCACTAATCGTTATGATCGCCTCACGCACAATGTCGAGACAATCATCGGAAGGCCCGGAACAAGCATTCGTGATTTTGTCTCGCAGCACAGGGATGTGTTTGACAACCAAGTGGCGATCGCCTGAGGCCTGGGCTGTCGTATGTCCCTTTGGCGGCGGTAGCTATGTCACGGGAGCGGAGTCGTTCGTGGATGCCGTCGCCGGCGCATCAACTTCTCGCGCGGGCGCTCGTCCAAATGGCCCTGACTACTTCTGCTCTTGCGATTTCCCTTATTTTTTGGACCGGCAGGTTGTGTGTCGATTGCGCAGTCCGTCGATAAAAACGTCGACGAGGCGCAGCACGCTCTTTTGCCAACCAGGCTGGTCGTGCATGTAGCACATGCCGACAAGGGCACGAATCAGGTCTTCTGGGCTGATGTCCTCGCGTATCTCGCCCGCAGCGATCGCGCGGTCCAACAGTCCGCCAACCGCTCGCGTCAGCTGGTCGAATGAGTAAGAGAAGAGGTCCGAGGGCTTGTAGGCCGCAAGCGCGAGCGCTGCCGACATGCCCTTTTTGGTGGCAACGAACCTGACATTCGAACGCATCCATTGGCGCAGCGCCTCGACGGGCTCTGCTTCTTCCTTCAAGCGTTCAGCAAGATCGGCCAATTGCTGCACCTCGCGGCGGTAGACAGCCTCGAAAAGCGCTTCGCGCGTGGGGAAATGTCGGTAGAGCGTGCCGATACCGACGCCCGCCGTTCGCGCGACCGCTTCGAGACTGGCCTCCGGCCCGCCGGCGCTGAATACGGCTTTTGCCGCCTCCAGCACCCGTTCGCGGTTGCGAGCCGCGTCAGCCCGCGGCTTTCGTGGCGCTTTTTTCTCCACTGGTCTGATTACGGCCGGCAATTTTCACCTCGTAAAAAACGGAGCGCGCCTCCGATCATCCCTTGAAAAGCGGAGGGTACCTCCGTATATGGTGGGACAACAGCGCTGACACTAGCACTTCGGTGTCAAGCGATGCCACGCCTCCAGGGCAACGCCTGGCCGCGGGGGTTCTTTGCCCGAATTTCGTTGATCGACGAACCTGTCTCACCATCGCTCTCACGGAGCATTGCATGGGCTTTTCAACCACTCTCACCATCAACGGTGTCACGCGAACCATCGCGCTCGACGATCCGCGTATTACGCTTCTTGACCTCCTTCGCGAACGGCTGGATTTGACGGGAACGAAGAAGGGCTGCGACCGCGGCCAGTGCGGCGCCTGCACCGTCATTGTCGATGGACGACGCATCAATTCATGCCTTGCGCTCGCCATCAGTCAAGACGGCGCCGATGTGCTGACAATCGAAGGCGTAACGCGCGGCGACCGGCTCCATCCGGTGCAGAAGGCGTTCATCGCACACGACGGAATGCAGTGCGGGTTCTGCACGCCCGGCCAGATCATGAGCGCCATCGGCCTGATCCGGGAGGACCAAGCCGGCAACGATCCGGAGCGCATCCGCGAAGGCATGAGCGGCAATCTCTGCCGCTGCGGTGCATATCAGGGAATTACCCAAGCAGTGCTTGATGCTCAAGAGGCCCTGGACGCAGCGAGTCGGAAGGAGGTCGCATGAAAAGCTTCGAGTATGTCAGGCCGGCGACGGTTCGCGAGGCCGTCGCGGCGGCGGCGCAACCTGGCGCTGCCTATCTCGCCGCCGGCACGAACCTTCTTGATCTGATGAAGGGCGGCATGAGCGAGCCCAGTCGACTCGTCGACATCAGCCATCTTCCCGACCTCGACCGTATCGAGAACCTTTCCAACGGCAGCGTGCGGATTGGCGCACTGGTCCGCAATACCGATCTCGCGAACGATCGCGATTTTGCGCGGCGCTTTCCGGCGGTTGCTGAGGCGCTCCTGTCCGGGGCCTCCGCGCAGGTTCGCAATGCCGCAACGGTCGGCGGTAATCTCATGCAGCGAACGCGGTGCGCCTACTTCTACGACATCGCCAGCGCTTGCAACAAACGCAGTCCGGGCGCCGGCTGCGACGCCTATGGCGGCGACAATAGGCTGCACGCCATATTGGGCTGGAGCGAGAGTTGCATAGCGACGCACCCCTCGGATTTTTGCGTCCCGCTGGTCGCGCTTGACGCCGTTGTTGAAATCGAGGGCGAGGCAGGCCGGCGCGAGATTCCCCTCGACATGTTCCACCGCTTGCCCAGCCACACACCGGACCGCGAGAATGTACTCGAGTCCGGCGAGATGATCGTCGGGGTACGCTTGCCGGCCGAGGCCGCGCGTTTCGCGGCTCATGCCCGCTACCTCAAAGTCCGTGAACGGACCTCCTATGCCTTCGCGGTTGTCTCAGCCGCGGCGGCGTTGCGCATCGAGGCGAATGTGATTGCGGATGCGCGGTTTGCGCTTGGTGGCGTCGCTTTGAAGCCGTGGCGGTCGCGGGAAGCGGAGCGAATTCTCATTGGCGCACCGGCCGAGACGCCGGTCTTCCGCCGCGCCGCCGAAGTCGCGCTCGCCGAAGCAAAGCCCTCGGGTGACAACGTCTTCAAGATCGAGCTCGCACGACGAGTCGTGGTGCGAGCATTCGCGCTCGCTGCCGGCGGCACGCCCGAGCGATTGCCGGCGCTGCCCGGTTCACCCTTTGCCACCGTTTCCGGAGTTATTGCCCATGGCTGAGATCGTGCTTTCACAAACGCCCGCCCACGTTCGGCACGGCTCGAACGTGGGGCAGTCGTTCACGCGCCGCGAAGGCGTGGTCAAAGTGACGGGTGCGGCCAAATATGCCGCCGACCAGCATCCGCCCGGGATGCTCTATGCGGTGCTTGCGGTGTCGAGCATCGCGCGCGGGCGCGTCGCCTCTCTGGATGTCGCGGCCGCGAAGGCCCATCCGGGCATCGTCGAGGTGATCACGCCGGCGAATCGGCCGCCGCTCGCGCAGGATCCGGATGAGAGATCGGATCTCTTCACGTTTCGGCTCGATCTCTTGCAAAGCGACCGGGTCCGTTACGCCAATCAGCCAATCGCCATCGTTATCGCGGAGACGCTTGAAGCGGCAACCGAAGGCGCCACGCTGCTCTCTCCGCGCTACGAGATCGAGCCGGCGCGGGTCGGGCTCGATGCGGTCGAAAGCTTCGTGCCGGCGGCCGTCGGCCCCGGCTTTCCGGCGCAGATGCATCGCGGCGACGCCGAGGCCGGGCTTGCTGCGGCGACAAGGAAGATCGCCGAGACCTACGAGACCCCTGCGCAATATCACAATCCGATGGAGCCGCATGCGATCGTCGCCGCCTGGAATGGCGACAGGCTCTCAATCGATACGCCGAGCCAAGGTCTTGCCATTGCGCAGGGGCGCCTTGCCGGCTTGTTCGGAATCTCGCCTGACAACATTCACATCCGCAGTCCGTTCCTCGGCGGCGGCTTCGGCTGCAAAGGTTTGATCTCTGGACCACAGGTTCTCGGCGTCATCGCGGCCCGCGTGGTTGGCAAGCCGGTCAAGCTCGTGCTGCGGCGCGAGCAGATGTACGGTCCGGTCGGCCACCGGGCGCCGACACGGCAGACCTTGCGCCTGGGCGCCGACCAGGAGAGCAAGCTGATCGCGATTGATCATCACACCAAGACGATGTCGAGCACGTTCGACGATTTCTTCGAGTCGGCTTCCCATGCCTCCCACGCGCCTTATGCAAGCGCCGCGATCGCCACCTCCCATGAAGCCGTTCGGGCCGACATCGGCACACCAATGTTCATGCGCGCCCCCGGCGAGGCGACAGGCTCAATCGCGCTCGAAAGCGCCATAGACGAAATGGCGTACGCCTGCGGCATGGATCCCCTGGCCTTTAGGCTCAAGAACTATGCCGAGGTCGAGCCGATTTCCGGCAAGCCGTTCTCCTCGAAGGCTTTGCGCGAGTGCTACCGGCAAGGCGCCGAGCGGTTCGGCTGGGAGCGCCGCCCGCTTGGCTCCCGCCGGATGCGCGACCGTGACGGATTGCTGGTCGGCTGGGGCGTCGGGACCGCGACGTTTCCGGCGCTGATGTTCGCGGGCCACGCCAAAGCCGTGGTGCGTTCGGACGGCAGCGGCATCCTAGAGATCGGCGCGCACGACATGGGGCAGGGCGCCTGGACCGCGCTGGTGCAGATCGCGGCCGATGCGCTCGCGCTCGACATCGATCAGGTCGAGTTCCGCTCCGGTACCTCCGATCTTCCCGATGCCGGTATTGCGGGCGGCTCTGCCCATACTGCCACCGCCGGCATGGCCATCCACAACGCCGGCGCCGACGTGATCGCACGGCTCGCCGATCTCGCCACCAACGACAAGCGCTCGCCCCTGTTCGGCGCCAGCAACGCCGGCGTCATCGCGCGCGGCGGCCGCTTGTGCCGTCGCGACGACGAAAGCCGGAGCGAAAGCTACGCCGATATTCTCGGTCGCGCGGGGCTTGGGCGAATCGAAGGTCACGGCACGAGCGCGATCAATGCTGCCGCCCAATCGACCTATGCCATGCATGCGCATGGCGCCGTGTTCGCCGAGGTCAAGGTCGATCCCGATCTCGGGCAGATCCGCGCCACGCGCGTGGTCGGCGCTTTTGCGGCCGGGCGCATCATCAATCCGCGCATGGTGGAGAGCCAGCTCAATGGCGGAATGATCTGGGGCGTTTCGTTCACCCTGCACGAGCGGGCCGTCATGGATCCGCGGTCCGGCCGTGTGATGAACGCCAATCTGGCCGAGTATCACATTCCGGTGAACGCCGACGTGCCGTCGCTCGAAACGATCTTGGTCGAGGAGCACGATCCGCACGTCAATGCGCTCGGCATCAAGGGCGTGGGCGAGATCGGGATCACCGGCACGGCCGGTGCGGTCGCGAACGCCGTTTGGCACGCCACGGGGGTACGCGCGCGCAAATTCCCGATCACGCTGGATCGCCTGATCGAGCCTGAATAAGCATTAGGATTGCCGCCGGCAGCCACCATAGAGCGTTGATTAGGGCTTATATTGAAGGACGGTTGGGCAGCTGGAGCCCACCACCCAATCAAATTGCTCGCACCTGAGGTTACGAAAGCCGATTGACCGCTTATGGCCCGATTCGGACATTCGCCCGGGCGTCGAGTCGTACGCGTCAAAGCCACAACTTTTCGTCCTCGCGGGCTGCTCGATCACTCGGTCGGCGCTGACGGTGCACTTCGGTGCACCTTCCATGCTGTCAAGTTAACTCATATTGAGCAGTATCCGAACAATATGACGGGGGCCCGCTCACAGGCTTCTATTCCAGCCCGTTGCGACGTCGGTTGCGCTAATTGAACTGCACGCCTGTATGCCTAGATGAGCATCAGCATCAATCCAAAATGAGGTGCCCATGCTCCAATGGATCAAGCTCGCACGATCCTGGCATGTACTTGTCCGCGTTGGGCTCGCAACAATCGCTGTGGCAGCAACAACCGGTCTGCAGCTACCGGTCGAGGTCAATTTCCCGGGCCAACCGTTCCTGCTTTATTTTGTCGCTGTCGTCGCGTCAGCGAGCGTATTGGGCCGCACAGCAGGCTTTGTTGCTGTGGCAGAAACCAGCATTGCCTCGTTGCTTTTTTACGATCCTGCCTACTCACTGAAAGTGACGCATACGGTCGACCTGCTTGCAATCGAGATTTACGCAATTGTCGCAGCGCTGAGCGTTGAAGCCTTCTGTCGCCTCGTTGATGGTGCAATTTGGGCGGAGGCGCGTCTTGCCGACCATGAGATCCAATTGAAACTAACGCGCAACAGCGAGGCGCGGTTCCGGGCCACGTTCGACACGGCGGCGGTTGGAGTCGCACATATCGCTCCCGACGGCAGATGGCTCAGGGTCAACGGATCCCTCTGCCGCACTCTCGGCTACCCGGCCGATGAACTCCTTACCAAGTCATTCCAGGACGTTACCTATCCGGACGATCTCGCGGCCGATCTTGTCCAGGTCGAGCTTATGCGCGAGGGAAAGATCGACAGCTATAACGTCGAGAAGCGCTACGTGCGAAAGGACGGCGATCATCTGGGCCAAGAAAACTGTCAGCTGCGTGTGTAAGGGCGACGGGTCAATCGATTATTTTGTCGGCGTGATTGAGGATATTTCCGCAAGCAAACAGATCGAGAAGGAACTACGTGAGAATGAGGAACGCTTCAGGTCCTCGCTCCTCCACTCTCCATTGCCCATGCTCTTGTTCGATGACCGGGAGCAAATACTTGCTATTAGCCAAAGTTGGATTGCACAAAGCGACTATTTAAGAGAGGAGTTACCGCGATTGGAGGACTGGACGGTTCGAGCCTGTGGGGAGCGCTCGGGTGAAGTGCTTGAGCAAATCCGCCAGACTATTATTATTTCAACAGAGCCAGAGGTGCGGTCGGCCGAACTGATGATTCGGACGAAAGATGGCCGCGAACGCCTCTGGAGCTTTGTCTCCTCCCCCCTTGCAACCCAATTTTATGGACGACGTCTGTTTGCTTGCATTGCTCAAGATGTGACCGATCAGAAAGCTCACGAGGAGCAGGTACACCTTCTGATGACTGAGATCAATCATCGCGCCAAGAACATGCTCAGTCTCGTGCAGGCAATCGCTCGCCAGACCGCGGCTCGTGAGCCTGAAGATTTCATCGAGCGCTTCACTGACCGGATCCAAGCACTTGCGGCCAATCAGGACCTGCTGATCCGGAACGAGTGGCAAGGAGTTGATGTTGAGGATCTGGCGCGGGCCCAGCTCGCCCTTTTTGCCGATCTCGTGGGGTCCAGGATCACGATGCACGGCTCGCCTGTACGCCTGAACGCGGCGGCAGCCCAAGCGATCGGTCTTGCCCTTCACGAGCCTACGACCAATGCCAGCAAATACGGCGCCCTATCTGTGGCCGCCGGCTGTATCGACGTGGGTTGGCGGCTTGACGGCGATATCTTCGCTATGAGCTGGACTGAGAGCAAAGGGCCGCCCGTGTCAGAGCCGAAACGGCGGGGGTTCGGCAGCACGGTCGTCGACTCGATGGTGAAGCAAACAGTCAACGGTGCGGTCCAGCTTGATTACATTCCCTCGGGTGTTGTGTGGAACTTGACCTGCCCGGCTGCGAATGCGCTGGAGCGAAACGCTCTCTACAAGAATTCGGAGGCTTCCGCACGGCCGGCTCCTGCTCCAACGCGCGACCACTTTCTGCGGCAGTCGCCGACACCGACGGTGCATTGATAGCAGGATCGGCTCGTGGTTTTCGACATTTGCCTGTGGGGCGGCCAACTGATTGCGGATTGCTTAGGGTCGATGTTTCGCTGCGCCGCATGAGTCCGGTATTGGCCCGACCCGGCCGTCAGTAGCATCCGCCGGGGACGGAAGCTATCGGAGGATAAGCTGCCGTCAGCGGCAATCGGGCACGACGGTCGAAGATGACCCGAAGCAGTGTGCGCCAGGAAAGCTGGCAAAGAATAGGAGGTGAAAGTCCCCCACGGGGAACGTCTAGCCAACCGCCCCGACCCCGAGTGATGCACGAGGTTCTGCTCGCGAGGGCAGCCGTGAAGCGTTCACAGGGGAGACCATGGGCCAAGTATTGAGCTGCGAAACGGGTCTAATTCCGAGGTGCCGATCTAGTTCTCTGACGAGAAGGCAACATCTCCCATGGCGTATTGGCTTGCATGGGCAGAACCTCGCGCAGTCGAAGGCCTCGCGCACGTGGTGAAGTTCTTTGTGCGGAACCTGGGAGGTCTCACCCGTGCCCGGACTTGTTCCGGGTCGGCTCGGGAAGGCAGAAGCCGTACGCCGAGCATGTACGCGGATGAGAAGTCGGATGAGGCCGTAGTACCGAGGAGCGACCGAACAAAGGAAGGCAACTTCCGGCGGAGGTCGTGGAGGGAAGGGCCTCACCCGAGGGGAACAGCCGACAGGCGGCCGTGGTTCGGACACTGAGCCGAGCTACCACGTCGATC
>WNFG01012506.1_pt1 | contig 11871 bp, 7 predicted proteins | sample 5400431 | NCBI WGS metagenome assembly WNFG01 (sample SAMN13153346, study PRJNA577476) | soil metagenome | isolation source: 120 cm saprolite under Douglas fir tree site 2 hole 3 replicate 2 | place: USA:California | collected 2015-04-18
CAAAAGGCCCTGATTCACTCATCCATCACCCAGCATTCCAGGTAATGTAGTTTGTCGAAGAAGCTATCACCGTTTCATCAATCGAAGCGAAGCCAGCATTGGAGGGGGAAAATTTACACGTTCTTGTCAGCACCCATGATCCGGGGCCGGACAACGTACTTACATTGAGACCGCTCATGCTCCCCGTATTTTTCTTTGAGTCTATGCTGGCAGAGTGTGTACCATCGGTTGCGTCTACCCTGAAATCGCAACCATCACCACCAGCGGTGTTATAGTTGATCGTAACCAGCGTACTATGTGTTTGGTCTGGCTGTATATTGGCCTGGAGTTGAGTTTGTGGCAGGGTGGGAATGCCTATGATTCCACCATTCCAGCTATATGCACAGTTATACTGATCATTCGAGTCAGTTTTCACCGTGCCCACATAATCAGTTCCATCAAAATTGAGATAGGTTTTTTTAGTATTATCATTGCAGTAAATTTTCGATTTACCCTGAAAATCTATCGTATTGGGGTTGGGGTTTGTAATCTCGCTGCTGGAGAAATGCATCCTGGCCTGACTTGTCTCATGTAAAAGACTTTGATCTTCTGAAATCGTGATCGTCACCGTAAGAGTGCTCGGCGATGTATTGGATACCGTTAACGCTCCTCCTGCCGATTGGGATAAATCAATACAAGAACTTAGCAGCAAACCAATCAATACGAGGGTAGAGAGTACGGGAAGGGTAGCGAGCTTTGATCGTATGATACGCACAGAATTCATGGCACTCCTCTTGACTTCTGATTACAAACGAGAACGTCATCATACGTATAACACAAGCAGCTAAGAGGTTGTCTTCATCAAGGGCGGCATGGCTGAGGCGAGCGCAGCCACTACTATACGTAAACACAAGCAGCTAAGAGGTTTGTATTCATCAAGGGAAATAACTCTCCTACATTATACGATACAAAGTTGCAAATTTATCACTTCAATTTTGTTGGAATGGGAAGGCGGTACACTGCGCAAATGCGCAGTGTACCGCCTTCCCATTCCAACAACATTGAAGTGCATCCTCACTCTTCAAGGTACACTTTACTGCTTTGCGCCAGGGCTGCCGGAGTCCTCAGGCTCAGGAACGTGACGACAATCAGGCCAAGCACAAACCAGGCGGCACAGATTGGGCCGGCCAGGTTGAGCGGGGGAGATGGGGCAGGGATAAACTGAGCAAGGATTGGAAAGACCAGGATGATAAACGGCACAATAGGCAAGACAATGTGCCGCAGCACGTTAAATTCAGCCGGGCGTTCGCGCCCGTAGAAGAACGGTACGGCCAGGCAGATCGCCATATAGACCACCAGAATAAGGATAGTAATAATTGTTCCCAGGAGGGCAAAGGCGGTACCCGCGCCGTAGACAAAGCCGGGCCACAGGGTGAAAACAACGCCTACGATCATTGTGAAGATGATCGCGATATCCGGCGTGCGGAAACGAGAGTTGATATGCGCCAGGGGACCAGGGAGCGTATTGGTGCGTCCCATGGCGTAGAGCACGCGCGAGGCGGCGTTAACGCCTGCGTTGGCATTGGCTAAGGCACTATTAAGAATAGCAAGAATGGCGACGAAGGCAAAGAGGCCCCAGACGCGGTTGGCCATCGTGCCCCAGGGGTTGGGGTCACTTGGATAGGTCCCAATCTTGCCAAAACCCCAGCCGACCACGCCCGCGTAGGAACAGAAAACGTAGAAGACGCCAATAGAGACGGTTGCCAGCAGGATGGCGCGAGGCACGGTGCGGCGTGGATGCAGTGCCTCCTCTGCCAATGGAGCTGACGACTCAAAACCTGCGAAGGCCAGGAAGGCAAAGATCATGCCATGCAGAATGCCTTGCCAGCCGCCCAGGCCAGTCTCTACGCTGGAAGCAGGATTAAAGGCCGCGGCAGTATTGCCATTGCCAGCCGTAACGATCAGCCAGGCGGCCAGTACCACAAAGACGACAATTTCTATGGCACCCAACACCACGCTGGTATCAGCCGAGATTTTGATACCGAAGTAGGTGAGGCCAAAGACGATCACGGCAAAGACCATGGCCCACACAGCCCATCCATTCGCTCCAAAAGAGAGATGGAAATACTGCTGCACGAACGCATCCATCACAGGCCCCAGTACGAGGAGTTGTAAGGGAACGATCAGGAGGTAGGTGAGGCTGAATAACCAGCCTGTCATCCAACCTGCTTGCGGGCCGAGGCCACGGCTAACATAAGTGAAGTAGCCGCCCGCCGAGGGAAGATGTCTTGCAAGCGAGCCAATGTTTAAGGCGATCAGGGAACAGACAACCAGTGCGATGATGACGGCAAGCGGTAAAGCTCCGCCCGCAAAGGGGATGGCCGCCCCCAGGCTGAATGCCACTGCCGACGCGGGTGCCATGGTGGTGATGGATTGGAACAGCACTCCAGGGAGGCCAATGGCGTTTTGCCGCAGTTTCGATTGCTCGGAAGATGAGGATGAGGACTGAATTGACATACTTTTCTCCTTGGCTTGCGTTGCTGCGGACTTTGTTTGTGAGGCTTTGCTGCCGGTGGCTGCCTTCACCATTCCCCGAATGCGGCAGCAAAGCCTCACAAACAAAGTCCGCAGCAACAATTGAAGGAACAGCTCTTCTGTACCTTATCCTTAATGATAAGCAAAGAGGGAGAAAAAACAATGTATATTTGTGCAACTATATGGATGTATTATTGTCGTTTTGTCTATACCTGCTCAATAGTCCTGAACCTGCGCCCGTGGCTACTGGAGTTTCAGGAACGGCATGAGCAGGTAACAACACGACACGACGAGGAAGAGCCTCCGTTATACGGCCCCTGGCTGGAAGACTGAGCATCCCCGTAATAGGCACAGGCATTGGCAAGACCGGCAGGTCAGCGGTCGTTGGCTCATCCTTCCCTACCGGAGCGTGGTCATATCGTCCTGGAGCTACCACGGACGAATAGGCTTGTGTGGGTCGTCTGTCCATGGTAGGGGCGACCTGCTCCCCTTGCCCGCAGGCAATGGCTTGTCCTCGCCCTGGGGTTGCCGCCATGCTCACTTGCGCTCGTTGTACCCTCACAACGGGCATTTTGAGGCTATACAAAGCAATGGCTAAAGCTGTCAGGAGGCCAAAAAGGACAATACTGAGTTCCGCGGCACGAGGTAATGCAGGCGTCATATTCAACGGTTGCGTTCCCGCGGAAGAGGCAAGCTTCTCTTGTATCCTCCCTGAAACATATGCCGGCACGGAATAATTGCGAGCAGATAAGTATTGCAGCCATGCTGCTAACTTACGACTCCTGGCGTTATTGGCTGCCACGATAGCAGGATTGATGGTTGGCTTTGGTTGGGGTACTGATACAGGCGGGGGTGGTGCGATACCGCGATAATTGTACATCAGGGCGATGACTTTTCCGGCCCACAATGGGTAGCTGCTCGTGCCTACGTAGGGGCGAGCGATGGTATAGACGGTGCTCAATCCGCGATTGACATAGCCATTTCTGAGCATGTTAAACCAGTAGAAAATGGCGGCTGTGTAGGAGGGATAGATGGTATAGCCGTCAAAGGCCGAGGGATAGCCAACGCTGCCACGCACACTCCCAGGGTTGCGATCAGCCAGCCCAACACCGGCAGCGCCATCATTGGTTTCGGTCCACCAGACGGCGAGAGCAAAGGCATCATCGACATTGGTTTGCCGCGAAGCCTGCTCGACCGCTTTGCCTGTGCCAGCCATGGGGCTACCCACACGGGCAAAGATGGTATCAATGGTTGTCGCGGATAGCGTCGGTGGGCCGACCACGCTGACATCGGCGGCCTGTGTTTTCTGGTGCCCCTGCTGGTATACCCAGAGCAAGGCAACGCCTCCCCCAATCAGCAGAATGACCATGCTGAGCAGAAAGACTTGCAAGAGTCGTTGCGTTACACTCTGCTTACTCATCATATAAATACCTTACTAACCTCATGTACAAGTTTTTCCGCCGCCTTCGGCTGCTCATATATTCATGTTGTTGCTGCTGGTTTTGCTGCCTTTGGCAGCAAAACCAGCAGCAACAACATTGACTACATCTACCGTTTTATAGATTGAATCGCAAATTACGTCTGTATACGTATATGGATTTGGATTTGGATTTGGGTTTGGTAATATTCAGAAACATCAATGTAGACCAATTGTACCATGTCGCTCAGAATTCGCTGTATGTTGGGAGTTCTGAATAGGTAGTATCTCCTATAAGCAGTATGCTATACTGAGGTACGTATCGTTTTGAGAGAGACGGACGGAGGGTCGTCATCAATTTACAGCAAGGCCCAAGAAATACTAAGACAGGCCGCTTAGACAAACGCACGCTTTTGCATAAGCGTTATATGATTCTGCGCACAATTGGGCAGGGAGGCATGGGAGCGGTCTACAAAGCGCAGGATATCAAACGTCAGAGTGTTTGTGCCATCAAAGAGATGAGCCTCTCGATGGTACCGCCCGAAGAGCAGGATCAGGCCGTCGCGAACTTCAAAGCCGAGGCCCAGATGCTGGCCAATTTGAAGCATATCAATCTCCCCTCTGTCACAGGCTACTTCACCGAGGGAGCGCGGCACTTCCTGGTGATGGAATATATTGAAGGAATGACGCTTGATGAGTACCTGGAACACAATAATGCTCCCTTCCCTGAGCGTCGTGTGCTGGGCTGGGCCAGGCAGTTATGCGATGTATTGGACTATTTGCACAGCCAGCAGCCGCCAATCATTTTCCGCGATATGAAGCCAGGCAATATTATGTTGATGCGCAATGGTCGCGTCAAGCTGATTGACTTTGGCATTGCTCGCTTCTTTCGTCACGCGAGTTCACAGGATACGCAACTGCTGGGGACACCTGGTTTCGCGCCGCCAGAGCAATATGGGAAAGCGCAGACCGACGAGCGTTCAGATATTTACTCCCTGGCCATGACCTTGTTTCAACTGATGACCTTTACGCTCTCTGAGAAGGGCTTTGGTCTGCATGATGTACAATCAGTCAATCCCGAAATCTCACTTCCTGTGGCGCGAGCATTGGAGAAGGCTACAGCCCTCTCACCCGAAGATCGCTTCCAGAGTGTCGATGCCTTCCGCCGCGCCCTGCTCGGCGAGGGTACGTTTATGTTTGAAAATGGAGACCAGGCTACCTCAGCAGAGGAACTGGCCGACCTCTGCGAGCGTTTCCCGGAAGAGGCGGCGGAATACTTGTACGCCGGTGAGATCGAGTCCTGGTTGCAAGAAATGGGGCATAACAACCTTGCGCAAGCGGCGAGGAACATTCGTACTCAGGAGGACGATGAGGAAGAGGCGGTTGATTTGTTTTTACAGGCGGTATTGGGCCCCAATGTTCACATTCGCAGTCGGACAGGAACGACCGCCCGTTCATCCTCATTCCGCAACGGTCGAGCCTGGCCGTCACAAAAGCCTGCACCGGCCAGGGGCGTACCGGATATTACGGTACAACCGCGCACGCTGGATTTCGGAGAGGTGTCCCCGGGCCTTTCCGCATCGCTGGTGCTATCGATTACTGGCGATAGAGGAACCTTCATTCAAGGAAGAGTCGCCGCGACCGAGCCGTGGATTTTGCTTGACCGGACGAGCTTCGATGGCGTACACACTCGCGTGAATGTGCAGGTCGAAACCATGCGCCTGCGGGGCTCAACCCACTATTCGGGAACGATACTGGTGATACCAGACGAGGACGACGAAGAGCAAGATATTACCGTGAGAGTGGAAGTGGATGTACTCGGCTTGTCCTCGTCCTGGCAGAGGGCCTCTCTAAACGAGTATGACGACGAGGATGATGAGGATGATGCCCAGACAGTAGGGGCCCGATTGATCGCGCCCGCGGGAGGCAGCATGACTATGACTCCTCCTACCAGGACCAATGGTTCAACAGTTTCACCTCAAAACGGTGCGAAGTATAGCAACGAGGACAGAACGAAATATGGATCACAGTCAAGTGGAATAGGCAGTGCGACGGGCAGCGCGACAGGCAGTGGTGGCGGGACGAGTGGCAATACTGCGGTAAGCGCGGGATGGGACCCATTGCAAGCATCTCCGCTGCAACGTCTCTGGGTACAACGCAGCTTAACCGTTTTTGCCGCTTTTATGGTGGCCAGTTTATTTTATACCATGCTCTCGGCGATGCTCTCTCTATCGCCCAAAGCACTTTTACCGCCCAATCCCTGGTTTATCCTTGTGCTCGTGGGCAGCATACCTGCTGCCACCCTGGGGACGTTAGTAGTCAATTGGAGCAGCAACTGGAGGCTTCGAGGTATCCTTAATCGCCTATGTACGGGAGCAAGCACAGCATTGATTGCCCTGGGATTAAGCGATTTTGTCTGGCAGGCCGCATTCCACGCGAATGTTCCCGCACTGCAGTTGTTTGTGATGCTGCTGGTAGTCGCCCTGGGTGCGGCTGTTGGCACCCATGCTGAGCTGAGCGAAAGGATGCTCACCGGCGTTATCTGGGCCATGGGCCGTGTTCGCTGGCTCGTGATTTCAATAGCGGTGGTGATCGGCGGCATCCTGGGCTTCATGCTGACAGTTGGTTTCGACGTGAGCTGTTTCACTCCATTCGGCATATTGGCAGGAAGTGCTGTCGCCGCCGCTCTCGTCATGCGCGTTGACCAACTGATGAAAAAGCCGTATTGAGCATGAGAGAGAACATACCTCGTTTAATTACCGTCCTTGGTCCGACGGCGTCGGGCAAAAGCGCGTTGGGCATCGCCCTGGCACAGCGTTTTCATGGAGAGATCGTCTCGGCTGATTCGCGCCAGGTCTATCGTGGCCTGGATATCGGCACCGCCAAGGTGACACCAGAAGAACAGACTCTTGTGCCGCATCACCTGCTGGATGTGGCAGATGTGCGGGAAATATTTACCGTCTCGCAATTTCAGCAGCAGGCCATTGCTACTATCAATCATATCCTGGCACGCGGTCATCAACCATTGCTGGTTGGCGGCTCGCCCCACTATATCCAGGCAGTAGTGGACAACCTGGATATCCCCTCTATTCCACCGCAGCCTGCTCTCCGTGCGGAACTTGAGGCTCGTCCGCTGTCAGAGCTGCTGGCCCAATTGGAAGAGCTTGATCCGCGGAGCGCGGCTATGATTGATCGCAACAACCCCCGTCGCGTCATTCGCGCCCTGGAAGTGTGCCTGGTCTCCGGCAAACCCTTCTCCGAGCAGCGAGGAGTGGCGGCTCCCCTCTATACGAGCCTGCTGCTGGGAGTACAGTTCGACAGGCGAGTCGATGAACGGATGCGGCAGGGCATGGTGCAAGAGGTACGCGACCTGCTGGAGCAAGGGGTAAGTCACGAGCGTTTGGAGGCCCTGGGGCTGGAATATCGTTTCATCAGTCGCTGGCTGCGCGGCGAGTTTGCCAGCGAGGGGGAAATGGTAGAGCGGCTGAAGTACGCCATACACGATTTCACGCGCAGGCAATTGACGTGGTTCCGCAAAGATACAAGGATTGTGTGGCTTGAGGGATATGATGTAGCGAGGGCAGAAGAGCTGGTAGAAGATTTTTTGAAGACCCAAACATCATTTTGACAGAAAAAAGCTGCAATGCGCGTGTTTTTGCAGCTTTTTTCTGTCAAAATGATGTTTGGGTCCCCACGTCTCCTTGCCACAGGCGTTGCATCTCTTCACAGGTAGTCAGGAGATGGTCTAGTGTGCCTTCGGCCTCCACTTTTCCTTCTTTGAGGACGATAATGTGATCGGCACGCTGCAAAACCGCGTGGCGATGTGAGACGACCAGGCAGGTTATCTCTCGGCTCACCTTGCTCATTCCCCTATTACCTGCCTCCCCACCCAACCCGCAGGCAGGGTGGCGACCAGCGAAGAGACGCTGCCAGAGGATGCTTTCTGTCTCTACGTCGAGGGCACTGGAGAGGTCATCGCAGACGAACAGTTCGGCGTCACGTACAAACATGCGGGCGGCGGCGGCCCGCTGCACCTGCCCGCCGGAAAGCTTGACGCCTCTTGTGCCAATCAGCGTGTCAAGGCCATTTTCTAATTCCACTATGTCATGATCCATCACGGCAGTATGAATGGCAACAGGTAGATCGGCTGTCTCTTCCGAGAGGCCAAGCAGGATATTTTCTTTGAGCGTCTCGCTGAAGAGCTGCGGCACCTGGGCGGTGTAGGCACTGCGAGGCGGCACGAAGAAAGTAGCCGGGTCAGTCACAACGTCGCCGTTCCAACGAATCACTCCCTCGTCTCTGGGCAACAGCCCCAGCAGGACGCGCAAGAAGGTGGTCTTGCCCGATGCGATGCGACCGGTAACTACTGTGAGCGAGCCGCGTTTCAGGCGTAGACTGACCTTTTCGATGCCTCGTCCGGTGTCAGGATAGCGATAGCTCAATGCTGAAGCTTCCAGCGTCTCCAGGTGATGCGCTGCATTCTGGGTGGAGGGGGTCAATGCGGGCACCCGTCCTTGGGCGGGTGCCGGGCCCCTCAAGTAGAGCGGGCCATGTTTGACCAGCGTTTCGGGTGGGGCACCCTGGAGCAGCTTCACCATGCGTGCAAAGGAGACTTTGGTCTGGGTGTAGTGAGCCAGCAACATGCCAAAGAGGTGGGTGAAGTCGGTGACAAAGGCCAGGTAGAAGATGAACAGGGCCAGGTCACCAACGCTGAAATCGCTGCTGTGCAAGGTTTGGGCTACCAGTATTAAGATGAAGCCGGTACCCAGACCGACGGTATTCTCGAAGGTTGAGTCCAGGGTTTGTGTGAGTACGGCATCGCGCAGCATCAAGACGCGCCGCTTTTCGTTTAAGGTGTGGAAGTGCGCTGTGACATGCGCTTCGGCTCCCGCTATCTGGATGGCTTGCACCGAGCCGAATATCTCACCTATGGCACTGGTAACTCTGCCGGTGGCGTGGCGGCTGGCGGTGCGATACTTTTCAAGCCTATTGTGGACGAGGCGCACAATTGACACGACACCAACCAGGGGCAAGAAGACGAAGAGGGTGATACGCACATTGATGGTGAGCAGGATGGCGATGGCGATGATGGCGAAAAGGCCGGTACCGATGAGGTCCAGCGTCCAACTGATGGCGTCTTCGGCCAGTTCAGCGTCGTCGCGGAAGCGGCTGATGGCCTCACCCGGAGAGTCGGGTACGGCGCGCGCGCCGGGACGCTCAAGAATGCGCTCCAACAGATTGCGCCGCAGCAGGGCGCTCATGATAAAGCGATGGGGAATATCTGTCAACGCTCCACCGAGCAGCAGCACTGCTCGCGCCAATGCCGTGACGATCAACAGGACGATTAGCGACCAGAGGCCAAAACCAAGGTGGCTGTTCTTTGAAATGGTGTCAAAAAAGGCCTGCGCGATCAGTCCAGGCACCAGGGGCGAGATGTGAATGAGTGCCCAGAGCAGACAATTGGCCAGGTAGAGCCACGGCCTGTATCGTATCATACGCCACATAAATTGATAGGTTTTCATAGATATTCCTCTTCTCCAGGAAGCGATCAGGATGTAATAAATTGCGTCCCCGCGCTGGTTTGTAACAGTTTGTAGAAACGGGTGCTTGAGTCGCCTGCCAGTATTTCGCGGCTATTATGTTCGAGCAGATGCCCGTCCTCCAGGATCAGTATCTCGTCAGCCCGTGAAAGGGTGCCCAGGCGGTGAGCGATGATGATGCCGGTACGGCCTTGCAGCAGCTTGCTGACCGCTCGTTCGATAAGGTGTTCGGTAGCGGGATCAAGGCGAGACGAGGCCTCATCAAGAATGACCAGGCCGGGATTGGCCAGAAAGACGCGCGTAAAGGCGAGCAACTGCGCTTCTCCCGCGGAGAGTCCCTCGCCGTCCGAGCCTAACTCGGTGTCCAGGCCATTGGGCAGTGAGCGGTACCATGCTGAAAGCTCTAAATCATCGAGTACGGCCAGAATCTGCTGATCGGCAATGTCACGATTAAAAAAGGTGAGGTTGTCGCGCACGGTGGCATGAAACAGTTGCACATCCTGTGTGACCATGCCTACCTTCTGGCGCAATTCGCGCAAGGAGGCTTTGCCAATGGGCACATCACCAAGGCGAACCTGACCTTGCTGGAAGTCGTAGAGGCGCAGCAGGAGACGGGCGAGGGTGGTCTTGCCACTGCCTGTGCGTCCAAGTACGCCCAACACCTTGCCCGGCTGCAATGAAAAGGTGAGGTTGTGCAGCACGATGTTATCGGCAGTATAGCTGAACGAGACGTTGCGAAACTCCACGGAAAGGGCATCCGTTGGGAGAGGTGTGCCAATGCCATCGGCGATGGCGGGTTCGATGTGCAAGAGTTGCTGCACGCGCTCGATGCTTGCACCGGCTTTTTGCAGGTCCTGTAACTGGGTGCGAATCTGCTCAATGGGCTGGTCCAGCAGGTTGGTGTAGTAGAAGATGAGGTAGACCGTGCCTATGGTGATCGAGCCGGTACTCCACAGGTATGCACCAATGGCAAAGGCAATGGCATTGCCGATGGCAAACGCGGTCATTGTGGTCATGCCCATCGAATAAGATGCCAGGGTGGCCTTGCGCGTCACCGGAAGCCAGTTGCGCAAGAGGAGATAGAAGCGGCGCATCACGTAGCCCGTCGCACCATTGGCGCGGATATCTTCCGTACCCGCCAGTTGCTCGCCCAGGAAGCCGAAGAAGTTCGCGCTCATCTGGCGATCAGCTATCCAATAGGGAACCGCACGACTGCGAATACGGATGAGGATCAGCAAGGCCACCAGGGCAAAGGCGGTGACAGCCAGCCCAACGCGCCAGTCTACGCGAAACAGCAGTACCAGCACTCCGATGAGCAGCACAGTGTTGCTCAACAGGTGGACAACGAACTGCGAGAAGAAGTTGGACAGGGTGTTTACGTCGCCATCAATACGCTCGATGAACTCACCGGGAGTATGGGCTTTATGATAAGCCATATCCAGCCGGAGACAATGGGCAACAAGGTCGGCACGCAGCCTGTTCGTAGCCGTCCATGCCACGTTCTGACTGATATAGGTGGCGAGGATAGAGAGGATCTGGTTGACTACGGCAATGCTGATGAACAACAGGGCAGCGTAGGTCAGGGACGTCGCTTGACCGCCGCTGACGTAAGTATCGATAAAGTAACGGATGATCTGCGGATTCAAAAGCTGCAGGCCAACACCTGTCAGTAGAAGCACGACCATTAAAAGCGACCTGCGCCACTGGGGTTTCAGGTAGACCACAAGCATGCCTGCGTATTGTTTGAGCGGAAGGCTCACATTTCGTTTCAACCTGCGTTCCCTTCTTTAAGAAGAAGAATATTGGTTGCTGGCGGCTTTGTGCCGTCGGCAACCAATATTTGAATGACCGAATGCCCGTGGCCCAGGAACGAAAAGGGTGAAAGAAAGATGTTCTGAAAAAAGAAGAGCCACGGAGCGAGAGTGCTGCACCCGTGGCTTTAGATGTTTGTGGGGTAGACTTACTTGAGTGAGTAAGTAGTCCAGTCACGAGGCGCACTCATACATAGCTTTCCAGCATTGTCATGTAGATGAAAGCCGTTAGGATTTCTCTGCATTTTGCACGCGCCTCCTTCATAATTTCTGTGTTGAGCTTACCATATGCAGTGAGAATAAGTCAAGGGCAGCAAGGAAATTGGAATAGTCAGGGTGCGGGCGGCAAGAGCATCTTGCCGCCCGCACCCTGACTATTCCAATTTCCTTGCTCATTCGCCGAATGCAACTGCTATAGGTGCCGCTGGTGCATCTACCAGTTCATCGCCCTGGTATTCATTGTTATCGACGGCGATTGTTCCGACGGTGGGCGCAATGAATTGGGCCTCTGCAGCGGGCGCGGCGGGCAGGTTGCTTTCGACAATCAGGCCGTTCTCCATGTAGAGATGATAGGGAAACATAGAGGGAT
>WNFG01014580.1_pt1 | contig 11871 bp, 11 predicted proteins | sample 5400431 | NCBI WGS metagenome assembly WNFG01 (sample SAMN13153346, study PRJNA577476) | soil metagenome | isolation source: 120 cm saprolite under Douglas fir tree site 2 hole 3 replicate 2 | place: USA:California | collected 2015-04-18
GGTTCAACCGAGAGCGGCGCCCCCATCCGGCGAAGGACTTCCAGAAAACCGGAGCGAGTGGGGTTGATGTCCACCCCCGAGATTCGAAGCGGTCCCGTCCCCACCAACAAGGCGGCAGCCACAAAAAACGCCGCCGAAGAGGGATCTCCCGGCACGTACAGATGCGGAGGCACCGAGAGCGGCCGTTCCATCCGGTGAATCGAAAGGACCCCCCGAGGTCCTATCTCCAACGGCGCCCCAAAAGCGCGCAACATCCGTTCCGAGTGATCGCGCGACTGCTGAGGCTCGGCGATCTCCGTGTTCCCCTCTGCCCACAGTCCCGCCAGCAACAGGCAACTCTTGACCTGAGCACTGGCGACCGGAAGCTGGTGGCGCTTTCCGAGCAGCCGTGGGCCCGGTTCGAACCGCAGGGGCGCGGTCTCTCCTCCCTTGTCATCTTGCGTTCCCTCGGCCTTTGCTCCCATCTGGCGCAGGGGGTCCAGGACGCGCTTCATCGGGCGACGGCGCAGGCTCGCATCCCCGTCGAGCACCGCTGCGACCCGAGCACCGGCAACCATCCCGGACAGAAGCCGCATCGTGGTCCCGCTGTTGCCGCAATCCAGCGTCTGGCGCGGCGTGCTCAGTGAAAGGCCCCTTCCCTGCACCATGGCCCGGGGGCCTTCCGAAGTGATCGTCACCCCCAATTCGACAAGACACCGGGCCGTGGAGCGAAGGTCTTGACCTGGGGCGAGATTCTCGATTTGGCAGGTACCTGACGAAAGCGCGGCGAAGATTAGCGCCCGGTGCGAGATCGACTTGTCACCCGGGGCGGCGGTGCTGCCCGAAAACTGTTTCGCTCGCTCAATCCGCACGCGCATCGCGACCGACGTTAGTCACGCGAGCGAAAATGCTCCACTCAAAGAGACGCGCGCGCCTGTCGGAGCAACTCCTGAAGGTGTACCTGGCTGAGCAAATTCAAAAGTCGGACATCTTGGCCAGGCTGTTGAGCCAGCGCTTCTTGCCGGATACGCATCACTGTCCGTGCAAGCAAAAAACCCAAAAACAGCAAAAACCCACCGGGTAAGATCAACACCGTCCCTACCCAAACCGTCCTCAACCAAATTGGCATCGCACCGCTCCGCTTCGGCCGTCAATTAACCATGCAGGCGGTGTGCCGAGCGGCCCCAGGCCAGTCTCCGATTTTTGTCCCGCGCTTCCGGGCGCTTCTCAGGTGCGAGACGTCGCTTCGTCGCGGCCCGTGGACGACAGTCTGGCATTTTTGCCGCACTTGGCATCTAACCGTTAGAAACTCGAACGTTCATGGACTCTCTGTCGACCCCGACCCCGCCAATGGCGCATTTCACTGGCGTTGATGACGCCGCGACGCGGCTCGAGAGCGTTGGGTACCTCCCTTCGCCCGAGATTTCCGCGGTTGCCTATCTATCGGACAGGATGGGGAAACCGATTCTCGTCGAGGGCCCTGCCGGAGTCGGCAAGACCGACCTCGCCAGGGCGATGGCCCAGGCGCTGGAACGGCCCTTGATCCGCCTTCAATGCTACGAGGGGCTCGATGAGGGCAAAGCGCTCTATGAATGGGAGTACGCCAAGCAGCTTCTCTACACCCAACTCTTGCGCGACAAGATTGGGGAGATGATCGCGGGGACCTCGAGCTTATCGGAAGCGGCCGAGCGCATCTCCAGCGGCGACGCAGTCTTTTTCTCGGAGCGCTTCTTGTTGCCACGGCCGATTCTCAAGGCCCTTCTCTCACCTGTGCCGGCCCTGCTGCTGGTGGACGAAGTCGACAAATCAGATCCCGAGTTCGAGGCCTTCTTGCTGGAGGTGCTTGCGGACAACGCCGTCACCATCCCGGAACTCGGGACGTTCCGAGCGAAACACCCGCCTCGGGTGGTGCTCACCTCGAACAATGCGCGGGAGCTCTCGGATGCGCTCAAGCGGCGCTGCCTTCACCTGTACATCGACTTTCCAACCCGGGAGCGGGAGCTGAAAATCATTCGCCGACGGCTGCCACAGTTACAGGAGCAGTTGGCGGAACAAATCACCCGCGCGATCGAGAAGCTTCGCGAGCTAGACCTCAGGAAAGCCCCGTCGATCAGCGAAGCGATCGACTGGGCCCAGAGCCTGGCAATTCTCAACGCCGACGTGCTCTCGGTGGAGCTGGTGGCTTCGACCCTCAACCTGGTGCTCAAGCACCAAGGGGATATCGAGAAGGCAAAGCCGCACCTGCGCGAGATTGCCCAGTCTTAAATGGCGTTCCGAATCCAGCCAGAAGTCATGGCGGAGATTCGGCGGCTGGCGGCCGATTCTCCTGATCCGCGTGGCCTGTTGTCTTCCTTCGAACGATTGGGAAACGCCCTGCCGGCGGCGCCCTCCAAGGAGCTCCTCTCCTTATTGGCTCGAGTCTTCGAGCTGAGTGACTTTCTGCCAAGAATGCTCAGCTCCCGCCCGGCGCTGGTTCGGCGGCTTGAGCGCGTCGCCGGCTGGAAGAGCGAAAAGCCGCTCGAGCAATACCTTAGAGAATCGGCCCTGGCCATGCGCGGAACATCCGGGGCCGACGACGCCGCGTTTTATCGGCGGCTGCGCCTTTACAAGTACCGCGAGCTGGCCCGCTTGATGGCGCGCGATCTGACGCTCGCCGCTCACACCGAGGAATTGGGGCGCGAGCTCAGCCACCTCGCGCAAGCGATTGTCTCCGCTGCCCTCGAACGGGTGCGCCGGGCAATGGTCGCCCGGTACGGAATGCCTGATGAGGACGGCTTCTGCGTCTTGGGCCTGGGGAAATTGGGAGGGGAGGACCTGAACTTCAGCTCAGATATCGATCTCCTTTATGTGTATCAGGCGGATGGGCAAACGCAGGGCGGCAGCTCCGGGAGCCTATCCAACGCTCAGTTCTACACGAAGCTTTCTGAGGGCCTGACTCGAGCGCTAAGCGTGATCACCGCAGAAGGCTTCTGCTTTCGCGTGGACCTCAATTTAAGGCCGCAGGGTCGCAGCGGGGCAATCGCGCTCTCACTGCCGGCGACGCTGGGCTATTATGAGGCGCAAGGCCGAACCTGGGAGCGCGCGGCGCTGCTCAAGGCGCGGATCGTCGCCGGGGATCAGGACCTGGCCAACCGGCTGATCCAGTCGCTCACGCCTTTTGTCTGGCCTCGAAGTTTGGACCTGTCGGTCGTGGAAGCCCTGAGAAAACTCAAGGCTCAAATCGACGTTCGGGCGCAGGCCAGCGCGGAGGACGTGAAGCTCGGACCTGGAGGGATTCGGGAAATCGAATTCTTCGTCAACGCCCTGCAGCTGCTGCACGGAGGGCAAAAACCCGCGCTGCGTGAACGAACTACGCTTCGGGCACTGCGCAAGCTCGACCGGGAGGGGCTGGTGGCGTCGGCCGACGCAGAAGCCCTGGAGGAGGCCTATCTGTTTCTCCGCCGGGTAGAGAATCACCTTCAGATGATGGAGGAGCGCCAGACCCATCGGCTGCCCGCCGGGGACGTGGAGAACCTGCGGCTCGCGCGATCCTTGGGCTTCGCCGACTGGAAGTCCTGCGCTGCGCGGCTCTCCGAGCTTTTCGCAGCTCCTGGGGCAGTCCGTGCGGGACGAGACTCCAGACGAGCCTCTGCTCTTATTGGCGATGGATCCAGAAGCTCCCGACGACCAGCGCCGGGAAGCGCTGGAGCAACGGGGATTTGCTGATTCCGACCGGGCACTGGAAGCCCTCGGTCGATTGTCCCGCGCGCCCGGCTCCCCCTTCGGGTTTTCTCCCGGTGGGCCGGAACCCCAGGCGATCAAGTTGCTTGCCGAGATTGCCAAGACGCCGGACCCAGACCAAGCGCTCTTCTTTTTTTGTGACTTCCTCACCGGCCTTCGCTCTCCCGCGGGGTATTTGAGCATCTTGGCTCAGGCGCCCGAAGTCCGCCGGCGCTTGCTCAACTTGTTCGCCCAGAGCGACTATCTCTCCCAGTACTTTCTGCGGCATCCCGAGTTGCTGGACGTGTTGGTCCAGCGAGATTTCGGCCCCACCGACCTGTCGGGATCGAGGGTGGGTGAGGAGCTTGCAGTCCGGCTGCAGCGCTCGTCCGATCTGGAAGAGCGATTGACCGCGATGCGGCGTTTCAAGAACGAGGAGCTTCTCCGAATCGGGCTCAATGACATCTCGGGAGAGACATCGGTGCCCGAGGTTGCAGAGCAGCTGACCACCTTAGCGGATGCGATCCTGGACGAAGTGCTGCAGCTTGCTCAGAAAGAGCAGTTGGAACGATATGGAGAGCCGCGCAGAGGCTTCAAAGTCGAGACGCTGGCGGTGATCGCCTTGGGAAAATTGGGCGGTCGCGAGCTCGGCTACCATTCCGACCTCGACTTGCTCTTCGTCTACAGCGGCTCGGGTACGGACGAAACCTCCGGAGGCAGTCGCGGCCGCATTTCCCACCACGAATATTTCGCCAAGCTGGTCCAGCGCCTGCTCTATTTCATGCAGCTGCACCTTCGCGAGGGCCACCTGTACAAGGTGGATACCAGGCTTCGACCTTCGGGAAACCAGGGCACGCTGGTCGTCCGACAGGAGACCTTCCGGGATCACCATCACCGCCGGGGCCAAATCTGGGAGCGGCAGTCGCTGATCAAGGCCAGGCCGCTGGCTGGCGATCTCGCCATGGCGGGACAGCTTCTCGCCAACTTGATTCACCCGTTGGTGTATGAAAGGCCGTTGCCAATTGACGCCGCCGCAGAGATCGATCGCCTTCGAAGAAGGATGGAGCTGGAGATCTCGAAGGAAACGGCCGACGATCTCGATCCGAAGGGCGGCTACGGCGGGCTGGTGGACATCGAATTCGCAATTCAGTACCTGCAACTCGTCTTTGGTGGCCGATTTTCCTCGGTGCGTACCAGCAACACCCTGAAGGCGTTGAGCGGGCTGGAAGCTGAAGCGTGCATCGACCCGAAGGACGCGAAAGTGCTGCGCGATGGCTACATTTTTCACCGCCGGCTGGAGAATCGATTGCGTCTGGTCCAGGGCCATTCCATCGCGCGCTTGCCCACCTCGGGCCGACCCTTGGCTCTCCTGGCGCGGCGCCTGGGTTACCGCGGACCCGGTGCCGCGGGCTCCTTCCTGAGCGATTATCAGCGACACAGCGTGAACGTTCGACTCGCTTACCAGCGAATCTTGCGGAGAGTGGCGCAATGACCCATAGGCAACGTGCAGACATCCACGCACCAGTCGGCATAACATGGCTGGGTTCATGATGAGATCCGCTGACCCAGGGCAGCGCGATGCGAGGTGACGTGATGGAGCAACCCTTTGCGGAGCTGCTCGCCGAGTTGGATCGGAGCAAGAGCACGGGCGCGCTTCTATTGCGGCGCAGCAAGATCAAAAAAATAGTCTATTTTCGCGAAGGCACGCCTCATTCGATCAAGAGCAATCTGCTCTCCGAGTGCCTGGGCCGTGTATTGGTTCGCGAACGCTTTATTTCCGAAGCGGAATACAAGGAATCCCTGAAGCGAATGATGGCGTCCGGCCAGCGCCAGGGAGCGGTGCTGGTGGAGATGGGCTGTATCAGTCCGCAAAATCTCCAGTACGCGCTCGGTCTGCAGATGCGCGCCAAGCTCGTCGAGCTCTTTTCGTGGAAGTTCGGCGAGTACCAATTCAATTCCGAGGCCTCGTTGCCCCCCGAGGGGGTTGGCCTGGAAATGTCGATTACCGCGCTGATCTATGAGGGGGCTCGCCTCTGCTTCGACGACGAACGACTGCGAACGCAGCTGGGCAATGTCGACCATTTGCACGTGGGGTTGACCCGCGAGGCCGCCGACCCCAGTCACAAGTCCGGGCTGGGCGATGAGGAGCGCAGGGTTTTCGCCGCGATCGATGGGCGCAAGACGGTCGCAGAGCTCAAGGCGCTGGAATTGTTGAAGGAATCAGAGTTGGACCGGCTGTTGTACGCGATGAAGTGCACTCGGTTGGTCAGGCTCAGCGAGGCCCCGCTGACCGTGCATTCCCGCTTTGACTTGCAGTGAGCGGCGCGGATAAAAGCGCCGCTCCCCTTGAGTAAAGGATACGCCCATGAGCTCCACATCGTCCGAGATTCTGAGGGCGGACAAGATCTGGTTGGACGGAAAGGTCATGCCCTGGGAGCAGGGACAGGTTCACATCATGACCCATGCCCTTCACTATGGGCTCGGGGTGTTCGAGGGCATCCGCGCTTACAAGACCGAAAGCGGCCGGCTGGCGATATTTCGCCTGAAGGATCACCTCCGGCGTTTTTACGACTCAGCCCACATTTGTCTGCTGAAGATGCCGTTCAACGAGCAGGTGATTGCGGAAGCCTGCCTGGATCTGCTCCGGCAACAGAAGGAACGCTTCGCCGAGGGCGCTTACCTGAGGCCAATCGCCTTCATGGGCGACGGGGCGATGGGGCTCGGGGCGGTTAACCCCACGCGGATGGCGATTACCGCCTGGGACTGGGGCGCTTATCTCGGAGAGAAAGGTCTTCGCGAGGGGATCCGCGCGAAGGTCAGCTCGTTCACACGGATGCATGTGAACGTGAACATGGTCCGGGGAAAAGTTACCGGCCAGTACGTCAATTCGATCCTGGCGAAGCGGGAAGCGGTGCTGGCGGGCTACGACGAGGCAATCATGTTGGACGTCTCGGGGTTCGTCGCCGAGGCGTCGGGCGAGAATATTTTCTGCGTCGGCCGGAATGGGACAATCCGAACCCCTCCCCTCTCGTCCCCAATCCTGGCAGGCATCACTCGCGATTCGGTGATGAAAATGCTTCGAGACACCGGTCGGGAGGTCAGCGAAGTCACCTTTACCCGGGATGCGTTATACATCTCGGATGAAGTGTTCTTTACCGGGACCGCTGCCGAAATCACCCCCGTTCGAGAGGTGGACAACCGACAGGTCGGCAAGGGAAAACCAGGGCCGGTGACCAAGTTCGTGCAGGAGTCCTACTTCAAAGCGGTGCGCGGACAGGAACCTCGGTACGCCGACTGGTTGACGTACGTCTAGCTTCTCATTAACTGCCACGACGGACGTGAAGGAACGCTATCAAGAAATCGACGACAAAAACGATGCGCTCCGAAAGTATCTGTCACTCCACAAGCAGCAGGCGCACGACTTTCTAGATCGATACGAGATGTCGTGGATTTACCACGACAGCGCTCTGGAAGGGGTGGTCTACACCCCTCAAGAGCTCAACGTGGCGCTCAAACAGGAGCCGACGATCGCGGCCGAAGCGTCGCTGATGCCGATCGTGCTCGAAGTGAGAAACCACAAGACAGTGGTGGATTACATCCGGTCCGAAGCGAAAATCGCCGGAAAAAAGCAGGCGCAAATCACTCTCACCGAGATCAAGCGGATGCATGACTTGTTCTCGGGCAATACCCCCGAGGCGCAGGCAGCCCGAGCGCTCACCGAGCGGCGAGAGAAGACGGAAAAGGAGCTCGCCAAGGAAAAGGAAAGGAGCGGCTACCGCAAGGACATGCCGCTTCATCGCACCTACTTCCACGACATTGCCGCTCCGGGGAAGATTCCGCTGTTGCTCGAGAAGTTGGTGGACTTCACCGCCAGCGCGGAGTTTCGCGAATACCATCCGATTCGACAGTCGGCCACCTTGCAGCACCAATTCCTCCAAATCTTTCCCTTCAGCGAGCACTCCGGAAAAATCGGCCGGATGTGCACCAACCTGATCCTGCTGCGGCACAACTATCTCCCTTGCGTCATCCACTCGATTGATCGGCAGCGCTATTACGAGTCCTTCCGGGCTCCGGCGGCGGCATTTCGGCAGCTTTTGATGGAGGCGATGGAGAACTCTCTCGACAATGCGCTCAAGTATTTCCGGGATCTGTCGCGGACCTACAAGGCAATCAATTAGGTGTTGATCGGCGCGCACGTCTCCGTCGCCGGCGGGGTGAGCCTCGCTTTCCGTAGAGCGGCGGATTACCGCGCCCAAAGCATGCAGATCTTCACCAAGACGGCACGAGCCTGGCTATCCCCGCCTCTGGCGAACCAGGAGCGAACCGCGTTTCGCGAAGAGGCTCGGCGTACGGGTCTCCCGGTGGTGGCCCACGGAAGTTATCTGGTCAACCTTGGCTCCGACGATCCGGCTCTGTGGGAGAAGTCGATCGGGTGTGTGACCGACGAGCTGACCCGGTGCGAGCGCCTGGGAATCCGCTATTTGATTTTCCATCCGGGATGCAATCCGGACCCAGGGCGCGGCTTGAGGAGAATCGCCGCCGGGATCGACGAGGTGCATGCGCGCACCCCGCGTTTTCGCTCGCAGCTCTGCTTGGAGGTTACCGCTGGACAAGGCAGCACTCTGGGGTGGCGCTTTGAGCACTTGAGCGAGATTTTGAACCGGGTACGGCACGAGGAACGGATCGCCGTCTGTCTGGATACCTGCCATCTGCTCGCCGCCGGCTACGACATCCGAAAGCCCAAAGGCTACGAGCGCACGATCTCGGAGTTCGATCGGGTGGTGGGCCTGGGAAGGATTCAGTGCTTTCATCTGAACGATTCGAAGAAGCCGCTTGGTTGCCGGGTAGACCGGCACGAGGAAATCGGTAAGGGATACTTGGGCTTGTCCGTGTTCAGGTGCCTGGTCAACGATGCCCGGTTTGAACGGATTGTCGGGGTTCTAGAGACTCCCCGTCCGGCGCGCTATCACCTAGGTATTAGACTGTTGAGGTCTTTGGTACGAAGGTGAGACATCGTCATGCCCGAATCCCCGACAACGCAGACAAGACCTGCCGCCGTAGCCCTGGGAGATACCGTCGCGAACCTCGGTGCACGCGAGAAGCTGGCGCGGCTGTTCAACACCGTCAAAGGTCGACAACATGTCCTGGTTCTGACGCATGACAATCCGGACCCGGACTCCTTGGCCTCCGCCGTGGCGCTTGCGCAGTTGCTCGAAAAGCGCGCGGGCGTCGAGGCGACAGTGGCTTATGGCGGGATCATCGGGCGCTCGGAGAACATCGCCCTCGTCAAAGTGCTGCACTTACCTGTCGTTCCGATCTCGGAGCTCTCCCTGGATCGGTTCGACCTCTATGCCCTGGTGGACACCCAACCCACGGTGGGCAACCACTCGTTGCCCAACGACCAGGTTGCGGACGTGGTGATCGACCACCATCCGCTGCGGGATGAAACCCGCAAGACGCAGTTCGCCGATGTGGGCGGGGATTACGGCGCGACCTCCACGATGGTGGTGCAGTACCTGCGAGCCGCCAATCTCGAGCCCTCAACCGAAGTTGCCACCGCCCTCTTCTATGGAATCAAGGCCGATACCCGGGATCTCGGCCGGCAAACCACTCCGTCGGACGTGGAGAGCTACCTTTGGCTATTTCCCCGCGCCGACAAGATGCTTCTGGGCCAAGTCGAGCATCCCGATCTCCCGGCCCGCTACTTCACCCTCTTCCACACGGCGATCGAGCAGGCGAAGGTGTATGGCAGCGCCGTGGTGACCGACTTGGGAACAGTCTATTCGCCAGACATGGTGGCCGAAGTCGCCGAACGAATGCTCTTTCTCGAAGGCATGAAGTGGTCGCTTGCGAGCGGCGAATTCAACGATCACCTCTATTTCTCCTTGCGCACCAAAGACCGTCGAATGAACGCCGGCCGTCTGATTCGGGAGATCTGCCAAGACCGGGGCGGCTCGGCGGGAGGCCACGGCAGCATGGCGGGTGCACGCATCCCGCTGTCAGGCAGCCGAACCCAGCGGGAGGCGGAGAGAAAGCAGATCCTCAGGCGTTTTCTCGAATGCTTCGGCGTCGAGCGCGAACGGCCAGTGCCTCTGCTGACCAATGAGCAGGCTTGAGCTGTGATTTACCTCGATTACAACGCCAGCACTCCGCTGCGGGACGAGGTGAGCAACGCGCTGAGCGCAAGCCTGAGTCGGCTGGGCGCATTCCCAGGCAATCCTTCGAGCGTCCACCGCGGCGGCCGGGACCTGCGAACCCGACTCGACCGGGCCCGCGCGACCGTCGCGCGCATCCTTCAGTGCGAGCCCAGGGAGGTTTGCTTTACTGCTTCGGGCTCGGAGGCAGATGCGCTGGCACTCAAGGGTGCGTTTTTTGCCCGACTCGACCGATCGCGTTGCCGCATCGTCACCTCCCAGATTGAGCATCCGGCCGTTCTCCTCAGTCTGAAGCAGCTGGAGCCAGCGGCAGGATCTCGGCGAGCCAGATCATTTCGGAACTGACGCCAAAGACCCTGCTGTGTTCGCTGATGTGGGCCAACAACGAAACCGGCGTGCTGCAGCCCGTCGAGGAAGTGGCTCGGGCCTGTCGCGCGCGCGGTGTCCCCTTCCATGTGGACGCAGTCCAGGCTGCCGGGAAGGTGCCGATTTCGCTGAATGCGGTCGACGCAGACCTGCTCTCGATCTCCGCCCATAAGTTCTACGGTCCGCCGGGCGTCGGGGCGCTGGTGGTGCGTCACCGGCTTTCGATCGACTCGCTCGTGCCCGGCCACCAGGAATCGGGATGGCGCGGCGGCACCCAAAACCTGCCGTACATCGAGGCGCTCGCTCTCGCCCTGGAGTTAGCGGCGCGCGACCTGGAGTCCGAAACTGAGCGCTTGGCGAAGCTGAGAGATCGCCTCGGGCTCGCTGACGCCGTCCCATGTTCTGACTGCAATGGGGCTGACCTCGTCCCAAGCCCACAGCTCGCTTCGTTTCTCCTTTGGCCTCGGATCGACAGACGCGCAAGTTGATCAGGTGCTGGAGGCACTCTGCCGAAGTTGTAGTACTCACCGGTGAGTACTGGCTCACACCAGATCGAGGGCGCCGAACAGCCCGCGAACCACTGCGGCAATTGCCAGAGGCGTGCCGATCGTGTCGTCGTAGTTGGCCTCAAGCGTGCGGGCAAACTCGCGTGCAGATCCGAAGCGGTCGGCCTTGGACGCAGCCAGTCCCTTTCGCAGCGCACCGGCCAGGGAAGCGGGTATTTCTGGCCGGAGCGTTTCCGCGGGAACGAAGTTCCCTCTGGTGATCGCTGCGAACACCGCCTCCGGCGTTTCTCCTCGAAAAGGCTTTTCGAGAGTCAGCAGCTCGTAGAGGGTGACCGCCGCCGCCCACAGGTCCGTCGATTCCGAGACCTCGCCGCCGGCAACGACTTCGGGAGAGAGGTAATACGCCTTACCCTGCAGCTCCTCGCCGCGCGCGGGGACCGTCGCGGTCTTCGCAATCCCAAAGTCGCCGAGCTTTATCTCGCCGCTGCGGGAGACGAACAGATTGGCCGGACTCACATCGCCGTGCACGATTGCCAGGACCTCCCCATCGGGGCTTCGCGCGCCGTGGGCGTAGGCGAGCGCGTCCAGCAATACCTTGACCAGGTAGACCGCAAAATCGATCGGAAGCTCGAGGCCGCGCTGCCGCAGCTGCCGTAACAGGTGGCCGAGATCGCAACCGTCGATCAGCTCCATCGCGATGTAGTGGACGCCCTGTAGAGCTCCCGCTTCGTACACCCGGACAATGTTTGGGTGGTCCAACCGCCGGCAGAGATCCGCTTCGTGTGTGAACCGCTCGAGTTGGCTGCGATCGCTCGCGATTGCGGCTGAGAGCCGTTTGATCGCCACCGTTTGTCCCACACGCGGTCCTGAAAGAACGCGCGCTCGGTACACTTCCGCCATTCCGCCCTTGCCGATTTTCGACTCGATTTCGTAGTTGCCGAAGCGCCGTCGCGGATTGTGGTGTGGGTGGGCCACTTTCTTTATTCCGTTGCCCCTGCCAAATTTAGCTGAAAACGCGTCTTGACCAGGCTGGCGTCGATCCTTATGCTTGGCCATCGGTAATCAGGAAAAGTTATTAGAAGTCAATAACTTACACTACGGAGAAATGGAACTGTCCCCTGCCGAGTACGTGATGGGCAGCAGAAATTCGAACCGATATGTCCATA
>WNFG01014258.1_pt1 | contig 11870 bp, 9 predicted proteins | sample 5400431 | NCBI WGS metagenome assembly WNFG01 (sample SAMN13153346, study PRJNA577476) | soil metagenome | isolation source: 120 cm saprolite under Douglas fir tree site 2 hole 3 replicate 2 | place: USA:California | collected 2015-04-18
ACTCCGGCGGCTCCGGAACCTGGCGGGCCTACTTTTTACAGCGTCTTCAAAAACGCTACCAGCGCAGCCCGATCCCCAGCCGGTAGCGCGCGAAAGAGATCGCGCGCCTTCGTCGCCTCACCACCGTGCAGCTCCACTGCCTGCTCAGCTGTAGTTGCTCGGCCGTCGTGCAGGAACTTCTTTTTCAGATGCAACCCCATCAGCGGCTCGGTCCGGAATTCAGTGGGGGTCGCGAGCGCCAGACAAATGTCCCCAAGGTCCGGACCCATATCGTGCGGCAGCAGATCGGTGTACGCGGCGATCTTCTTGTACCGCAATGCCGCGATCGGGCTGTCACCCGTGGTCAGGACGGGGCGATGACAGCGCGCGCAGCCAACCCGGACAAACACGTCGCTCCCCTGGCGCGCTTCGCCCGACATCTTGAGCGGCTCTATCGGCGCGAGCAGCCTCACGAACGTGGTCGCCAGCTCGGCCTGGTGGTCGCTGAGCTCGGGATCGGGCGCCGGGTCGGTGCCCGGAGGAATCGGCGTCCCCGCGACGGTTTCCTCGGTCGGCACGGCGGGCGTCGTGATGCCTATCTCGGCGCTGAATGCGCCGTCGTTAAACTCGCGCAGCGTCGGCACCAGGGCTTTGCGTCCGAACCGACCCAGGCGCCCGTCGAAGAAGCGGTTCGCCCGCCCAGAGATGCCATCGTGGTCCCGGTCATCGGGATCTGCGTAGGCCAGGATCTCGGAGTCGGGAACGGCATCGAGTAAGCCGAAGCCAAAAATCTCAGGAGTCGTGCGCCGTGCGACCGCTGTCGCTGCGGCTGGAATCGGCTCGCTATCGATGCCGAGCGCCGCATGAAGGAGGGGAGTGACGTGGTTCTGAAAGACGAACCCGCCCTGTGCCGCGAGCTCGTCGCACAAACGTGTCCCCGCGGGCGCGTTCGGGTGAAACGCGGTCGCGTGGCGCTCGACCTCGTCACCCGTCCCACCCGCCACGGGATCCTCGTGACATTCCTTGCACCCGTTCGCATTGAACAGCGGCCCGAGACCCTTCTCCGGAGTGAAGACGCTGTCGAACACGGCGCGACCGCTGTCGAACTGCGCGCGCTCCGCGGCCGAGAGGCCGCGGACTGGATCCCCGGGCTGCAGCCGGCGACACGCCGCCGCGGCGCACATGGCCATGACCGCGATCCACCAACGCGTCATGGCTTCGCGTCCACGCCCGCGTCCATCCGGCCGACGCGCTCGATCGTGTACGCGACGAAACCCGTCGGCCTGCCACCAAACGAAGCGCGGATCACGTCACCGGGCTTGAGTTCCCCCAGCCTGATCGGTTCGTGCTGCCCGCGTTGCTGGTTGGTGATCGGCACACCGGCGGGAACCTGGAGCCGCACGACGCGGAGGGCGAAGCCGACGCCGGTCGTCACTTCGAGCATGCGCGCACGCACGTCAACCGCGCGAACCGCACCGCGCACGCTGTCGTGCGGCACGGTGGGTCGCGCGGCCGGTGGGGAGGTCGGCTGCTGCGCGGCGAGCGCAACAGGAGCGATGAATGCAGCGAGCGACAGAAGCGTGACCCGGTCCATGGATCCTCCTCCTGATAAGGAGGAAGGATGATGGGCGAGCTACTTCACCGTCAACGCCCCCCCGCCCCTCCGCCCAGCGAGCGGTAAACAGCCACCAATCCGGTTGTCGCGGCCGTGCGGCCCGCCGCGAGCCGATCTTGCGCGTCGAGCATCGTTCGTTCGGCATCGAGTACCTGCAGGAAGTCGCTGGCGCCCTCCTCGAACCGCAGGCGTGCCAGGCCAGCCGCCCGTTCACTCGCGCGCGCGGCATCTTCGAGGTGCTGGAGGCTCTGCCGCGCTCTGTTGTACGTGATGACAGACGACTGGATCTCCTCCATCGCGCGCAGCTGCGTCTGATTGTAGCGCGCCTCCGCCTCGCTCTCCTGCGCGCGAGCTGCGTCGACACCGGCTTTGACCCGGCCGAGGTTCAGCGCCGGCCACGAGATCACGGGGCCGATCGCATAGCGTGGCGTTCCGGTGTTGCCCAGCGACGCGAAGGCGTTGCTCACGTAACCCACACCGCCAGCGAAACTGACGCGGGGGAGGTACGCCGCCTTCGCCGCACTCACGAACGCGCCGCCGGCAGCCAGCTGCCGCTCGGCACTGCGCACGTCGGGCCGCAACCGGACGATCGTCTTCGGATCGGCTACCGACACAGACTCGGGTAGTTGCGGCAACGGAACCGCCGTGCTGAGCTCGCGCTCAACGTCCGTCGCGGGCTGTCCCGTGAGCACCGCAATGCGCTGCTCGATAGCGGCGATCGACGACTCCAGGGCCGGAATGCCGGCGAGTGTCAAGCTCAGCTGCGCACGGGCGCGCTCGGAATCAAACTCATTGCCGCGCCCGGCTTCGAGACGCTGCAACGTCACCTCGAGAGTGCGCCGCTGGTTTTCCGCGTTACGCTGCGCCACGGCGAGCCGATCCTGCGCGCCGCGCAAGCCGTAGTAGGCGGCCGCGAGATCGGCGGCGACAACGACCTGGAAGTCCTGGACATCCTCCTCAGCCGCAGCAACCAACGCGCCCTGTCCTTGCGTCGTTCGCCGAATCCTCCCGAAGAGATCGAGCTCCCACGACATCTCGAGTCCGGCGTTCCAGACGTTCTGGTCGGGAAATGCGGAGCTTCCACCAAAGGGGAATCCCGCGCTGGCCAGTCGCTGCCGCGTGTAACTCGCGCTGGCGGTGATGGCGGGTGCGAAGTCGAGTGCCGCATCGAGGCGCGCGGCACGCGCCCCGCGCATCCGGGCGCGAGCGCCGGCGAGATCCTGATTGGACCCGATTGCCGTGCTCACGAGCTGCTGCAATGTGCTGTCCCCCAGCGTCTTCCAGAACTGCACCGCCGCGCGCTCCGGCTCCTGGCCGGACGCTGACCCCGCGGCGCCGATCATCAGTGCCAGTAAGACCAATCCCCGAATGGACTTCATGTTTGCAGCACCTCCTGCCCGACCGGCTCGTATGCAGGAGCCGGCTTGTGCTCTGCGGCGATGAGAGAATAGAAGACGGGCACGATGAACAGCGTGAATACCGTGCCGAGCGTCATGCCAGTGACAAGCACCATCCCGATGCTGTTGCGCGCCGCGGAGCCGGGGCCGGAGACCAGGACCAGTGGGAAGTGACCGAATACGGTCGCGGCCGAGGTCATTAGCACGGGACGCAGCCGCGTCAATGTCGCTTCGCGCAGCGCGGCCATCTTCGCGATGCCACGTTCTCGCAGCGTGTTCGCGAACTGCACGATCAGGATTCCGTTTTTCGCTATGAGTCCAACCAGCGTAATCAGCCCGACCTGCGAGTAGATGTTGATGGTCGTCAGGTTTAAGAAGCTGAACACCAGCGCGCCGGCGATCGCGAGCGGCACCGACCCCAGCAGCACGATCAACGGATCGCGGAAGCTGCGGAATTGCGCCGCGAGCACGAGATAGATGAGGATGACCGCGAAGCCGAGCGTCGTCGTCAGCGCTCCACCTTCGCGCCGGATCTGCCGTGATTCGCCCGCATAATCGACGGACCGTCCGGGACCGCTGACGCTCGCCGCGGCATTCTCGAGCACCTGCAGCCCTTCATCCTTGGTGACACCCGGATTGACGGCGCCGAACACGCGCACCGCATTGCGTTGCTGGAAGCGATTCAGCGTGCGCGGGGCGGTGCTCGATTCGATGTGAGTGAACGTCGATACGGGGACGAGCTGACCGCTCGGCGTTTTGATTTTCAGGTCCAGCAGCGGTCCCACCGTCGTCCGGTCGGCGTCTGAGATCGGTGTCGACGTAGAGGAATTTGCCGCTCTGCCAACCCGCTCCCACCACGGCGTTTGCCGTTTGGAGCATCTGCTCGGGAGGCTCATCGCTCTGCAGCACCAGCTCGACGTCATACGAGCCGGGTGTGGGCAGCGGCGGATCGAGGCGTGGGAACACACGCACTCCCGGCACCCGCGAAACGGCGCCGTACAGAGCCGGGAAGAGCTGCGCCGTCGAACGCTGCCGTTCCTTCCAGTCCTTGGCGACCATACCGCCGAAGGCTCCCCATGAGGCGGTCAGGGACCACATGAACTTGGCCTCGGGGAACGACGTGACCGCCTTCACCACCTCGAGCGTGGCCCGATTGTTCGCCGCGAGCGACGCGTCGGGCGGCACCTGCATGAACAAACTGATGTGACTCTGATCCTCGACCGGCGCGAGCTCACGCTTGGAGTACGTGTAGAGCGGCCACGCCGCGATCATCACCAACACTGCGGCGGCGACGATCGCCGGCCGCATCTCGAGCGCGCCATCGAGCAGCCGGGCGTACGTGCGCCGTACGACTTCAAATCCGTTATTCACCAGTCGTGTGAGCCGGCCTTCTTCACCCTTCTCGTGGACAAAGCGCGAGCTCATCACCGGTGACAGCGTGACGGCGACGATCCCCGATACGACCACCGCGGCGGCGAGGGTGATGGCGAACTCCAGGAACAGCGAACCGGTCAGGCCACCCTGGAAGCCAATCGGTGTGTAGACCGCGGCCAGCGTGATCGTCATGGCGATGATCGGTCCAACCAGCTCGCGCGCGCCGACGAGCGCGGCTTGCAGCCGCGTTTTGCCGAGGTGCACGTGCCGCTCGACGTTCTCGACCACGACGATCGCATCGTCCACAACGAGACCGACCGAGAGCACGATTGCGAGTATCGTCAGCAGGTTCAGGCTGAAGCCAAACGCCAGCATCACGATCGCCGCGCCGACCAGCGAGACCGGCATCGCGACGAGTGGGACCAGCGCCGTCCGAATCGATCCCAAGAAGAGGAACACCACGAGCCCGACGATCAGGATCGTCTCGATCAGCGTCTTCGTGATCTCTCTGAGCGCGTCCTGCATGAAGACCGTGCCGTCGTATGCCACACGCAGCTGAATGTCCGGCGGCAGCGTCGGCGTGATCCGCGCGATTTCGGCATGCAGGCGATGCGAGACGTCGATTTCGTTGCTGCCGATCGTCGGCCAGACGCCGACGTACACGGCCTCCTGATCGTTGAACTTCGCGATCATGTCCGGCTCTTCGGCACCCAGCTCGACGCGCGCGACGTCCGAGAGACGGACGACCGACCCGCCGCGATCGGTCACGATGAGATTCTCGAACTCATCGGTCGAGCGTAGATCGGTGTTCGCGAGCAGGTTGATCTGAACGAGATTGCCCTTGGTCTGGCCCACGGCGGCGACGTAGTTGTTGCGCCGCAGGGCCCCGAACACATCACCGGGCGAGAGGTTGTGCGCCGCCAGGCGATCGGGGTCGATCCAGACGCGCATCGCGATCGGCCGGCCGCCTACGATGTCGGTGCGTTGCACACCGGCGATCGTGGCGAGCTGCGGCTGGAGCGTGCGCGCCAGCCAATCGGTGATTGCCGGAATGTCCCGCTGCTTGGATGAAAAGCTCAGATAGAAGGAGGCGTAGGGACGGTCGGCACGTTGCACCTCGACCTGCGGCGGCTCCGCTTCCGCCGGAAGCTCCGAGCGCACCTGTTGCAGCCGTGCCGTCACCTCGGCCAGCGCCGCGGTGCTGTTCTGGTTCAGCTTCAGTCGCACCGTCACGGTGCTGACGCCGGCACGACTCGACGATTCGACGTAATCGACACCGCTGATGGCCGAGACGGCGCGCTCGATCGGCGTCGTGAGAAAACCGCGCACGGCTTCGGCGCTCGCGCCGTAATAGACCGTCGTGATGACGACAGACGAGCTCTGGATGTTCGGGTACTGCTGCACGGGGAGCGAGGTCAGCGCCCGCCATCCCATGAGCACGATGGCGAGATTGACGACCGCCGCGAGTACCGGGTGCCGGATGAACAGATCGGTGAAGGAGCGCATCAGTGAGCTCCCTGCGCCGCGCCTACGGCCACCGGGACGGACTCCCGGAGCTTGAAGGACCCCGACGCCGCGACCTGCTCTCCCGTCGCGAGACCGTCGAGGATGACGATCTCATCGCCGAGCATCGGACCACTGTGGACCGGACGCACGTGCGCGCGGATCGTGCCCGTGGAGTCGCGTGCGATGACGAACACGTGATCGCCGGACGGCCCACGCCGCAGCGCACTCACCGGAATGACGACGACGTTGGCGGCCGGCCCGCTCGGCACGAGGACGCGAACCGACGATCCTGGCGCCGGAGCTTTCGCGCCGAAGATGATCGCGCGTACCATCGTGGTGCGCGTGGTCGGGTCGACGCGTGCGTCTACCGCCACGATGCGCGCCGCGATCGGCGTGGAATCGGAGGTTGCCAGCACGTCAACGGTTTGCCCCGCACGTAGCTCGGCGCCGACCTGCTGTGCCACTGCGAAATCCACGTGCGCCGCTGCGTCGACGCCCTGCAGCGTCGTGAGCTGCGTGCCCTCGTTCAGGTATTGGCCCGGATGCACGTCGGCGATGCCGACGCGGGCGCGGAACGGCGCACGAATCGTCTTTTTCGCGATGATCGCCTCGGTGCGCGCGATCTGTGCCTGCGCGATGTCACGCTCGGCGCGCGCCCGATCGACTTCCTCCTCCGAGACTGCGCCGTGCTGGCGCAGGCGCTCCAGACGGGCGAGGCTGGTCTGCGCCAGCGCCGCCTGCGCCTGCTGCGCCTGCAGATCGGCGTGCTCGACGGAGACATCGAGCACGACGAGCACCGTCCCCGAGTCTACGATGCGGCCGGGAACCAGCGACACGTCGTGCACCGTCCCGGCGAGCTCCGTCCGCAACGTGATCGAACGCAGCGCCAGGACGGTTCCGATCGACGTGGTCGTCGCGTGATGCAGCTCTTGCCGTGCGACGGCGGCCGTGACGGCCTCGATTGGCTCTGGCTGATGTCGGGCCGCCACTGCGGCGGCACGCGCTGCTGCGGACTTCCATGCGGCGAGTCCCAAGGCGATGACCAATATGACCGCGATCAAAATCGCCGATGCCCGTCCGCGCTCTCCGAGAATGCGACTACGCATATCCAACGACCTCCTGGTCGATGCTACGTATGGTGGCCAACTGTGCCCGCAGATTGTCGACTGACGACGGTGGAATTCGACAGGCAACGCGCTGTCACGGCAGTGTCGGCAGCGTTCCACGCGCACCCGGCAATTTCCGAATGGTGCAAGAACGTGTTCAGAACACCGAATTGTTCCAGGCGCGCGCGACGTGTTACGTGTGCGTTACCCGGAAGAGTGAAAGCGGAGAGACTTGACAGTGCGTGTTGGGAACAGATGTTGCAGTATGGCTGTTCGCAGGCGTGTGAAACGATCCCTTTCAACCGCTGAAGAGGCGGCCGTCGGCGTGATGAGCGCGGCCGGTCACGTGCAGCAGACGTTCGCGGAGATCTGCGAACGCCATGGGATCACCGGCGATCAGTATGGGATCCTGCGTACGCTGCGCGAGGCGCATCCGACCGGCCGCGCCCGGGGCGAGGTGGCCAGCTGCTGCGTTCATCGCGCACCCGACGTGACGCGCATGATTGATCGCCTCGTGCGACAGGGACTCGTCCGCCGCACGCGCGACAACGAGGACCGGCGCTGCTCCCTTGCCACCATCACCAGCGCCGGCCTGAAGCTGCTGGCGCGGATCGACCCCGAGATTGCCTCGGCGGCGCGCCGGCTCACGCAGTCGCTCAGCACCGCCCAGTTGCAGCAGCTCGCCCGTCTCACCGGAGCGCTCGCCGGCTAGGCACGAGCATGAAACCTGGAGCGAGAGCACACGTGTTAAAGGGAAGCCGATGACTGCCACCCTCCGGCTGACGCGCGCCGCATTTGGCGCCATGCAGCGAGCCTCTCCCGATCTCGCCGCCCGATGGGCGGCGCGAATCTTTTGCTCACCACCGCGCCGTGCGATCAGCGAGCGCATGGCTGCCTGGCTGCGAGATGCGCGCCGGTTCAATGTCACCGTCGGCGGGCGCCGGGTCGCGGCGTGGACATGGGGCGAGCGCGGGCCTGGCGTTCTGCTCATGCATGGATGGGGGAGCCGTGGCGCTCGGTTCGTGGATCTGGGTGGCGCGCTGCTCGCGAATGGCCATCGCGTCGTGACGTTCGATGCGCCAGGACACGGCGCGTCGCGGGGCCGGCTCAGCTCCGGACCCGAATTCGCGCGCGCGGCGATTGCCGTCGCGGCGGCAGTCGGTCCCGTGAGTGCGGTGGTGGGTCATTCGCTCGGCGGATTCGCGGCAGCACTCGCGATGGATCAGGGTCTGGTTGCTCGTCGCGCCGTGCTGATCGCCCCGTCGGCGAATGTCAACAGCTACAGCGCACAATTCGCGACGCTGCTCGGCGTCGCCGCGCCGGTCATGACCTCGATGCGCGAGCGGCTCGCCCGCCGTCTGGATTTCGCGTGGGACGAAATGGATGTTCCAGGGTTCGCGCCCGCGATGCGGGTGCCGCTCCTCGTGATTCACGACCGGGAAGACCGTGAGGTGCGTTGGAACGATGGCGCGGCGATCGCTGAGGCTTGGCCGGGCGCGGAGCTCGTGACGACGTCGGGCCTCGGGCATCATCGCATCGTCAGCGACTCTGGCGTCATCCGACAGGTCGTGTCGTTTCTGCGCCCGACCGCGCAGTAAGGCGGCCGGGCTTTAGTGCGAGAACCGGTCTTTGAAAGTCTGCCCGTAAGACGTCGGCGTCCCATCGTAACTCGCGATCAGGTCGAGCGCATTCCCCCACACGTCCCACGACCAGGCGAGGTAACTCCCCTGGCGCGCGTCCATCCAATTCATCAACGCCGTGACGAAGGCGCTCCCGCGATCGTCCTCCCCCAGCTCGCCGAGTACCAACGGAACTTGCTGCGCCACGGGAGCGGCGACGCTGTCCCAACATGTTTGGGTGTGGCACCAGCTGAAATTGTAGATGTGCCATGAGGCGGCAGTGTTGTTGAGCGAGTCGCTGGGTTTGGACGCGAGCCAGCTCGAGAGCGTCGCCGAGTACTGGACACCTCCGAGCATGATGACGTTCTTGGCGCCCGCGCGGCGCACCGCGTTCACCAGCTCCTGCATCCCCGCCGCCTGGTAGCTCATGCCGCTGCACGTGCCGCCATCCCGCCAGCAGCGCCACGCCTCCGGTGTATCGGAGTTGTTGTCGGGAAATGGCTCGTTGAACAGGTCGAAGATCACGCGGTTGTTGCTGCCGTAGGCGGCGGCGACCTCGCTCCAGAATTGTGGCGTGTGGTCCCGATCCGGCATGGGTACCTGGCCAAGAGCAATGGCTGTCCCGGCGGCGCTCCAGTGCAGATCGAGGATGACGACCAGTCCGGCGCGGTTCAGCAGCGCCACATAGTCGCTGATCGCTCGGGCGTAGTTGGCCCCCGAATACGCGGGAGCGACACCGTTGATGGCGAGCCAGCAGGTCTCGTTGAGCGGCACGCGAACCGCGTTTGCCTTCCACGACACGATCGCCTGTACGGACGCCGAGTCCGACGGACCGTCGAAGAACCCCCAGCCCTGCGCGCACGCGTACTCGGTCCCGGAGCGATTCACGCCCTTGAGCCGAACAACCCGTCCCGCCGTGTCGACGAGCTGATTGCCGTGAACGTGAACGGCCGGCGCGTCGGTCCACACCGGCGGCGGCCCGAGACTGCCCGCCGCGTTGGCACACGCGGCCAGCAGCCCAGTCGCCAGAACGGCGCCATGAGGAATCTTCATACACGAGTATTACACACTGTCGCGGGAAGGCGCGTGTGATGGGTGTCACCAGGCGCTCGGCGTTTCACAACGTAGCCTGTCAGCTAGCCGTAAGGTGCGGTGTCTACTTTTTATGAGGCCATGACGGCGTCCCGCTCGGTTGCGCATGCGATCCTGTTGATTCTCGCGACCCACTCCGCGGCCGCAGCTCAGACACCCATGACGAGCGGCGAAATCCGAGGCCGCGTCGTGAACGCCGCTGGCAAAACACCCGTCGCCATGGCCATGGTGTCCGTCACGGATTCCGGCGCGGCCGTGCCGGCGATCCACACGTCGACGGATGCGGACGGAGGCTTCCGCGTTTCGGGCCTTCGGCCGGGCCGCTATCGCGTCCGCATCGTCGCGATCGGCTACAAGCCGCGCGAGCTCTCCCCGATCGAGATCGGTCCGTCATCCCTCAGCGCCGACATCGGAGCGGTGACGCTCACTCCCGCGCCGATCGAGCTGCAGTCGATCGTGATCCAGGGACAGAAGCACGACGTGGAGCTCGCGCCGGACCGCACCACCTACGTCGTCCGCGATATGCCAACCACGCGCGGCGGCACGGCGCTCGATGTGCTGCGCAACGTGCCGGCCGTCGACGTGGACATCGACAACGTCGTGACCGTCCCAGTCCGCTGAAGCCGGCGCAACTCGGCAATTTCCTCGCGCAGCTCCCCGCCGACCTGGTCGACAAGGTGGAGGTGATTCCCAACCCCTCCGCCCGCGAGAATCCGGAAGGCGTCGCGGGGATCATCAACATCGTGCTGAAGCAACGAGCCGACGAAGGAAGCAGCGGCGGACTTACGCTCGGCGGCGGAACCACGGGCCACGCGGACATCGGGGGCAATCTCGGCTATCAGCGCGGGCCGTTCTCGGCGTACGGGAGCTATGGGTTTCTGCGGGACAATCGCCCGCGACGGGATACCATCTTCCGCGAAAACCTGTCCGTCAACCCGCTCACGTATTTGCAAGAGGCAGGACTTCGGACGCAGATCCCGCTGGCGCACACCCTGACAGGCAGCGCCGCCTACAACCTCGGCGAACACGACGAGCTTTCCACCGACATCGCATACAGTACTCGCGCCGAGGCGGAGACGTACGGCCTCCTATATCGCAATCTCGATTCGTCTCGCGCTCTGACTGGCCTGAGTGACCGGCTGACCCGCGGCACCAATCATGAATTCAACCTCGAGGGAACGCTGGCATACAAGCATGCCTTCGCTCAGAAGGGCCACAAGCTATCGAGTGAGCTGCGGGTCTTTCGCGCGCGCGAGGGCGGGCCCAGCGGCATCGTGGCGCGCACACTGTCGCTCGCGGGCGCGCCGAGCGACACGTCGGCGCTCGAGACCCAGCTGGGGTGGGAGCACCCCGGCGAAAACTCGCTAAGAGTGGATTACGTGCGGCCGCTCTCCAGTTTCGTGCGGCTCGAAAGCGGATATCGAGGATCGGTGCAGCGTTTTCACACGACGCTCGAGACTCAGGTTTTCGATACGGCGCTCGCCGCGTACCGGCCCGACTCGACCCGCATCAGCGATTTCACGTACGATCAGGTCGTTCACGCCGGGTACGGGATGCTGGCGGCGCAAGCCGGGAAGTTCCTGCTGCAAGGCGGCGTGCGCGTCGAGCGCGCCACGACTCAGTTTCATCTCCGCACCAGCGGCGCGACGTACCACAACCCGTACAACAGCGTGTTTCCGAGCGCGCTGATCGCCTACAACATCGATGACGCGCACCAGGTGAAGCTGAGCTACTCGACGCGCATCCGACGCCCCGACGACACGGATCTGCTGGACCCGACGCCCCACTATCTGGATCCCCTCAACATTTCGCGCGGCAACCCCTATCTGCAACCGGAGTACATCCGCGCGCTCGAGCTGGGGCTGCAGCGGACGGCGGACCGAATCACGATGCAGCTCACGCCCTTCTTTCGCCACACGCTCAATGCCGTGCGTACGCTCCGCACGCTCGACAGCAGCGGCGTCATGACGAGGACTTTTGCGAACGTCGCGACGAGCGACGCATACGGCGTGGACGCCACCATCGCCCGGCGCGGCGGACGGCTGAGCGGGTTTGCGAGCGCGAGCGCCTTCCGGCAGGTCAGCAACGCCGCCAACCTCGGCCCTGGGCTCTCGGCGAAGACGTTCGGCTGGACGGCACGGACGAACGTATCGTTCCGCGTCTCGAGCACGCTCGACGTGCA
>WNFG01004380.1_pt1 | contig 11864 bp, 6 predicted proteins | sample 5400431 | NCBI WGS metagenome assembly WNFG01 (sample SAMN13153346, study PRJNA577476) | soil metagenome | isolation source: 120 cm saprolite under Douglas fir tree site 2 hole 3 replicate 2 | place: USA:California | collected 2015-04-18
GACGACCGAGTTCCAGGGAGCTGATAGCGTCCTCGCGGTGCTGATACAACCGGACGGCAACATCATTGCCGTGGGCTCGGTGAGAGACGGCAGCGGTCGGATCGATATCGCTCTGGCGCGCTATCTGGGACAATAGCGCCGAAGAGATGCTGGCGGCGTGTGCTCGGTTTGAGATTTGAGTGCGGCCATGTCGTCAGCCTCGTTATCGCAGCTCACCGCACGGACTGTGCTTTTTTTGGTTCCGCATCCAGCCTGGCGTCTCCGGTGTACCAGCTAGTCGAGGGTCGGCAGATGAGCCATGACCCTCTCACTCTTCTCACGAGGGCACATGGACTTTAAATCGCAGAATCGGCGTGAATTCTTGCAGTTGATGGGAATGGGTGTCGGCGGCGTCGTCTTTGCATCGGGGCTGGGCGGATTCGCGTCCTCCCGGGCGAAGACCGAGAGCGCCGACGATTTCTACTTTCTCCAGCTTTCAGACACCCATTGGGGTTTCAAAGGTCCGCCCAATCCCCAGGCGGATGTGACGCTGAAGAATACTGTCGAATTGGTGAATTCACTCCAGCGGCGGCCCGACTTCATCGTTTTCACCGGAGACCTGACGCATACCACGGATGACGACGATGAGCGTCGAAAGCGAATGGCCGAGTTCAAGCAGATCGTCAGCGGGCTCAAGGTCAAGGACCTCCGTCTTATGGCGGGCGAACATGACGCTTCGCTCGACGCGGGGAAGGCGTACCAGGAGTTTTTCGGCCAACTCCACTACACCTTCGACCACAAGGGAATCCACTTCATTGTCCTGGACAACGTGTCCGATCCGGGCGCGTCGATCGGCGAGGCTCAGCTCGCCTGGCTTCGCTCGGATTTGCAGAGGTTCGACGTGGAACAGCCCATCGTCGTGCTCACGCATCGACCCTTGTTTCCTTTGTACCCGTCGTGGGACTGGTCAACCAAGGATGGAGACGCTGCGATCGCGTTGCTGCAGAATTATCGCAACGTCACCGTCTTCTACGGCCACATCCACCAGGAACACCACCAGATGACTGGCCGGATCGCTCACCACTCTGCGCGGTCGCTGATTTTTCCGCTGCCGGCGCCGGGATCTGTGCCGAAGCGCGCGCCGCTGCCCTGGGATCCCGCGCATCCCAATCAGGGGCTGGGCTACCGCGGCGTGGACGCGCAAGCTCGCCGGGACTACCGAATTGACGAGTATCCAATTGGCTAGAAGACATGTCCGGACAAATCGTGGTGACGAACTGAGCCCAGAGAATGGATGACGTCCTCTCGCTCCACAGTCTCTTCTCCATGTTCCGACTCGTAGCAATATCGAGTAGCCTGGGCGCCAGCAAAGGACGGCGCTGAATGGTTCAGAGGGCTCTGGCCGCCATCGCGCAGGCACTGCGCGGAATCGCCGCGGCCGTCCGGGCCCGCGCGAAAATCGTCCTCGCGGTGACGGCGGCCGTCTCGGTCTTCAACCTGAGCGCGCCGGTCATCATCCTCTCCATCGCGCGCCGGCCCGTGGACTTCTTCACCTTCAATCCGTGGCTCCGTCGTCTGCCCGAATACCTCGCGTCGGAAGAGCCCCTGGCGAAGAAGCTGTCGTTCCTTTCCAATATGGCCATCGCCTGGATGAGCGCAGACAACGAGAGCGAGGGCATCGAGTGGGGGTTCGTCGTCGACGTTCCGACGCTCTTCCGCATCCTTCTCACCTCGCTGGTGTTCGGAGCGTATTTCGCGCTCTGGTCATACCGGAGGCGCGAGGGAGAGGCATGCGGAGTCGGCTTCAAGGCGGCGCATCCCGCGGGCGTTATGGGCGCGGTGACCAGCGTCTTCGGCCTCACCACCGGCCCTTGCACGCTGGCCGGCTGCGGTGTTCCCGTCCTGCCGGTGGTCGGACTTGCGTTCACCGGCCTTTCCAGCGGCACACTCACGCTTTTCGCCACGCTGTCGCGAATCAGCATCGCGGTCGTTCTCTCCCTGATGAGTATTGCGGTCGTCTGGCTCGGCTGGCGCGCCGGATCGACGCCCGACGGCGCGCCGCGCCCTTCCTGAGGTGGATCCGTCGCTCTCGAAGATCAGCGCAACGAACGACATCGGCCGGTGGCGCCACGCGGTTCGTGGAGTGTTCAGTTGGATGCGCGCTTGGAGGATGCGGATTACCTTTTTTCCCGGGATTCGGTTCCAGGAAATTGGCGCGGGCCGCTACCCCCTACGCCCAATCGTTGCGAAATCGCTTGACTTGAGGCATCGGAGCGTTGCGATCCTGCGATCGCTCGTTGAAGAGGGATAGCGTGGTGTTTAGACGGGGCAATGGCGTCGGGCCAGGTGGCGACTGGGCAGTGCGCGGTTCAGCGCCTTTGCTGTCGAGCGGTGACGTGTGGAAGGGGATCCGGCTCGAGCAGCGACGCATTGAGTCGCGCGACAACCCGGAGCGTAGCCTCACCCGACACTCCGTCGGGCTCCTTCTGAGCGGCGCGACCCTTCTCGATGTGTCGTGGGCTGGTCAACCACGTACGAGATGGCGGCTCACCCCGGGCTGCGTCAATATTGTGCCCCCCGAGATTCCGTTCTCTGCTCGATCCCGAGGAGCGGCCGAAAAGATTCACGTCGAAATCGAGCCTGATTTCTTCAGCTCGATAGCCAGCCATTGTGCTTTACCAACGCGTCTTCAGCTTCGGCCAACCTTCGGCGCTGAAGACCCTTTCATTTCGCAACTGCTCTTAGCTCTCAGAGATGAAGTGCGAGCCGGGAATCCGTGCGGCAGACTCTACGGAGAGAGCTTGGGAGCGGCGCTGGTCGCGCAGTTGGTCCGAAGGCATTCCGTTTGCGACCAGGCTCTTCGCGAGCATCGCGGTGGCCTTCCGATGAATCGACTGCGATACGTCACCGAGTACATCGAAGACAATCTCGAGGCGGATCTCTCGCTTGTGGACCTTGCCAACATTCTTCGAATGAACGTGTTTCACTTCGCCCGCTCGTTCAAGCAGAGCACCGGCCTGCCACCGCATCAATACGTCCTCAGGAAACGCATCGAGCGCGCAAAGTCCCTGTTGGTCGAGCGGGGATCGTCCATCGCAGAAGTTGCTTTGCGATGCGGATTCGGCAGTCAAAGCAATTTCACGACGGCGTTCCGCCGGCTGACAAGTGTTACGCCGAGCGTTTACCGGAATGCGCCTGAGTGAAGTGCGCTCGCCCTTTCTGCCAATAATTCGCAAAAGCGCGCAAGAATTTGAAAGACGAAGCGCGACCCGTGCGCCTACGACTTCGCGATCGAGCGGGCGGAAGAGGGCGGGCTGGACGCCCGAAAGCGTTCTCTGTCTCGCTCCACCAAGCAAGGAGAAAAGCGATGGAGAAGATTTCGAGGAGAAGTGCACTGCTCTGCGCGGCAGCCATGCTCGCGACCGCCGCTCTCACCCCGACGCGCGCTTCTGCCCAACAGTCGTGCGAGAGCCTCACGACGCTCAATTTGCCAAATACAACCATCACCTCGGCGACGTCCCTTCCCGCGGGGACGTTCGTCCCACCGCCCCCGTATCAGCCAATTCCCAACCTGCCCGCCTTCTGCCGAGTGGTGGGAGTCGCGACACCGACGAGTGACTCGGTGATCAACTTCGAGGTCTGGCTGCCGACCACCCTCTGGAATGGAAAGTTCAACGGCGGTGGCAATGGCGGCTACGGAGGAAGCTTCACCAGCCCCTACGGGTGGATGGCGGGCGGCTTGCGCCGCGGCTACACCGCGGCCGGCACCGACATGGGCCACGATGCAACTGTGACGCCCGGAGGAAGCTTTGCGCTCGGACACCCCGAAAAGGTGGCCGATTGGGGGCATCGAGCGAACCACGTCACTGCCGAGACGGGCAAGGCAGTTCTCCAAGCGTTCTACGGCACAGGTCCGCAGCTCTCGTACTTCACCGGGTGCTCGGACGGCGGACACGAAGGTCTGATGGAGGCGCAGCGATACCCCGGCGACTACGACGCCATCCTCGCAGGCGCTTCCGCCGATTTCTGGACGCACCAGTCTGCGGCGTGGGTTTGGGAGGCGCGGGCAGCCCTTGATGACCCCGCTAGCTACATCCCGGCCAGCAAGCTGCCCATGATCAGCCAGGGCGCGGTGGCTGCCTGCGACGGCATCGACGGCATTGTCGACGGCCTCATCGACGACCCGAGACGCTGCGACTTCGACCCAGCGAGCCTGCAGTGTCCCGGTCCCGACAACCCCACGTGTCTCACCGCGGAGCAAGTAGATGCGGTGAGGAAGATATACGCCGGCCCCAGGAACCCGCGTACTGCCGAGCAAATCTACCCCGGCCTGGAGCCGGGCAGCGAATTCGGGTGGGCGACATTGATCACGGGTCCGGAGCCATTTCTCGGCGGCGATTTCTTCAAGTACATGGCGTTCGAGAATCCGAGCTGGGACTTCCACACCCTCGACTTCGACCAGGACATCGCCTTCGCCGACGCCAGGATGGCGTCGATCATCGACTCGACCAATCCCGACCTCAGCCAGTTCAAGGCGCGCGGCGGTAAGCTGCTCATGTATCACGGCTGGGCCGACCCGCTCGTCAACCCGCCGAACAGCATCGACTACTACCAGAACGTGGTGGCCGCCGAGGGCGGCGACCCGGGCGCGACGCAGCAGTACCTCCGCCTCTTCATGGAACCCGGCATGGCGCACTGCAACGGAGGGCCGGGCCTGAACACCTTCGACGCGCTTACCGCGCTTGAGCAGTGGGTGGAGCAGGGAATCGCGCCGGAGCGGATCATCGCGTCGCACAGCGTCGGGCTGAGCTCCCCCGACACCGCCGAAACGCCGGGCACCGGGGCCTTCACGCGACCGCTGTGTCCCTACCCGCTGGTGGCGCGCTACACCGGGCAGGGCAGTCCCGACGACGCAGGCAATTTCGTCTGCGGGGAGGCGCAGTCGTGCGAGAGCCTCACCGGTCTCAATCTGCCGGATGCGACGATTACCTCGGCCAACTTCGTCCCCGCCGGGCAGTTCGTTCCGCCGACCGGGATGCCCTTCGCCGTGCCCGCCTTCTGCCGCGCCGTGGGAGTGGCGACGCCGACGAGTGACTCGGTGATCAACTTCGAGGTGTGGCTGCCGGCTGCGGGCTGGAATGGAAAGTTCAACGGCATTGGCAATGGCGGCTATGGAGGAGCCATCCCCTATGGCTCGATGGGACCCCCGCTGTTCCGCGGCTACGTCACGGCCGGCACAGATATGGGCCACGATGCCACCGTGACGCCCGGCGGAACCTGGGCGTTTCGACATCCAGAAAAGATCATTGATTGGGGGCGTCGAGCGATCCACGTCACGGCCGAGGCAGGCAAGGCCGTCCTCGGGGCGTTCTACGGCACAGGTCCCCGACTCTCATACTTCACCGGCTGCTCGGACGGCGGCCATGAGGCGTTCATGGAAGCGCAGCGCTACCCGGGCGACTACCATGGCATTGTTGCCGGCGCGCCGGCCAATTTCTGGACGCATCAGTCCGCGGCCTGGGTCTGGGAAGAGGAGCGATCGGCACTCGATGACCCCGACAGCTTGATCCCCCCGAGCAAGCTCCCGATGATTACTGAGGCCGCGGTGGCCGCTTGCGACGCCCTCGACGGCGTGGTGGACGGCCTGATTGATGACCCACGACGCTGCGACTTCGATCCGGGGGGCCTCCAGTGCCCCGGGCCCGATGCTCCGACGTGTCTCACCGCCGCGCAGGTGCAAGCGGTGAGGGAGATCTACGCCGGTCCACGAAACCCGCGCACCGGAAGACAAATCTACCCGGGCCTGGAGCGGGGCGGCGAGTTCGGCTGGCCGGGGGACCGCGGAGAGCTCGGGCGCGATTTCTACAAATACATGGTGTTCGAGGATCCGAGCTGGGACTTCCACACCCTCGACTTTGACGAGGACATTGCGCTCGCCGACAGCAGGATGGCGCCGGTGATCGATTCGACCAACCCAGACCTCAGCCAATTCAAAGCACGCGGCGGCAAGCTGATCGTGTATCACGGCTGGGACGACCCGCGCGTCAACCCGAGGAATAGCATCAACTATCTCGGAGAGGTCGCAGCAGCGATGCACCACCATCATGGGCACGAGGACTCCGAACAAGAGACCGAGAATTTCCTTCGCCTCTTCATGGTGCCTGGGATGGGGCATTGCGGTGGCGGGCCTGGTCCCAACACCTTCGATATGCTCACCGCGCTCGAGCACTGGGTGGAGCAGGGAGTCGCTCCGGCGCGCATCATCGCGTCGGGCGGCGAGGTACCGGGGCGGACGCGCCCCCTCTGTCCCTTCCCGCAGGTCGCGCGCTACACCGGGCAAGGGAGCATCGACGAAGCCGCGAACTTCGTCTGTGCGGAGGGACACCACGGGCACGATGACGACTGACCCATTGCCCAGTGCAGGCATTGCTGGCCGTGGCGGCCGATTTCTTCGGCGGCCGCCACGCCTCGCTCTTCCTGCCAATGATTTGCCGCGGGCCACATCTGCTGCCCCGACACCGCTCGCTTCAAACGTCACAGCAACTCAGGAGATAAATCATGAAACGAATAGATGCGTCTGTGCTGCTCCTTGGCGCGCTGCTGCTCGTCGAACGCAGTGAGGCCAATGAGCGACACCCTGTCGGAATCACTCGGATCGACATCGCCCAGACCACGCCCGTCCCGGGCACGTACGGCGACCTAGGGATTGCCTACGAGCTGCTCAACGGTGTGGCTTATGGCGAGTTGGATCCGCACTCGCCGCAAAACGCGGGCATCGTCAACATTGATAGAGCGCCGATGAACCGACGCCATCACGTCGAGTACAACGTGGAGATCGCGATCATGCGACCTGCCGTCGCCGGCACCGGCAATCACAAACTGATCTACTCCGTTGTGAATCGCGGCAACGGCGTTCCCGTTCCCGGCGCGGCCCCCGACCCGCAAGACTCAGGAACCGGGTTCTGGATGTCCCAGGGATACACCATCCTCTGGAGCGGCTGGCAGGGCGAGCTGTGGCCCGGCAGCCTGGCGACGTTGAAAGGCCATTTCCCTACCGCCACCAACCGCGGCCAGCCAATCGTCGGGCTCAGCCGCGAGGAGTACATGCCAGACACGGGCGGCAACGGCGGATTTCCTTTTTCGGACGACGGCGCCACGTTCACCGGGAATCTAACGTATCCGACCGCATCGCTCGATCCCGGCACTGCCACCCTGACGGTGCGCGAGCGCGAAACCGATGAGCGTCAAATGCTTCCGCAGTCCAGCTTCACGTTCGTCGACGACCACACGGTCACCGTCACCAAGGCCGAGGGCTTCGACCAGGGAGCGCTCTACGAGCTCGTCTACACGGCGAAGGATCCGATCGTGAACGGCATCGGGTTTGCGGCGACGCGAGACCTCGTTTCCTTCATGCGCTCTGGCGAACGAGGATCACACGATCACTTGCGCCGGGGATTTCGCGCCGCGCTTGGCTATGGTGTTTCGCAGAGCGGTCGGTTTCTGAAGGACCTTGTGTATCAGGGGTTCAATACAGACGTCTCCCACCGCCAGGTCTTCGACGGCATCCTTCCCGTCATTCCCGGCTCGCGAAAGACGTCGCTCAACGTGCAGTTCTCGCAGGCGGGGCGCTTCTCGCGCCAACACGAGGACCACACCTTCCCAGGCGACCAGTTCCCCTTCACCTACGCCACGACGTTCGACCCCATCAGCGACCGCACCGACGGAGTCCTGGTTCGGTGCTCGCGCTCGCGAAACTGTCCCAAGGTGGTGCAAGTCGACAGCGACAGCGAGACCTGGCAGGCACGTGCGTCGTTGGTCGTGACCGACGCAAACGGCCAGCCATTGCAGCTGCCGCGGAACGTGCGCGTCTACATGGTCGCGGGCGCGCAGCACGGCGGTGGCACGCCTGCGTTGGCACATATGAGAGGAATCTGCCAGCAGTTCCAGGACCCGATTCCGATGACCCCATATCTGCGGGCGCTCCTGGTCGCGCTCGACCGCTGGGCGACCCGAGGCATGACGCCACCCGCCAGCGCGTACCCCAACCTCGAGGACGGAACACTGGTCACGATTGAGGAAGCGCAGTCGCTTTATCCAATGATCCCAGATGCGCCTTACAGCCTGGACGCGCTCAACCGGCTGAGCCTTGTCGACCACCGCGAGGAACCGCCCCTCATCGGTGCACCCTACCCCGTGTTCGTGACCAGGCCTGATGCCGACGGCAATCCTATGGGCGGCATCGTGCCGCCGGAGGTCTCGGTGCCGTACGCGACCTATTCCGGTCGCAACCTGCGCGCGGAGGACCATTCCCTTGGAGAGGGGTGCAACCTGTCCGGTTCGTACATCCCATTCCCGGCGACCGCGACCGAGGGCGATACGCGAACCTCGATCGCGGATCGGTACCCCGGTGGCCAGGCCGAATACTCCGCGATGCGAGCGGCAGCAGTCGATGAGCTGATCCAGCAAGGCTACGTCCTCGAGCAGGACCGCGCCTCGCTCTCGGCTGGCACGCTGGGCGAGCCGTAGACCTCGCGGTGCAATTGGGGCAGTCGCGCACACCGATCGCGTCTGCCCCTTCGGTACGAACTGGCCTGGGAGTACACCGGGAATCGAGTCGAAGTCGAAGTTCGGCGCCGCCTATACCGCGGTTAACGGGAACATGTATTCACTGATCTCGAAGTATGACGTCGTTCCCCATTTACATCTGGTCCGGATTTCTTAGAAGGATTTGACGCGGAGTGACTCGCTGTCCTGCGCTCGACAAAGGGGGTCCAGCGCGATTTGCCACACACTATTTCGAGTGATACGCGGGCACCAAAGGACGCTCAATAACGATTTGTAGACAGCCTCTTTTGTTTGGCAGAGGCCGTTGAGCTTGGGAGGACGCGATTCTAACAGTGCTAAATACCTTCTAACGTTCTAACGTTGACCGCGTTCTTTTCCTCGACGATCATCCAGCGAAGGTGGCAGTCACTAGCAAGGAAAGAGCAGTCACCAATGCCGTCTTGGCAAGCGGCCGGGGGGTCACATGCCGTCTTCGTGGAGTGTCGGAACAAGTAGGTCGAGACAACTTTCTGCCGCTAAGCACATTCATGAACGTCTCGCGACACTGCCAAGGTTACCTGCGGATGAGCTGCAGCGAGAACGCGTCAGCAAGATCCTCGAGGCCGTCGAATCCGGACGACCCTGTAGCGTTCATGGTCTCGCGGGTGAATTCAATTTGAGCAAGTCGCATCTTCAGCATGTGTTCAAGCGGCAGACGGGTCTTCGTCTTGGCCAGCTTATCGTCGAACAAAAGCTGGGAAGAGCTGCCCACCTCCTCAAGAGCAGCAACCTGAGGATCAAGGAGATCGCCAGCGCGGTCGGTTACGAACATACGTCCAGCTTCATTCGAGCGTTTGAGCGGCGGTTTGCGGAGGCCCCACAGGTGTATCGCCACCGTTGCAGCGCTCAAAATGCTAATAAATAGCTGTTTCGGCTAACTCTTTCCGGTTGAACGCTCGAGGGAGGAGCGTAGATTCGCCGCCGACATGCGCTCGGCGCGATTTGTATTTTTGTAGCTCGTTGGCACCTCGCCAACCCGACGAAGTAGGGGGGTATCATGGCAACAAAACAGAAGCACGCGACCTCCGTCTTATCGGGAGGAGTATTCATCCTCGCGGTCGTATCACTCGCCGTCACATTGAAAGGTTGCAGCGATAGGTCAACCTCCATCGGGACGAGCACTGCGGCGTCGGGTTCGCCCTCGCGTAACCAGGTGCCGCTTGATCCGACGACGATCCCAATGTTCGTCACCCAGTTGCCGATCCCGCACGTTTTTGCGCCGACGGTCATCCGGAACGGAGCCGGTCAGGTTATCCGCAACGAGTACACGATCACGGACTCGGAGACGACAGTGCAGATGCTGCCGGCCGGGTTCCCTAACACCACCGTGCTCGCCATGGGGGGGCCGGTCACGAGCGGCGGGACCTTCCAGGGAAGCCCGGCGCCATCCTTCGAGAACAACCGCGGCATCCCGACGGTCGTACACTGGAGGACCAATATCCAGCAGCCTGCTTTCCTGCCGATGGACCCGACGATCCATTGGGCGAATCCGCAGAATATCCAGAAGCCGACGCCTCCGTTCGAGCTGTTCCCGCCCGGCTATTCGAACGCGCAGTTCCCGGTGGCCCACGTGACCCACACGCACGGCCTCATGGTGCTGCCGCACATGGACGGCACGGCCGAGGAATGGTTCACGAACGTGCAGTACCGCGGGCCCAGCTTCGTCACCGAAGATTACACGATGCCCAACGATCAGCCGCCGACGCAGCTCTTCTATCACGACCACGTCATGGGCGCGACCCGGCTTGGCATCTACGCCGGCGAGGTCGGTACCGGCTACTTCATCCGCGATCCCAATAGTCCTCTCGACCAGCCGAACTCGCCGCTGCCGAGAGGCGAGTTCGAGATCCCACTGGTTGTTTTTTCGAGGGCCTTCTTTACGGACGGCGAGCTGAATTTTCCCCCTACCCGAGGCACCCTCAACGCTGGAGCAGACGCGCCGCCGAACATCGCCTACTGGTCGTACAACGAGGCCGCCGACACGGTCCTGGTCAACGGCGTCACCTGGCCCAACTTGAACGTCCAGCGCCAGCAGTACCGATTCCGGGTGCTGGCGGCCGCGAACACGCAGCTCTGGGACTTTCAGCTCATCAACAACAACGGCGGCGCGGTCGTGCCGTTTACGATCATCGGTTCGGATGGCGGCTATCTGCCGGCGCCGCAGGTCGTGACGCATGTCCAAGTCGGCATCACCGAGCGTGCCGACATCCTGGTCGACTTCTCCCAGTTCGCGGCTGGCACCCAGATCATCATGAAGAACCTTTTCGTCGGCAACTCGGACAGCCCGACGTTGGGCACCGTGATGCGGTTTACCGTGCAGAACAGCACCGCGGTTCCCCCACCAGCGCTTAATCCTTCGCTGTTCCCCTCACGGGCGACCTTGACGCCGAACGCGCCGACCCGATTCAAGGTGCTGCGGATCTTCGACGACCTGAGAGACAGCACCGGCTCGTGCTCCGACCCGGCACTCTTCAATTGCAACCAGCGCTCGATCGACGGCCTCGAGTTCACTACGCCGACGACCGAGTTTCCGCTGGTCGGCTCGACGGAAGAGTGGGACATCATCCATACGGCCGATCCGGACTTCGGTGACCAAGACAAGAATATGCACCAAATCCACATCCACCTCCTGGAGTTCCAGGTCCTGAACCGGCAGCCGTACGACAACAATGCGTACAAGAAGCAGTGGCACCTCCTGAACGGCCACATGCCCGTCAGCCGACCGATCGTTCTCGATCCGACGCCGTACTTCACCGGACCCGCGCAGCCGCCGGCGCCTTACGAGACGGGCTGGAAGGACACCGTTGAGGCTTTTCCCGCCATGATCACCAGAATCCTGGTGCGCTGGGCGCCCCAGGAGAGCACCAACGCCACCCCCGGCGTGAACCAGTTCTCCATCGATCCGACGTCATTCCCCGATCCGGTCGCCGGGCCGGGCTACGTGTGGCACTGCCACATCGTCGGTCACGAGGACCACGACATGATGCGGACTTTCGCGGTGGTGAACAACTGGACGGCGGGCAAGAGCTACCAGGCCGGCAACGTCGTCGCCTTCAACTTTGTCGACTACCGGGCCCGGGTGGCGTTCACGTCGGCGGCTGGTGAGACGCCCAATACCCGGTTCGATCTGTGGGCCCGGGTCAACAACAACGACGGCACCTGGCAGCCGCAGATCATCTATGCGCAGAACGACCGCGTCCTCTCTGGCGGGCTGCTCTACGCGGCTCGCTCGGTGTTCCAGGCGCAGACGGGGCAGACGCCGGCCGCCAATCCGACGTTGT
>WNFG01004381.1_pt1 | contig 11864 bp, 12 predicted proteins | sample 5400431 | NCBI WGS metagenome assembly WNFG01 (sample SAMN13153346, study PRJNA577476) | soil metagenome | isolation source: 120 cm saprolite under Douglas fir tree site 2 hole 3 replicate 2 | place: USA:California | collected 2015-04-18
TGGCCAGAACATGATGCGGAGTTTTGATTTCGGTCTCGCAGAGTTAAATAGAACAACGTAAAGCGCCACTTCAAGACGCAGCAATAACCGGAATTCAGAAACCGAAAGACTAAAAACCAGATTATTCAACAAGCTGCTACTACCGACGCGCCGATTTTCACAAGGCCACGACAGCCGCACAGCAAGCCGCCGAGCAAGAGATGCAACAACTCGCCACTGATTACAGGTTTACTTCGACGCATAGCTTTCTCAATTGGTTGAACTACTCCCAATATCGCAAACATCTGGTCATCAAAAAGAATTTCCCGTTCATCGTCGTCAGTGACATCACAAATTTTTTCAACAGCGTTCTCCATTCAGAGGTATCAAATGCATTCCGGAACTTCCCAATTCCCAGCCGCCTCATTGGCCTACTCTTTTTCTTGTTGGAACGGCTTGCGATCAGGGCCGATTATTCAGACTCACCGGGAATTGGATTGCCTGTGGATGAATTCGAATGTTCGCGAACCATAGCGAACCTGGTGCTCTTCTCTCACGACCGAAGAATCGTCGGGATCGTAGGAAAGGACGCATACGTGCGGTGGATGGACGATCATGTGATAGGTGTGAAGTCACGCGCCGATGGTTTGCGGCTTCTTGGAGCGTTGGAGGAGTCCCTCTCTAATCTGTATCTCACTCCAAATGCAAAGAAATCAATCGTCCTTTCCCTTCCCGAAGCCAAGTTGTACTTTCACTTGGATACAAACGCCGCCCTCGACCTCCTTGAAACCAAAGTCGTTAAGAAGTCTCTCCGGCGGCAATCATTGGTGCGCGAGCTAAGTCGGGTTTGGCGGATTGCCCGGCGACACGAAGGCAAAGGTCAATGGGGGCAGATTCAAAAGCGCATGTACAGATTGGCCGGACTCACTAAGGCAAGGTTCCTACGTACTCGCGCCGAAAAGGATCTTCTCGAAAACCCTTCCCTTGCCGAGAGAATAAGCAACTATATCCGTTGCTCAGGCTCGGTGACCGAGTATTTAGACTTTGTAAGGGTGATTTTGGCACACAAAGAGCAGATACATGATGACGTTGCGCTTGTTTTCTTCGAAAGTCTTCTGAGACTCGAAGCTAGAGGCCCGTCCGCAATACTACTCGCGCGGACGGCGGAGAAGTTGCTGAAAGGCGTACGCACCAGACAACGAGCAACGCTGTTCGCTGCACCAGCGAGCCTGTTGGTCCTTAGGTTCGGCGACCATCGCCACCTTTCGATCTTGCGTCGCTGCTTTCAAGATGCCGGTAAAGGGATTCCGTCTCAGGCAATCAGAGCCACTGCGATTGTGTATGCAAGTTACGGGAGGGAAGAATTCCATCGCGTCCGCAGAACGGCAGCTGTGCTCTTAACGAATCCGCTTGCATTGCTCGTCAGGTTAGTGCTCAGAATCTCTAAATTTACCGAAGTGCCTGACAGATACAAGGCAAGATTGATTGTCCGGCGTGATTCCGTCAGTGGGCGGGAATATTTGGACATGAGAGTGTTGCTGGCTGCACGCTTGTTGACTCTCAACAAGAGAAAGAGCGTCCGAACGTGGCTTAAGAGCTGGAAAGACAGCATGAGGAAACGCAACGTATCGGCTTTCGACAAGAATCTACTTGCTCGCCTCCTCGCTTGATTCCTTAGGACGAGAGATCTCAGCTGGCATCGACGAGAACGCGCCACTGTTGCGGAGATCGTGGACTTGGAGAAATGGTGCTGAGACAATGGTCAGCTATCGAACTCTATGCTCTTCACAATTACGAACACACATAGCCCGGCCACGGACTTGGGCTACTTGCTCCACAAGAGCCCGTTCCGCATCCATTCGTTTGAACAGGTCTTCGGGAAAGCGCACGTCTTCTACCCGGAGACCACACCCGAACGCTGCACTGCCGCGTTGCTACTGGAGATTGATCCGATCGGTCTAGCCTGAATTATTCACGATTTTGCTAGCGAAAAAAGAAAAGGTGCTCTAAAAGATTGATGAACACCGGGTTTTCGCGAACCCGACATTCTCTTTCGGAGCACCCAAAACGTGACATCTCGTTATATACCACAGCTCTCCTTTTCCTTCTACCGGCATCGAGCCATTCGAGCCGATTTTTCGGGTGGACAGATCACCAGTGATGCCGGCCTGCTGACGCTGCGAGCCTTCGATGAGCGTCATCATCTGACGCGGGACTGGGCCGCGCTGCTCGGCGACCCGCGTCAGGAGGAGCGCGTGCAGCACGACGCGCTGGCGCTGTTGCGGCAACGCATCTATCAGATCGTCGCCGGCTACGAGGACGCCAACGATGCCGACCGCTTGCGCCATGATCCTGCCTTGCAAATCGTCGCCGATCAGAAACTCGGAGAGCCGCTCGGCTCGCAACCGACCCTCAGTCGCTGGGAAAACGCACCTTCCGCCCGCAGCCTGGTGCATCTGAACGATGCCTTACTGGATCAGTTCATTGGTCTCTGTGGCCGGCAGGTACGCCAGCGCGGCGAAATTTCGCTGGACATCGATTCCACTGACGATCCATTTGCCGGTCGTCTCTGCCGGAAGATTCCCTCCGATGCGGGCCTGGACATATCGCTCCAGCTCGTCAAGCGCAACGCCAACACTCTCTCGATGAGCTTCTCGGACACGGTCATCTCGACCTACCAGGGCTGTCAACGATACGCTCTTCGGGGCCGAAAACGTGGCATCCCATCCTGCGCGGTGTTCCATCGCGCTTACTTTCTCGCCGTACCGGTTCATGTACTCTCTGGCGGCTTGGTGACGGATTAACTGTTCGCCAGTGATCGGGTATTGTCCTTCGGAGAGCCGCTGGAAATGCTCCTCGCGCACTTCTCCGCGTAGTCCCCACTGTTCGGCAAGCCTTCCGTGCCACTCCCCACGAATCTGGTCCGCTTCTGTGTAATAGTTCTCGCGGGCATTGCCAAACTCTTCCGCGTGATACGACTGCGCCTGGCCTGCGCTGAGTGGCTTGGAGATTGTCAGCATGTGTTGGCCTACTCGAAAAAGTCTCTCTGCCTCTGCACTGGCTCGCGCTGGATTTTCTGTTCCGCACCCTGTTGCTGTTCATTCGGTACGAGGTTCTCTCCCGATCCTCCATTCCCGGACCGCCCGCCTGCCCCCGCCGCGGCTGCTGCAACCTTCGACAGTTCCTCACGTGGATGCTGTGCCGGGCGCTCAATGTATTGTGGCTCTCTGCTCTCAAGCTCGATATACGCGAGACTCATCCGCGCGACGAGATTTCCGCACTTGAGATAACCGTGCATCTTTTCGAGGCCGCTGATCTCGCTTGCCATCACCAGTGGCCTGATCTCGCGTTCGAGGTTATAGCCCTTCGATTTGCGCGATTGTGGGAACTGCTCATTTGTGCGGCTCTCTCGTATCCTCTCGATCTCTTGTTCTCCTATGGTGTCGCTAATCCATTTCGCCGCGTGCGGCTCGCTCGTGCACAGGAAGATTTTCGTCGAGGGCTGCGACATCATCGCCTCCGCTTCGTGCCCATAACGCACTTCCAACTGGCTGCGTCCCTGAAAACCCAGTACCACCGGATTGTTGGACTTGCGGTTCTCCGTGATCGCCGTGTGCAACTGAGGCAACCGCTGCAAGGTCGCTAGTTCGTCCAGAATGAACCACACCGGACGCGAACTCATGCGGCCCTGATTCATCAAGCGCAGCACGAGCATGTCCAGCCACAAACTGATGAGCGGCGCGAGGAGCTTCCGGGTGTCCGGTGTGCTGGTGAGAAAGAGCCAGCCACGCCGTTCCTTCGACCATTCGAGCGTGCTCCAACGGTGCTTCGTCTCCGCTTCACTCGGCAGCAGCTTCATGGCGTCGGCTACCATGCTCATCTGACGGCTAAAGAACAATTGATCCTGGTCGCCGATATCGAAATTGAAGATCCCTGCGTTTTCGAGGAAGAACTGGCGCTTCTCCGGAATGAAGACTTTGAACGGCGTCAGATTGAAAGGCTCAAGGTCGACCTCGGTATCTGCAAAATCCGTGTTTCCCGTCAGATTCAAGACAAGTTTTGACGTGAGGCCGTACTTAATGTCGACTCCGCCCGTCAGCGGGAATTTGGGGTCCTGCCCTGTCTGCTTGTCATACCTGGCCAGACCGTATGGCTTCACAATGAAGAGTCTTCCACTTCCGATGTCCTTGATGCCCCGCAGTTCTCCTGCCTCCGAGACTTTGGTGATGCCAAACGTTCGCCGGTAAGCGCTCCAGAGGTCTTCTTCGTTCTTTCTGCGGACAAAGCGTTTCAAATTCAAACCCCAGACCACGTCGCTTGACTGAGTGAAATTGAGGGTTGTGAATGGAATTTGTATTGTCGCGGTCCATCCGTCAGGAGTGATGCGCGCTTCCGATGTCCATACACCATCCCACCCGCGGTCGAAGTCGCCTCCATTTGTGTCTCCTTGCTCTTCCACGATGAGTCCATCGTTTTGAGTACCAAGGGGATTGATTTCGAAAACGTATGCGCCACGCCGATTATGGTTCGAATCAATCAGGATTTCGAAGTGGTCATCCAAGTCTTGGCTTACGTCGCGCCGGAGTTCCGTTGCGACGATTCGAGCCGGGTTGGAGTCATAGCAATAAATTCCGAAGTACACGGCGTGTCGAGTGTAGAGAATGCGCACTTCCGTTTTCTCAGTTGGCGGCTCACCTTCGTGGGGCTCACGCTGGCGAAAATCAGTGATGGGGTTCGCTGATTGCCAAAGTGGGTCGTGGAGTGTGCCATCGACACGTGGTGCACGGTCCACCCGGACTGCTTCTGCCATACGCGCCACTTCCTGCGGAGAAGGGGGACTTGGGTCAGGAAAGGCTTTTCCCCAAAGCACGCCCGTATCTAGACACACCAACGCCAGCGCCCACAGAACGCAGGGATACATTCCTGCACTTTCCGTGGCCCGGAAGAATGCGCAGATCCCTGCAGCTTGTGACCGCCTGGGCTGGGCCACCTGATTCATATCAACGGAAGGGCGAGCTCACGGATGTACTACGGCTTCGTAAATAGCCATTCGCGAGACCGCTTTGCCGTCCGCCTCTTGCTCCGGTGCATAAACGCGGTGCGTTTCGGGGTCCACTGCCAAGCTGTGCACTTTCTTCTGAACCGGAAAGTCTTCCAGCTTGCGGTAATGATCGGGGTCGTCCATCTGGAATACCGAGATTGCTCCGCTTGAACAGGCCACGTAGATTCGCTTGAGTCCAGAATCGAATTTGATGACGTCGGGACCGCCCGCCATCGGCAGGAATGCGATGGGCTGGTGAGTATCGAGATTGAAGACCGTCATGAGGTCGTTCCCTTCGCACGAGAGGAACGCGCGATGATGTTCTGGGTCAAGGGTCATCCCGTGACTCCCTTCACAGCGCCCCACCGGATAGCGCCCTACCACTTCATTTGTAGCCGGATCGATGACCGCGAAAATATTCTTGTCCTGAAGGTTGACGTACACCCTTTGGGCGACGGGATCGTATTGAGGCATTCCGGCTTCGCTATCAAAGTGGAGCGTCTTCACGATATTGTCCGTTCGGACATCCACGATGGCTTCGGCTTTCCCTCGTTCATCAGAAACATAGAGCTTGTGGAATGGTGCAGCGTAGGCGCTACCGTCCGGCTTGGCTTCGGTGGGAATTTTCTTGATTACTTTCATCTGGCGAAGGTCCACCACGCCAATGGTGTTGTCGCCGGCATTCGACGTGTATGCCTTCTTCAATTCGGGGACGTATTCAACACCTTCGGCACCAGGTGTGTCCAGAACTGTCGCCACCATTTTGTTCGTGCGCAGATCGATGACGTACATCTGCCCCGCAGCGAGGTGTGTCGAGAGCAAGTAGTGATCGTCGGGGGTTATGGTGAGATAGTCGAACCGTTTACCGGGAGGGCCTGGCAGATCGAATTCAGTCATTTTCTTCAGTGTGGGACCGCCCGGCTTGGCTGAAAGTCCCAGCGAGCCTGTAAGTGCGATGATTCCAAGAAACATCAAACCTTTGTTTCGCATGTACAACCTCCCACGATTTTTTCAAACGACTTCCCATTCTCTACCCTCTGAAAAGCAGCAAACCCGCTGCCCCCGCTGCAAGAATCAAAAGTGGTTCCGGGATTTTCTTGAAGCTGAGCAGTCCGAACGTCGCGACGGCAATGGAGACCGTGGGCAGATCAATCAACGAACGCCTGCCCAGGATGAACGCCGCTCCAGCGATTGCACCGACGGCCGCCGCTGTCACTCCTTGCACGAATGCCTTCACCTGGAGGTTTTTTGCAACGCGCCGGTAATACGGAGCGCCAACAATCACAATCAGATACGGAGGAACAAAAACGGCGAGCCCGGCCAGCAGCGCTCCAATCAACCCCGCTACCAAGTACCCGATAAATCCCGCCGTGATGACGACGGGCCCCGGCGTTATCATCGCTACGGCGACCGCATCAAGGAACTGTCTCTCGGTCAGCCAATGGAATTGGCCTACGACCCCACCATAGAGAAACGGCACAATGGCCAAACCACTCCCGAAAACGAAAGCCCCTGCCTTCAGAAAAAACAGAAAGAGAGTGCCTACCGTAGTCGCTGTGGCCGCGCCCGCCGCACCCGGGAACAGCTTCTCTAGTCCAACGAAAGCAGGAGCTGCGCGGTGTGAAAGCTTCCATCGCGGCGGTGCCTTGATAGACATCGAAATGAGCCCGCAGAGCAGGAAGAGCCAGACGATTTCGGATTCCTTCCATGCAGTCGTGACCGCCAGCGCCGTGAAGAGCGCCCACAGCAGCCAATCGTTTTTCAACGTCGAGCGAATCAGCTTGTAGGCACTCCGCGTGATAATCGCGATGACTGCGGCTCCAATGCCGTAGAACACTCCTTGAATCCAAGGCAGCCGCCCGTAATGCAGGTAGAGCGCGGCAAGCATTAGGACCATTAAGAAAGAAGGCAGGACAAACGCGGCTCCCGTGAGCGTCGCACCAAGCGTCCCGGCCCGGACCCAACCGAGATACATCGCAAGCTGTGCCGCGAGCGGGCCGGGGGAAAGCTGAGAAAACGCGAGCCCCTCGACGTAATCCTGGCTTGATACCCATCTTCGCTCCTCAACCAAGTCCTTTTGCATGTGGCCCGCCAAGGCAATGGGCCCGCCAAAGCCAAGAGCGCCGAGGTGGAGAAAGTAGAGCAGGAATTCGCGCAGATTGGGCTGCGTTTCTCCACCCTCGACTGAGATCGCGGTCGTATGCATGTCTTCGCTGAGCGTGAGAGAACTCTAGCGTCCCATTCCGTGTGACGGAACGCCTTTCCCTAATTCATCGAGAGCGGCTTTGAACCCAGTTGCGAGTTTTTCGGCCGAACCTCTGCCCCAGTAGTGAAGGAAGATGACGACCGGACGGTCTCCCGTCATGTGGTGATGAATCGCGACGACATCAAGACCGTTCTTTCGAAGAGCTTTCAGAACCGGTGTTACTTCGTCTTCAAGCATCGCGACATCACCGGCAATCGCCGCATCTTCTTGCGTACCGACGAAAGCTGCCCACGTGTTAAGTCCCATGCGGGCGTTGATCGTGGCTCCGTGTTCTTTCATGCCCAAGTCATCGCGCCCCACGGTGATCTTGTACACGGCGCCCGTCTGTTCACCTTCGTGCCCGGCGATCTTCGCAAGCTTGGCGGTATCAAGCGGCGTGCCTCCGCTGCTCGCGGGAGCAGCCACTTCGGGTTTCACGTGACCAATTAGGTCCAGCCCGGGTTTCACCCGCCGCACAAGGTCCGCCGCCTTTCCCATGCCGTGCACGTGCATGAAATAGACGTGCGGGTCGTCCCAGAAGAAATGGTTGTGGAGTGCGGTGATGTCGATCCCATTGTCTAAGAGAGCGGACATAACAGGATTCACTTCTTCCTGGAGGAGCACGAGGTCGCCCATCATCACATCCGTACCGTCTGTCCCTTTCGTCAACGCAATCCAGCCTCCGAAACCAAAGGGCGTGGGCGTGGAGACGCCTTGGATCGTCATCTTCAGATCGCTGCGGGGGATATTGACCTTGAGAACGCCTGCTTTGAAGTCGCCTTTACGGTCCAGGGACTTGAGGACCTCCTGATAATCAGTCGGCACGTCCTGCGCAAAAGCAGTTATGCCGGATAACATGAAAGAAATGCTCGCGAATAGGATTGCCATTCCTTTTTGCATGAAACTAACCATGTGACCAACCTCCTCATGTTGGGTTTTGAAAAATCAAGAAATCACGATTGCGACTGCTCCTTCAACTGTTGACGAACGTACTCGTACAGTGCGTCGTACATTGGAAACTCGCGCGCCAGGCGCCCTTCGTCACTGATCCCGGTGAGTGCAAAGCCTTGAGCGATGGCGCGCAATCCAAGACTTTCGGGGGAGACGTGCTCCTGCCCTTTGACATCAGCTCCTCGGACGATCAGCGCGAGGCGATGAAGCGCAGGGTCAGTCAGCTTGTAGTCCTCGAGAATGGCTTCAAACGTACAGCGTTCTCCCCGGTGGTTCAGCTTCACTTCGCCAAACCGGGTTGCATCGAAGGGAATCGCTTCCTCCCTCCGTGCGGTGTCGAGGAGCTGGTCTTCGGGTACGAAAACGAACTCCGCCTGCGCGTCAATGAAGCGTCGAATGAGCCAGGGGCAGGCAACTCGGTCCACTTTGACGTTGCTGCGCGTGATCCACTTCATGCTTGGACTCTCCTCAGGGGGCTGGCTGTTAGTCCAGCTTTTCGGAGACGGTCTTCCACTCATCGCCCTTCGTCAGAGTGATCTCGGCGACCGGATGACCATCCTTTAGTGTAGGAACGATGCTCACCGCACGAAATCCCGGGTTGCCCTTTAGGACTTTGGCGAGAGTTGCGTGAAGCGACTGCTTCGCCTTTGCTATCGCTTCGTTTTGCGTTTTTGCCGCCGAAAGGTCTTCCCCGCTCGTGATGGCTTCGGTCTTGGCCGCCTTCCCCGTGTTGTGGTCGACAACGACCTCCGAAAACGCATCGCCCTTGGCCGTGTATACAGAAAGCTGCAATTTGCCGTCTTCGATCTCGAATTTCGCTGAAATGGGTTTGCCCGCGGGCGCGCTGGCGATCAGGCCTTGTTCGAGAGATACTTTCGCCCCGGCCACGGCCTTCGCGAGCTCGGCGTGATCTTTGTCTTGCGACCACAAACCCGGACTGACGACCAACCCGATCATCAACAACCCCACGACCACTGCTGCTTTTTTCATGACATCCTCCTCAGAGTTTTCCTGCTCGAAATCGCCTGCACCTTACTTGGCAGTCACACGCAAATCATCGAAGTAGGTGACCGAGTCCGCTTTAGTCCACAGACCGACTTTGCCGGCATCTTTGAACGTGTCGTCCGTCGCTTCGATCTTCTTGGCACCGTCGTAGTAACAGATGATCTTGTTTCCGACAGACTCGACGCGCAGCTCGTGCCATTCGCCGGGAGTGACTTTGAAGTTCGCGCCCGCGAACTGGCGGCGGTTTCCCGCGACAACGTGGTAAAGCCTGTAGTTATCCTCCAGGGCGTTGGCGCGGACGATGTAATAGTTGTTTGCGTCCTTCAGCCGAAAGACTAGGCCCCCCGCTCGGTCCACTTCGCCCGCAACGGCTTTGAACTTCACGCTCAGGTCCAAGTCCTTGAAGCTTCCTTCGTCGGAAATCAGAAGCGGAAAGCGATAGTCCGTCGTGTCCGTTGAAGTTTGCGCAACTACATTGGGTTTAGAAGGCGCAGTCGGATCTGCCATCACTACCCATTTGCTTTCGGCCCCTTTCCCAGTGCGCGCGCTATGAAACTTCGCTGGCAGAGCCCCCACGGCGTCGCTATCGAAGTTGTATGAGAAGGAGGCACCTGCGGATTGTTGAGGCGCAGGAGTCTCCGGTTGAGATGCGTAGGAGGAATATCTTCCCTCCCTGGATTCAAGAATCACCCAGATCAGTGCCGAACCTGCGACAACCGCAGCGAGAATCCCCAATATCTTTTTCATTGCGAACCTCCTTTTGACTGACTTGCAGACGAATATTTTGCGAGCGGCAGAGAAACTCGAAACGTGGTGCCGTGGCCTTCCTCGCTTTTCAGAGTTATGTCGCCGCCGTGAGCTTCGACAGCCCAACGAGTGATGGACAGTCCGAGGCCAGCACCACCCCACTCCCGGGTTCGGGCCTTATCAACCCGGTAAAAGCGGTCGAAGACATAGGGCTGGTGTTCCTTAAGAATTCCAGTTCCCTGGTCGATCACGTCTAAGGTCACCTGGTTGTCTCCCTCGCTCTGTACTCGGACGAGAATCTGGCTTCCTGGGGGCGAATACTTAATGGCGTTATCCAGCAGATTGACGACGGCTTGGCGAAGAATCAGCCGGTCTACGGAGACGAGGAGGTTTGCATCGCCCGCGATGTCAATTTGTTGCCGTTTCTCCTCGGCCAAAACTTCGACTACCGAGCTGGCTTCCTCTGCGAGGCGGAAAAGAGCAATGTCCTGACGCTGAAGCTGGACGTGCCCAGCGTCAGCACGGGAAAGCGCAAGCAAGCTCTCCGTGAGCCGCGTCAGGCGGTCTACCTCTTCCAGCATGCTTCCGATCACATCTCCATACTCCGCCGGACTCCTCTCGTCCTGTAGTGCAACCTCGCCAACACTTCGGATGGCCGTCAGCGGAGTGCGTAATTCGTGGGAGGCGTCAGCCGTAAAGCGACGTAGTTGGTCGAATGCGGCCTGCAATCGCCCAAGCATGCCGTTGAAGACAGTACCTAGCTTTCCTAGTTCATCTTCGGGATTCTCGATGGACAAGCGGTCACCCAGGCGTTCCGCAGATATTTTCTTGGCCTGGGTGGCCATCGAATCGATGGGCGCTAGCGCTTTTCGCGCAAGGGCATAACCGCCGACACCCGCAAGTAACAAAGCAATCGGAAAGCCGAGCAACAAGACTTCCCCGAATTCACCCAACTCACGCCACAATCCTTCCTCGCTGTAGGCGACTCGGAGAACGACGCGCTGGTCTTCTATGTGATAGACGCTGCTGGCTAGCCTGACTCGGGTGCCATTCGGAAGCCGCATGGTGGACGGACTTGGATCGTGCAAGCCTTCGTCCGGGCCAGGAGGACCACCTAATGTCTGGTCTTGTAACTCCGCGCTTCTATAAAGGAGCGAACCCTGCGGTGACCATACTTCGATGAAATGGCCTATCCTTGGCTCGGCCGCGCCAGGATGGCTGGAATGAAGAGACACGCCTCCGTTTGGCTCCTTCGTGAGCATCCCTTCAACAGTTTCGACGTCCTGCAGGAGGTTTTGATCAAAGTCCTCACGCAAGCTCAAAAACAGGAATAAGGAAGCAACTCCCGCGTACAAGGCCAAAAGGCCCGCCAGCACGAGCACGTACCAGAGCGTCAATCGGGAACGCACGTTTCGCGGTCTGAATCTCATTCTTCCTCTCGCAGCACGAATCCGACACCGCGAACGGTGTGAATCAATTTGCGGTCGAAGGGCTCATCCACCTTGCGGCGAAGCCGATTGATATGAACGTCCATCACATTGTCGAGTGGGGTTGCGCGAGCAGTTTCCTTCCAGACATCGCGCGCCAGCATCTCCCGAGAAACGACCTGCTCTTTGTGTCGAAGCAGATATTCGAGAAGCTCGAACTCTCGGGCCGTCAACTCCAGATAGTGCGTACCCCTCCTCGCCTTGCGAGTCACCACGTCCATTTCCAAATCAGCGAGTCTTAAGTGGGGCGCTTGTTCGGCTCGCCCGCGTCGAAGGCGGGCCCGGACGCGCGCCAGAAGTTCCGGGAACGCGAAGGGTTTAACGAGGTAATCATCAGCGCCGCTATCGAGTCCGCGCACGCGATCCTCGATTGCGTCACGAGCAGTGAGTATCAGAACTGGAGTCTGCA
>WNFG01006405.1_pt1 | contig 11864 bp, 7 predicted proteins | sample 5400431 | NCBI WGS metagenome assembly WNFG01 (sample SAMN13153346, study PRJNA577476) | soil metagenome | isolation source: 120 cm saprolite under Douglas fir tree site 2 hole 3 replicate 2 | place: USA:California | collected 2015-04-18
AGGCCCGTAACGAGATTGGTGGCACCGGGGCCGCTGGTCGCGACACAGACGCCAACTTTGCCCGTGGCACGGGCGTAGCCGTCGGCGGCATGGGCGGCAGCCTGCTCATGGCGCACCAGCACATGGCGCAGTGTCGGGTAGGAGGTAAGCGCATCATAAAATGGCATGATCGCACCACCTGGGTAGCCATACAGCAGTTCTACTCCTTCGCGCACCAACGCCTCGCAAAGAATCTGGCTGCCGGATAGCTCGCGCGCATCCTCCTCCCCTTGCTGGTATGCTCCTGCATGTTGTTTGTACGAAACCGAGGCAGCTATAACCATGAATAAGAACTCCTTTGTAGGGGCCCGATTTATCGCGCCCTAAGTAGGTGAATAAACAGACAATAAAAAAACGAGAACCACCCGAACCGGGAGGTCCTCGTTGTTAGGTTACCTGCTCTGGATTGGTCGCTTCGTTGCTTCCGTTAATCTCCCTGTGATGTGCCTGGCCCTTCGATAAGCCCTACCAGACCTCTTAGTCCGGTAAGGCCGCTAAGGGTGAGAACTACGCCAAGGCCAAGAATCCCAAGGATGAGGGTAATAATAAGCGTCCGAGCAACGAAAGAAACCGACGCTAACACGCCGGTCTCAATGAGGATAATGCTTGAAGTAGCGGTCATACACATTCCGTGCATGGAAAAGGGCATACGTTTCGCGCAGTCCTGCCCAGCAAACATTGCTGGCTGTGTTGTTGCGCTTGACGTTGTCGGCATAATGAACTCCAATAGGTGAAATCTTTATTGCTTAGAGGTCTGTTACAGAAGCTACAACAGCAACCTTGCTGGAACGTTCTGTATAACCGCCCTCTGTTGTTTCAAAGCATACACGATATATTGGGTATTTGTCAACACCTGAAAATGTGAGGTTGAGTTTGGAAGCAGCAAACAGATGGGTCAAATGACACTCATTCTTTGGGCGCAGTAAAGGATATACTATGCTCAGTAGAAAATCATCTTAATATTCTACCGCAATTATCGTGAGTGGAAGCATTGATTATGATGTATCGCTCACACCTCTCACAAATTCGAGGGGATAAAACAGGAGGCATAGTATTATGTTACGCGGACTTTATCGTTTTTATCTCTACGCAGTCTTTATCGCCATGTTGCTGTTTGCAACATCGGGAGTGATACAACTCCTGCAAACGATTTTGGCTCAAACCATCTTCAAGGACCCAAATAATCCAATCGGCTCGGCAAACGTAGTGCAAGCTATCGTATATGCTGTAGTGTCGCTGGTCACTGCCGCCTTGTTTGGTGGGCTGCACTACTGGCTGATCCGCCGCGACATGCGCAGCGATCCCGCGGCTGGCAACGGAGCCGTGCGAGCCTTCTTCCTGAATATTGTGGAGCTTATAAGCCTGACCACGGCTGCAGGAATGGGGGCATCTGTCATCTCTTCACTGGGTCAGCCATTCTCAGGAGGTCTCAGCAGTGGAGCGGCCTACACCATCGGTACTCTTGGTCTGTGGGCATTCATCGAATGGGAACGACGGCGTGTACCGGCAAGCTCAGGGGCGGCTGTCATATTCCAGAGACTGCATCTCTATGGGACACAACTCATCCTGCTCTTCATTCTCACCTTCAATTGGCTCTCAACCATAGGCCAACTGGTGGACAGCCTCTTCTTTGGCGGTAGAGGATATTGTGACGGATCCACTGGATGCCAGGCACCCAATCTAGTCAGCCTGGTAGCAGGCACGCTCTGGATATTACTGTTCTGGCTGGGCTACGGCTTGTTAAGTCGCACTGACACCACTTCTGTGCTGCGCAGAGTCTTCCACCTCATCAGCTTTGGTTATGGCACAATCGCCGTCTTGACGGCCATCTATCGCGGCGTGACGCTGATTATGCTGGCAATCCTTAGAGTTACTGTAGCACAGCAGAGCATTTCGGGTCCATTCGCCGAGTACGATGTCGTATCACCACTTACTCTGGGTTTGCTTGTGATAGGCGTTTATGTATTCTGGCTGCGTAACGCCGTACAAAAACGGCCAGCAGAGCGAGTTTCAGTCTTCCTTACAGCACAGGCCATTGCTACCACACTACTGGGCATATCATTCTGGGCTGGTTGTGGGCTGCTACTCTTCAACATTTTAGAGCAAGTTAGCCCATCCCAAACGGCATTGACACCAGAAAATTGGGCCACCGCCACCGGGTTCCTTGTAACGGGTATCGCATACATCCCATTGGGCCTCCTCTTGCGCCGCTTGAGTACGCGGGCCAGCTTCATCGCTCCTCTGCGTGGTTTCGTCTTCGCACTCTTCGGTGGTGGAATACTGGCAGGTGCTATCGGCGGAGCGACCTCGCTCTACGCATTTGTGACAGCAGCACTTGGCTCCCCATTGAACAACTGGCAATATGTGGCCCACGCGGGACTCGCCGCACTTATAGTGGGTGTGCTTATCGTGGGTCTCTACCTCTGGACAAGCATTCGCGAAGGCTTTTTCAACAGCTCTTCGAAGCAGCAAGCACCAGTAGTGACGGCACCGTCCACCATAGCACAGTCAACACCAGCAGCAGAGATAGCGATAGGGCATCCAACAGCACCGGCAATGCCTCAGGTAGATGCAACCACTACTCCCACGGGCCCCCTGGCGGCACAGGCAACAGCAGTGACCGGGAACACGCTCACCATAACATCTCCATCCGTTGGTGAGATAGTCGACGAACTGCTGGCTGGCAAGATTACCCGCGACGAGGCTGTCGCACGCATCGAGGAAATGATGAAATAAAGGTCAACTCAACAAGGCAGCACGGGGTGGCACAAAGTGCCACCCCGTGCTGCCTTGTTGAGTTGACCTTTATAAAATAGCTATTTCTCCACCAACATACTCATTTTATCACCGCTTATTTACCAACTCTTAACCTGTAATCCATGAAAAATCAACTTCAGTATGGTTAAATTGTAACTGGATACAAATATAGCTTGCCCATCCTTTCCCTAAAAGCGGTATCTGTTTTCTGGCCTATAGCAACATTTGCCAGCATTGGCTGTAGGCTACGTAGCGACTCTCGATCTGGCAAACTGTGTATCTTACTCACTTAGAATAGATGCATTGCAATGCAAGAAACAATTTGCCAGATCGAGTTTATCCCAAATGCTGACTGCATTGATCACTGTAACCCGTTTGATCTCCCAATTTCAAGGAGGAAATGAATGAAGTTTTTTAAGTCGAGGTTAACGCTCGTAGCACTCGCAATTGTTATTTTCGGCCTCGTCGTCGTGGGAACCTGGCGCGGGTATACGCCTCAAGCGGCTCACGCGGCTCAACCCAGTTCTTCCCATTACACATTGAACTGCACCACGAGTTCCTTCTGTTCAGAGGTTTGGGACTCCGAACAGATTTTCGGTGAAGGAAAATACGTTGGGCATGACGAGCCTTCAACGCTTTTCTATTCCACCACACCCGGCTCCGGCAACCAGATGCAATACCGGCTTACCCTTCCCAAGGATCCACCACCTGCACCTCTGATAGACAGAAAGTCTTTCAACTTCCAGCTTCACCCGGCTTTCTGGTTCGGCATGGCAATGTGCGACACTCAGTCGTTTCCTGAGCAGGTCAGTACCTGCGCACCCGATACCGACAAGAATATCGTTGACCCGGCGGTCAGTGCCAAGCATCCAGGTACAGCCTTCATGGAGATGCAGTTCTATCCTCCAGGTTGGATATCGTGGCCTGCCGGTAACAGTTGTGATGCGACAAAGTGGTGCGCGGCACTGAACATTGACAGCCTTTCGGTAAATCCTGTCACCGGCCAGTCGCAGAATAGCACCTGTCAGGGCATCGCTGGTTTGGAATATGTCAATTTTGCCTTCATAACGAAGAGTGGCAAACCGCAGCCACACTCGCCTGCCAATCCAGTCCATTCAACACTGCAAACTTTCACACCGAATCCCCAGGCGGACCTGTTCATGAATTCAGGTGACCAGCTTACCGTGACTATGCACGATACAACAAGTGGCCTGAATATTGCTATTAAGGACTTAAGCAGTGGGGCGCATGGTTCGATGACCACCAGTGCTGCGAACACGTTCGGCCAGGTGCAATTCGACCCCAACGGCACGAGCTGCAACAACATCCCTTACAACTTCCATCCTATGTACAGCACCTCGTCTGAAAAGACCCGCGTGCCGTGGGCGGCCCACTCATACAACATCGCCTTCTCTGATGAGATTGGCCACTTTGACTTCTGTAATGGTAAAAACGCCATCACCCCTGGTGGGAGCTGCCCAACCGGCAACACCGAGGGTCGGGGCGTCGATAGCGAGCCAACCGATACGGATGATGCGTTTTGTTTTCCAGCCTCCTCCTCCCTATTGGTCCAGGTGTCAGGGTGTTTTGCCTCCAACACCGGTTTTGATGGTTCGTCCTACCAGGTAGATTGGCCGGATGGCAGACCTAATCATCCAACGTCAATCCTTTTTAGCAGCCCGCTAACCGGCAATAGTTTCAATGTGAACTATCAACGCTTTGCCTTCGAGGCAGACCTCCCGCGCATTGAAGACCCCACTGTCTGTGACCGCTTCACTGGTGTCGGATGCACATTGATACCGACAACCGATGATCCCGGCCCCAGCGGTGCTCCGCAACCGGCTGTTTTCTACCCCTTCTACAGCATTAGTGCTACACAACACTCATGCGTCTGGAGGCTCGGCAACCATATGCCGGCCAGTACCAATGACTTCGGTCAGAATGCCCAATACGGCACACTGCTGAATCTGACGTACACTGGCCTGGGTGGCGCGCCAACGACACGCTACAACGACTTCCGTCAGATATTCAATAGCAACCCTTGCCCGGCATAAACCCTGGTTGACCAGGAGAAACGCTTTTAAGGGAATTTAAAAGGAGTAGCCAGCGATTGCTGGTTACTCCTTTTTTGTGCTAAGAGTACACTTTCTCAAACAGCTATATTTCGCACCCGTGCGCGAAAGCTCGCTTTTCATAACGCTTATTGCGCCAACGTGCGATGAGGGGGAAGAAAGAAAAAGGTCTTTTCTGGCAAGCAGTCGCTGCAGGTGCTGTTGTTCTTCGGGTGTGAGCGGTGCTTTGATGCGAGAGAGGGTAAGGTGTGGGGAGAATGGACGAGTATCAACCTCAAAGCCCCGCTGCTCAAGCTCCATATTCAGGAGGCGATGCAGCTGCGGGAGTTTACCGGTGGGTTCCTCAATGCCCACCCAGATCACACGAGGCTGGCGCGGCGACCCAAAGACGCCGAAGTGCGAGAAGCGATAGTCAAAGGGAGCGGCCTTTTGGGCGACTTGCTCCGCCGCCTGGATTGCCCCGGTCAATTGTTCATCGCTCAGTTCGCCAAGGAAAGCCAGCGTAAGATGGATCCCTGCCGCATCGACCCAATGCAGATTGGGCAACTCCTGGGCCGCCTGGCGCATCATTTCACCAAGGTGGCGTTGCAGAGATCCATCCAACTCAAGAGCGATAAACGTGCGGGTCATGGGTGTCACGCGGCAAACAGCATCTCATCGAGTGCTGTGCCATCGATGGTCTCGACCTGGATCAGGTGCTCGGAGATGGCGATAAGTTTGTCCTGGCGTTCGCGCAAGATGTTGAGCGCGGTAGCATAGGCCTGCTCGACCAGCAGGCTGATCTCCCTGTCAATTTTGGCGGCAGTCTCTGGACTGATGGAAGTGCTGCCATCCGATTCCAGCTTGAACAACACATTTCCCAGGGGACTCATGCCAAATTCACAGACCATGCGCCGGGCTATATTTGTCACGTATTCGATATCCTGGCTGGCTCCTGTCGTGATATCGCCAAAGATAATCTCTTCAGCAGCACGACCACCCATAGCACCTGCCATTTTTGCCAGCAGTTCCGAACGGCGCATAAGATAGCGGTCCTCAGATGGAGCCTGGACAGTGATACCAAGAGCCATGCCCCTGGCTATAGCCTGTACTTTGCGCACCGGATCGGCACCAGGCATAGAGCGCATCACAATCGCATGTCCTACTTCATGGTAGGCGATAATGGATTTCTCGGCCTCGGTAATCAGGCGGCTCTTGCGCTCTGGACCGGCCATCACGCGCAGGATCGACTCTTCGAGTTCCGGCATATGGATCAGAGACTTGCCACGGCGGGCAGCCAACAACGCGGCTTCATTCAATAAGTTGGCGAGGTCGGCACCGGAAAAACCGGCTGTCTGGCGAGCCAGTTCGTTCAGGGCAACATCACTATCGATTGGTTTCCCTCTGGCATGAACCTCAAGGATGGCAAGGCGGCCGCGAATGTCTGGTTTATCGAGCATCACCTGGCGATCAAATCGTCCTGGCCGCAGCAGAGCTTGATCGAGGACATCAGGGCGATTGGTTGCAGCAATAACCACGACATTGGTCTGCTTATCAAAGCCATCCAACTCAACAAGCAACTGATTGAGCGTCTGCTCGCGTTCATCATTGCCACCGGCACCGGAATTGTTGCGCTGGCGGCCTACGGCATCAATTTCGTCGATGAAGACGATACAGGGCGATTGTTCTTTGGCGACTTTGAAGAGGTCGCGCACTCGTGCCGCACCGACGCCAACAAACATTTCCACAAATTCTGAGCCGCTCACGCTGAAGAACGAGACACCAGCCTCACCGGCTACGGCACGAGAGATGAGGGTTTTACCGGTACCCGGAGCACCAACCAGCAGAACACCTTTGGGGATACGCGCGCCCATATCGGTAAAGCGAGTAGGGGTTTTCAGGAACTCGACAATCTCCTCAAGCTCCATTTTCGCCTCCTCGACACCGGCTACATCCTTGAAAAGAATGGTGGGATGCGATTCGTTGAATCGTTTCGCCTTTGAGCGAGCAAAAGGCATCGCCTGACCACCCATGCCGCCGCGGCGTATAAAGAAGTAGACGCTGCCAATGATCAAACCTATCAGGAGCAGATCTACCAGTCCAGTTGTCCATTGGCCGCTCTGGCCACCATCAATTGTCACGGTGACGCCATCGTGCCGGAATATATCCGTAACCGGCTGTCCATCTTCTTTGAATGCATGATATTTTTGACCATTTGCAGCGGTAGCCAGAACTTCATTACCACTAATCAATACCGACTTCAACTTGTGCTGATCTGCCATATTAAGCACATCAGTTATCGGCTTATCCACCGTGTTATTATGTCCACCGGTGACATTACCAAAACGCAGCACCGCATATCCCAGAAGGGCAACTCCTAGAAGAGTGAATAATGCCAATACACTGTAGCGTATCAAGCGTGAATTCTTCTTCGTTTTTTGGGGCGCCTTGGGTTCCTGATTATCCTGTTGAGGTAGTTTCATGCAGTAATATCACACCCTTCTATGTACTACACACGTAGATATACAAAGCAAATTACACCTGAATTACGCGGAAATATACAAACTTCCCCTACGATAGATCTATTTCTCTGTGTACCCCGGCACATCATTGTGGCTCAAGCTAACAACTAAACAATATGAGCTTAGTATAACGTATCAAAGTCCAGATAATCAAGAGGATTGTCTACATAGATTTTTAAAATTAGTACCAATGGCATGTGAGGTAACAGATTCAATTCTAATGGCTGAGATTGCCATTATTGAACTTTGCTTGTATACTTTATTTATTGGAACCTTCAGCCGCTATTGTCCGTAGGCGTCCTTAATGCCTAATCGCTGTCCTGGTAGATTTCTTCTTAGTTGTTCCTGTTCATCCTGTGGAATTATCAGAGAGGAGTCATTCTAATGAGCAGTTCTTCGATCGGTACCTCTTCCTCGCTTAACCGTTGGATCATCGCCATTGCCGCCTTCTGTATGCAGCTTGCTCTAGGAGCTGTCTACGCCTGGAGCGTTTTCCTCAAGCCTGTGATAAAGCTGTATAACGTTACACAGCCACAGGCCAACCTTACCTTCACGCTTGCACTTGTTGCCCTGGGCATCACCGCCGGTTTCGGCGGGTACTTCAATAATCGTTTTGGTCCCCGCGTGATTGCCACAACCGGCGGCATTCTCTACGGTCTCGGTATTATTCTTTCGGCGTTTGCAGCACCAAACATCATCGTGCTGTATCTCACCTATGGCATTCTTGGTGGCATCGGCCTTGGCCTTGGCTATATCGTGGCACTGGCCATGCTCATCAAGTGGTTCCCGGATAGGCGAGGCTTTATTACAGGTCTGGCCGTTTCAGGCTTTGGTGCAGGAGCGGCTATTACTGCCCCGATTGCTGCGAATTTGTTGATCCCACCTCTTGGTGTAGGAAACACTTTCCTCTGGTTAGGTATCGTTTACCTTGTGGTTGTTGTTGTAGCGGCACAATTTTTCCGTACAGCACCAGAGGGTTACGCTCCTGCGGGCTGGACACCTTCAGTTCGGCAGCTGTCAGCACGTTCTGTGCGTGAATATACGCTTCCAGAAGCGTTACGCCTCCCCAGGTGGTATGTTCTTTGGCTCATCCTTGCCCTGAATGTAACTGCTGGTGCAGCACTCATCTCGGTCGCCTCACCTCTTGCACAGACGTTTACCCATGTCGCAGCGGGGGTCGCTTCAGTGATAGTTATCGTTATCTCGATTTTCAACGGCGCGGGGCGCCTCTTCTGGGGCTGGCTATCAGACGCTATTGGTCGCCCCTTCACTTTCCTGAGCATGTTCGTCATTCAATTAATTACCTTTGCCCTGTTGCCGCTGGTCGGCAACTTTGTTCTACTACTCATCCCGGCATCGATCATTGGGTTGTGCTATGGAGGCGGCTTTGGCACGATGCCCGCTTTCGCCGCTGACTTCTTTGGCCCAAAGAATGCGGGGACGATTTACGGCGCGATGCTTACGGCATGGAGTGCGGGCGCCATTGTTGGCCCTATACTGATCGCAAGTTTTGGCACAACCGCTCACCCTGATTATGTGACGCCACTCTACATCATCGCCGGTATCATGCTCGTAAGCTGTGCATTGCCACTGATCGCTCGTGCGCTCGCTCGACGTCAAGGCGACATAGTTGAGGTCACTGCATAGGCAGCCAGTTAGTTGTTAGTGCCCTTACATAGGAGGGAGGATGGGTGCCTACACCCATCCTCCCGCTCCACGGCACTTCACGCAAAAATTGCATGCACGCCCTCAAGCCGGTCTCCGTTTGATAGACCACAACGTGATAGAATATGAGGGTGGGATAGGTATCGGCATAAACAGTGCTGTTCATTTACGAGATCGAGGAAAGTGTCCTATGCAAAAACCTACATCTGCATCTGTGGGGGAACAATTTTCTGTATCCTCTGTCGTGTCACAGGTGATGGAGATTGGTTCTCGGGTACAACCTTTTAGCATCGAGAGCATCGAGAAAGCTCCACGCATTCGTGATGCGAAGGTCGTTAAAAGTGTCTGCCCGTACTGCGCGGTGGGCTGCGGATTAAATGTCTACGTCAAAGATGGCAAGGTAATCGATATCGAGGGCAACCCCGATAGCCCCATCAATCATGGGAAACTGTGCCCCAAAGGATCAGCCACCTTCCAGTACACTATCAACTCCGACCGCCTGACGCAGGTACTCTACCGTGCTCCCTATAGCGACCACTGGGAGGAGAAATCGCTTGCCTGGGCGATGGAACAGATTGCACAGCGCGTCAAGCAGGCTCGTGACGAAACCTTTGTGGAACGCTTACCAGATGGACGCGAAGTCAACCATACGCTGGGCATTGCCTCCCTGGGAGGAGCAACGCTGGACGTTGAAGAGAATTATTTGATGAAAAAACTCTTCACCGGTGCCCTGGGTGTCGTCTCGATTGAAAACCAGGCCCGTATATGACACAGCTCTACAGTACCCGGTCTGGGTACCACATTAGGGCGCGGCGGTGCTACCACATTTCCGCAAGACCTGGTCAATAGCGATTGTATTTTGATTATGGGCACAAACCTCTATGTTGCCACACGCGCCGGAAGCGATATCGTGTTCCTGGGGGCGATCATCCGGTATCTGCTGGAGAACAATGCCTACTTCCACGACTACGTGGTGCATTACACCAATGCAGCCATGCTCATTCGTGAGGATTACCGTGACGCCGAGGACCTGGATGGAGTTTTCTCTGGCTTTGATCCCGAGACGGAGACCTACGCCGATCAAGGGAGTTGGGACTACCAGCGGGACGAGAAGGGGCAGCCATTAACCGATCCAACATTGCAGCATCCTCAATGCGTGTTCCAGATTATGCGCCACCATTTCGCACGCTACACACCTGAAATGGTGGAGCGTGTCTGCGGCGTCTCTCGCGAACAGTGGATGCAAGTTGTGCAAACGCTGGTTGAGAACTCCGGACGCGAACGTACCACGGCCCTCTGTTACGCGGTCGGCTGGACGCAGCAGTCGAAGGGTGTACAAATTATCCGCGCAGGGGCGATTATGCAGCTTCTGCTGGGCAATATCGGGCGTCCCGGCGGTGGAATAATGGCCCTGCGCGGCCATGCATCAATTCAGGGTTCGACTGATGTCCCAACGCTGTACGACCTGCTGGCCGGCTATATGCCTCAGCCCAGTGCGCTCGTGCAAGAACAGCCACACGCTCATGATTCCCCCAATGTGACCACCTGGGGTCAAAATACGGATGTACCGGCAAATGCCCTATCACAACAGACGCTCGATGAGTATATCGACTCAGCAGGACAGAAATTAGGCTGGTGGTCTAATTTCCCGGTCTATATTCGCAGCCTGTTGCGGGCATGGTACGGGGAGGCGGCTAACGAAGAGGATGGCAATTGCTGTTATCGCTGGCTGCCCAAAATCATCGGCGATCACTCGCACCTGGTGACCAGCTATGCGATGCTGGATGGCAACGTGCGCGGCTATTTCCTCTTTGGCCAGAATCCGGCGGCGGGCAGTACAAACTCGCGTATGCAGCGCGAGGCACTCAAGCAGTTGGATTGGATGGTGGTGCGCGATCTGTACGAGGTTGAGACAGCCGTCTTCTGGCACAAGGGGGTAGAACCGGTTGATCCCAGTACTATCAAGACAGAGATCTTCCTCTTACCTGCCGCCGCCTCCACCGAAAAAGAGGGCAGTTTCACCAATACACAGCGTCTTTTACAATGGCGCGATAAGGCTGTTGATCCCCCGGGAGACGCCCGTTCGGACCTGTGGTTTGTCTACCACCTCGGCAAGCGTTTGAAGGAACTCTATGCTGGTAGCAACGCTCTGCAAGATCGTCCAATACAAGGGTTGCTGTGGGACTATGAGCGGGAAGAACCCGAACCCGGTTCTCACATTCCCGACGAGCCAGACGCGCTACTGGTCTTAAAAGAGATCAATGGCTACTATGTACGCCCAACTGAGCAAACGGGTACAGGTGAGAGCAAACAACGGCTCTATAGCCTGCGGGATGCCCCACACGTACCAAATTTTGCGGCACTCAAAGGCGATGGCAGTACAGCCTGTGGTTCCTGGATTTATAGCGGTGTCTACCCAGAACCGGGCAATAACCGCGCCGCTTCGCGCAATCCTGAGGGCTATACCTTCCTGCAATGGGGCTTCTCCTGGCCTGCCAACCGGCGTATTCTCTACAATCGGGCCTCGGCTGACCCGCAGGGTCGCCCGTGGTCGGAGCGTAAAAAGTATGTCTGGTGGGACGAGGAGCAGCAGAAATGGACGGGTTATGATATACCAGATTTCCCGGTGAACAAACCACCCGACTACATACCATCGCCAGGGGCAGTGGGGATAGACGCGCATTCTGGCAGCGACCCGTTCATCATGAAGCCAGACGGCAGGGGATGGCTCTTTGCTCCCAAGGGACTGAAGGATGGTCCTTTACCCACCCACTATGAGGCGGCGGAATCGCCGGTACACAATGCCCTGTACCACCAGCAGAGCAATCCA
>WNFG01004382.1_pt1 | contig 11863 bp, 9 predicted proteins | sample 5400431 | NCBI WGS metagenome assembly WNFG01 (sample SAMN13153346, study PRJNA577476) | soil metagenome | isolation source: 120 cm saprolite under Douglas fir tree site 2 hole 3 replicate 2 | place: USA:California | collected 2015-04-18
CGGTCGATCAGCTTGCCGATGGTGTATTGCGTCATCGCGCCGAAGACATAGACGCAAGCCGCGATCACGCCGAGCAGTGCCGGACTCTTGGTCAGGTCGGCGAGCCGCTCCGCGAACAGTTTTGGCAGCGCCACCGTTACCGCATTGAAGGTCGCGGAGATCGCGATCACCACGATCAAGAGCGCCAGGAACACCCGCCACATGTCGCTCTTTGCGACCCGCGCCTGCGCCGCCGCCTGCTTGAAGCCAGAGCGATCCTCATGGACCACGGTTCGCGCGAAGGCCAATCCGATCAGAACCGTGACGATGCCGGGAACGACAAAGGCCCAGCGCCAGCCCAGGTACTGCCCGACCACCCCGGTAACCAGCGCCGACGACGCCACGCCGAGATTGCCCCAGACGCCATTGAGGCCCATCTCGCGGCCGAGCCTGTCGGCGTAGGACACGATCATGGCGGTGCCGACCGGATGGTAGATCGACGCGAACAGGCCGATCGACAGCAAGGCCGCGCCGAGTTGCAGCGGCGTCTGCACGAGGCCAACCGCGATCATCGACGCGCCGATGCCGACAAAGAAGATCACCATCATATGACGGCGGCTCCAGCGGTCGCCGAGCCAGCCCGTCAGCAGCGATCCCGCGCCGAACGCAACGAAACCCGGGGTGGCGTAAGGCAATAGTTCGGAATAGGCCATGCCGAGCGCCGGCCCCATCACGATGATCGCGGCCGCGAAGATCAGCATCGAATAATGGTCGATAAAGTGGGCGGCGTTAACGAAACCGATCACCCGGCGGGGGCTGTTCATGGGTCGAATCCTGTTATTTCCTGAAATAGGTTATATGGTCTTGTCCCGACGGGATGTGGCCAATGAGTATCGCCGAAACGCCAGTCGCTGCCATCCGAGGGAGTCGCCCCGCGACCAGCGCCGGCGTCCATCTGGTCGCGCGCCACTACCGGAAAGGCGTCCGGCTCGACACCCATATGCACCGCGAGGCGCAACTGGTTTATGCCGCCAAGGGCACCATGCAGGTCACCACGCCGAAGGGGCGCTGGCTGGTGCCGCCCGACCGCGCGGTCTGGGTGCCCGCCCGTCTCGAACATTCCATCGACGTGCTGGCGGATATCGAAATGCGAACGCTGTATTTCGATCTGGCATGGCTGGCGCGAGAGCAGCGCAGCGCCAGCCTCGATGCGGAATTCGTGGTGCGGGTGTCGCGACTCCTGCACGAGGCGATCCTCGCGCTGTTCGATGGCGGCAATGACCCTGACCGTACCGGGCTTCTGGTCAAGTTGGCCGTGCTCGAACTGCATCGGGCCGAAGACTCCGCGACATTCATTCCGCTGCCACACGAGCCGCGCTGCCGGCGCGCGGCGGACATCGTGCTCGACGACCCCACCGGTTCGCATGAGATCGAGACGCTGGCGCGCGAGGTCGGGACCTCGGCGCGGACGCTGTCGCGGCTGTTTTCATCGGAGACGCAACTGAGCTTCAAGAGCTGGTGTCAGCGCGCGCGCATCGCCGCGGCGATCGAAAAACTCTCGGTCAACGCCGACATCTCGGTCAAGCAGCTCGCCGCCGATCTCGGCTACGCCAGCGTGCCGGCGTTTTCCCACGCCTTCCGGCAAGTCACCGGTAAGACGCCGACGGAGTTCTCGGAGACGAAGTGAGGTGGGTATCAGCCCATGGGGATGGGCTAAGCCACCGTCTCACACTGCGAGCATTGATTTTGTAATCGAAGAGAAAACCACATCATTGAATATACGAGGGCCGAAAAAGTATCGTTAAGGCTTCACCCCGATCTTTCCGAACGTTGGGTCCAGACATTAATCGAAAAAGACCCTAAAATTCTAGGATTGGGCGATCTCGATATTAGAGCAAGGGAGCGTCGTCATGCGAAGGCCGGCCGCCTGGACTTACTGCTTCAGGATGCAAATCAACGCCGGTACGAAGTTGAAATTCAATTAGGTGCTACCGATGAATCCCACATCATTCGTACCATAGAATATTGGGACATCGCTTTTGGCTCGATCTAGATCGGAGTGTTGTATCCGATCGAGGACTGACGGCGTGTTCGGTTTAGAGAAGCCCTAATCGCCCTATCCGCTTGCTGCATGAATAACAGTGATGGGTTTCGACGAACTCAACCCAATCGCGCTACGAGATAGCCATGATCTCAAGCTCTTGACCGGATGGGCCGACGACATCCCCGACCGCCTTGCCCATCAGAGACCTCGCCACCGGAGATACAAAGGAAATAGAACCGGCCTTGGGGTCCGCTTCGTCCTCTCCCACGATGCGATATTTCTGTATGCGCCCATCGTCACGCCTGAAAACCACCGTGCTCCCAAAGGCGACAATGTCGATTGACGCAGGGTCGGCGACGACCTGAGCCGTCCGAACCCTCGCCGCAAGGTAGCGCGCATCGCGCAAGGGGGTCGCTGCTTGCCGCCGTCTTTCGTTCACGTCTTCGATTTTCTGCGCGGTCTCGTATGCCTCACGAGCCTGGTGGAGTTGAAATTCCAGGCCCTTCAATCCCGCTTCCGTCACAAGGTTCGGATGAGGCGAAACAGCGCGGTCGGGCAGCAGAATTTCAGACGCCGTTTCGGCACTGTCTTCCTTGGTGAAGGCAACGCTCAAGCTCGGACTCCTTTTAGATCAATACGCCAGGAACTGCCTTTTATCGAAGATACCACGTTTGGCCTCTTTGCGTGTTGCTTGATGGGATGTGGTGACCCGTGGGGCGGCTCGGAATGGCGCCGAAATGATTTGCCCGACGGGCTTGATCCCTGGGATCCATCGGCGTCGGGTGTAAGAATTTTTCGTCGTACAGGCCGTGCACGAGGCACAATTTCTCAAGCCAATTCAACGAATCCGCCCGACGGGCAAATCACCCAAAAGTCTGTAAAGCCCCTTCGGCAAAAATATTCTGATTTCCCGAAATTGCAAAACAGTCTATATCCACCGCATCCCGTTCCACTCAGAGGGGCGTTTCGCGAACGTCACGGACGTCGGGGCGGGATGCGGTGGACGTAGCGGCGCGCTGACGACGAGGCTTGCTACGGACGGTGAAGTCGTGTGGTCCTGACATCTCGACGCTGGTGTCAAGCTTGCGGTAGGTCCCGCAGGTGACGGTGGCAAAAGAGCCCGATCGCCGGGGAGAGCACGAAGGAAACCGTAAAACCATTGCGCGGGGAATGCCGGGTGATTCCGGTGTGACCGTGGCTACTACGTGCACACTTTTTGCCGCGGCGCATCGGCGCCCGGCATTCCCTGCGCCCTCTGATCGGAGGGTTGAGGAAAATACCAGCAAAGCTCGGGCGGATTGTGCCGCGAGATTTATAGGCATGTCTAGAGGCCGTCATTGCGAGCCAACGGGTCGCGCGAATGCGCGCCCGATGACAGGCTCCGCGAAGCAATCCATCCGTTCTTTGTGTGGCGATGGATTGCTTCGTCGCAAGTGCTCCTCGCAATGACGGCCCCTGTAGCCCGGGTGGAGCGAAGCGAAGCCCGAGGCTGTCGTTACCTGATGTCACGGATTGCGCGGAGCCTGTCATCGGGCGCCGCTTTCGCCCGCTGGCGGGTCATGGCGACTTTTTGCTCAACCTCGCCCGCTTGATTGTGATCGGCTTCGCCTTAAATCCGTGTAATATTCCGTCCAACCTGGAGCCGACCCGCCCGACATGAGCAGCAACGCCTTCTTTTCCGATCTTCTTGCATCAATTTCCGAGCGCGGCCGCATTTTGCTGCGCCGCGCGGGGTCATCCGACACCAAGCATGACGCCTCCGACCTGATCGAACTGTGCGAGGCGCTGTTGTCCGGCCGGGGCGAGGCCTCCGGCACGGCGATGGCGCGCGAGGTTCTCGACCACTACCGCAATCTCGATGAGGCCGGACGGCTTTCGTTCTTCGAAACCCTGACCCGCGACTTCGGTCCGGACCGGGAAAAGCTTGCCGAGGCGATCGAAGCTTGGCGCGCACAACCGACCGACGCTGACGCCAGCGATCTTCACTTTGCCTCCGAACCGCGGCGGCAGGAATTGATCCGCCAGCTCAATCGCGCCCCGGGCGGCACCAGCGCGCTGGTCGCCATGCGCGCCGATCTGCTTGGCGCCATGAATGGCCACAAGGACCTTGCCGCGCTCGACCGCGACGTCGTGCATTTGCTGTCTTCTTGGTTCAACAGGGGATTCCTCGTGCTGCGCAGGATAGACTGGTCAACACCCGCGAACATCCTGGAACAGATCATTCGCTATGAGGCGGTACATGAGATCCGCGACTGGGACGATCTGCGCCGCCGCATCGACCCCATCGACCGGCGCTGTTACGCCTTCTTCCATCCCGCCCTGGTCGACGAACCCCTGATCTTCGTCGAGGTGGCGTTGACGGAATCGATTCCCACCGCGATCGCGCCACTGCTCGCCGAAGACCGGCAGCCGGTTCCGATCGAGCGCGCCCGCACCGCGGTGTTCTATTCGATCTCCAACACCCAACGCGGTCTCGGCGGAATTTCCTTCGGCAACTTCCTGATCAAGCAGGTGGTCGAGGAATTGCGGCGCGAATTGCCGAAGCTGGAGAATTTCGTGACGCTGTCGCCGGTGCCGGGCTTCATGCAATGGCTGAAGCAGGCGGGCGATGTTCCGGTATCCGACGAGGACCGGGCGCTGCTCGCTCATCTCGACGAACCGGACTGGTTCGACAATGCAGAACTGGCGCCGCAACTGCGCTCAGTGGTCGAACCGCTGGCCGCGCATTATTTCTTGAAGGCGCGTACATCAAAGGGCCGACTGATCGATTCGGTGGCGCGATTCCATCTCGGCAATGGCGCGCGGCTGGAGCGGATCGACTGGCTTGGCGATCTCTCGCTCAAGGGCCTGCGCGAATCCGCCGGCATCATGGTCAACTATCTCTACCGTCTCGAGGATATCGAGAAGAACCACGAAGCCTACGCCAACCAGGGCGAGATCGCCGCATCGAGTGCCGTGAAAAAATTGCTGAAGACCGAGGGCCGGCGGCTACTGGACATGCGGCTGTCGTAGAGCAGATCCCTCGTCCTTCCGTCATTGCGAGCCTCGCAATGACGCCGCTGACGTGTCGCAGCCGTCAGAACCTCGCCCTTGCCGTCACGCGAATCGTGCGTCCTTGACCCGGCGAGATGTTGTTATCGCCGTCCGCGGATGCCCAGTATCCCTTGTTGAAGATGTTTTCGATATTGAGTTGAGCGCTCCACGTCTCATCGATCTTCGCATAGATGGCCGCATCGAAGCGAACGAAGCCGGGCAGCCTGACCGTGTCGTCGTTCGCTGCAAAGGAATCGCCGAAATAGATGATGCCGAGCGCAGCACTCCACATCGGGGTGAACTGGTATTTATTCCACCACGCGAACTGATTGTACGGCACCAACTGAACGCGATTGCCGGCAACGATCGGCGGTGTCACGCCTGAGGCTGTAAGGTCCTTGGCAATTCGCGCGTCGGTGTAGGCGTATCCAAGCTGCGACTGCCAGAGATCCGTGACGTAGCCGTTCAGACTTGCTTCGAAGCCGCGCACCGTGGTCGCGCCGTCCGGGATGGCCAGGCCGGAGCCGGTCGGCGCGTTGGGAACGGGGATCGGCTGGTTGGTGCGGTTCAATTCATACACCGCGCTGGAGAACAGCAATTTTGGCGTGATGTTCCACTTCACGCCGATTTCCGTGTTCTCGAATTTCTGCGGCTGCAGGATCAAGGTGCCGTCGGTGAGCGCGCTGAATTGATCGCCGGTGGAAGGCAAATAGGAAATGCTGTACGCGGTATAGACCGACAGATTGTCGATCGGCTTGATGATGACGGCTGCTTGCGGTGACACCAGATTATCGACCCGGCCTCTTCGAATATTCGTGTTCATATCCAGCGCCGACATGTCGAAACGATCGAAGCGCGCCCCCGCAATGAGTTGCAGCCCGCGCGAAATCTCGATCGTGTCGCGGAGATAGGCGGACTGGATATTGAGGCCGTATTTGCTGTTGGAGTCCGGCGACCTGACGCCGTCTCCGTTATTCACGGCTGTGGAATGATGGACAAAGCTAACCGGCCCGAAATAGGTCGGCGCAAAGGGATTCAGCGTGATGGTGTTGATTCCGGTTGGCGTACCGTTCGGGAAGACGCCGGTGTTGCGGATATCCACGCCGGTCTGCCTGCCGAATTCGGTCCCGAAGCCGACCGTGTGAAAGACCGGGCCGGTAAAGGTCTTGTAGGTGAAGTCGGTCTGGTTGAAGACGTTGTCGCGATTGGTCGTGTGCTGATAAGCGCCGAGATTGTAGAAGGTTTCGGTGGGGTCTACCGCCCCAGATAGCGCGCCGCCCGTGGGGTAAACGTTCTGATAGAATTTCTTGTAATCGGCGACGATCGTTCCGTTCCTGACCGTCAGCCCGTTTTCGAAATCGTGGTCGATAACAGCCATGCCGGTTTGAACGGTGGCTTGTGCGACATTGAGAGACGGGCTGCCGAAGAACGCCCTGAAATCTCCATTCGGCGCGAACGGCGTCGTGGGATTGAACCTGGTGGCGCCGCCGGGGAGCGCCTGTGAAGGATTGCCGCGATCGGCGGTGCGATCATCGTGGAAATATTCGTAGCTCAGTTTGACCTTGGTGTTGTCGTCAGGCTTCAGCGTCACCGTCGGATTGATACCGTAGCGCTCCAGATGATTGAAATCGCGGAATGCATCGCTGCCCTCATAAAAAACATTCAGACGCGCCGCGACGTTCTCGTTGATGGCCTGGCCGGCGTCGAGCGTGAAGCGGCGGTCGCCCCAGGAGCCGGTCTGAGCGGTCGCCTCATACACGCGTGTGCCGTCCGCTTCCTTGAGTGTCCGGTTGAGAAGGCCGCCACCGGAACCGCGGCCGAAGGTCAGTGCGCTCGGCCCTTTCAAGACCTCGATGCTCTGCGCATTGTACATATCGCGAAAATATTGCACGTCGTCGCGGAAGCCGTTGACGAAGAAATTCGCACTGGAATCGACGCCGCGGATCACGAGTTCATCGCGATTGCCTTCGCCCTGGTGGACGGCGACACCCGGAACGTAACGGGTGACGTCGGTCAGCCCCTGGTAATTCTGATCTCTGATCAATTCCCTGGTCACGACGCTGAGCGACTGCGGGATATTGATGATCGGCGTATTGGTTTTGGTTGCCACCGACGTGCTGTTGGAGAAATAGCCGACCGTGCCGGTGCGAATGTCCTGCGATGGCGCGAAAGCTTTGGGCTCGGTGGCCGTCTCCGGCCGCCGCGCCGTTTGCGTCCGGCGGCTGCGCACGCCGCTATTGACGCGCGAGGCCGAAGAACTGCTGGAACGGCGCTTTGTTTCAGGTGCGGTGACCGTGACCGGCGGAAGCGACGACGCTCCACCGTGCCCCTGCACGGACTGCGCATGAGCGTCAGGCGTCGCAAGCGAAAAATTCAGTGCGAGATAGCTGACCGAGAGAAGCGAAAATTTCGAGATCCAGCCCGCTCGGCATTTTGTTCGTGATGCATTTGTCATGACGCCCGTCCCCAACAACCTTCGCCCTGTTGTCCAAAGGCGATGGGTCGTCCTGTAGAGAGGTCGGGCGCGGTGCGTCCAGACGCCGCACGGTGAAAAACTTCTGCGTGATCGCGGAATAAACCGAAAATAATTTGTTTGGAAAGAATCCAAAAAGAATGGCGTTTTAAGAAAGCCAATAGAATAGATAGTTTCCGTCGTTCGTGTCTCAACCAACGGATCGAAAGAAAGCGCGGGACGCCGCGTTTTCCTTCTACAGATTCTAGATTTTAGCGGTTCTAAATTGCCGGACGAATGCGCCGTGCGGCCTCACGCCGCCAGCGCTTTCATCTCCGCGTAAAGATCGGATTTTCCCTCGAAGCCGATGCCCGGCAAATCCGGCATGGTGATGTGACCGTTCTCGACGCGAACGCCATCCGGGAAGCCGCCATAGGGCTGGAACAGGTCGGGATAGCTCTCATTGCCACCGAGACCGAGACCGGCCGCGATATTGAGCGACATCTGATGCCCGCCATGCGGGATGCATCGGCTCGCCGACCAGCCCTGGGTTTGCAACATCGCGAGTGTGCGCTGATATTCGCACAGCCCGTAGGACAGCGCGCAATCGAACTGCAGCCAGTCGCGGTCGGGCCGCATTCCGCCGTAGCGAACGAGGTTGCGCGCGTCCTGGTGGCTGAACAGGTTTTCGCCGGTCGCCATCGGTGCGGGATAGAATTCCGCCAGCGCAGCCTGCAGCTGGAAATCGAGGGGATCGCCAGCCTCCTCATACCAGAACAGCGGATAGTCGCGCAGCATCCTGGCGTACGCGATCGCGGTCTCAAGATCGAACCGGCCGTTGGCGTCGACGGCGAGCCGCGCCTGGCTCCCGATCTCTTCCAGAACAGCCTCGATACGCATACGGTCCTCCGGGATCGGCGCGCCGCCGATCTTCATCTTGACGACATTGTAACCGCGATCGAGATAGCCGCGCATCTCGCCGCGCAGCATCGACAGGCCCTTGCCCGGGTAATAATAGCCGCCGGCGGCGTAGACGAACACGCGCGGCTCGGCGATGCGTCCGTGACGTTCGGCGAGCAAGCGAAACAGCGGCTTGCGCGCGATCTTGGCCACCGCATCCCATATCGCCATATCGATGGTGCCGACCGCGACCGAGCGCTCGCCATGGCCGCCGGGCTTTTCGTTCGACATCAGCGTCGCCCAAACCTCGTCCGGATCGAGATTGTCGCCGGTTGCGTCGAGCAGGGTGTTCGGATCGGCCTCCATCAGCCGTGGCGCGAAGCGCTCGCGGATCAGCCCGCCCTGCCCGTAGCGGCCGTTCGAATTGAAGCCGTAGCCAACCACCGGCCTGCCGTCGCGCATGACATCGGTGACGACGGCAACGAGGCTCGTCGTCATCTTCGAAAAATCGATATAGGCGTTGCGGATCGGCGATGAGATCGGCTTTGTGACCTCGCGGACGTCGATGATACGAACGGACATTGGCAGCGGCTTTCAGGACGGGCTGGATTGCAGAACACCGTCATTGCGAGCGAAGCGAAGCAATCCACACTTTGGTGCGCAGCAATGGATTGCTTCGTCGCTATCGCTCCTCGCAATGACGAAAGAAGACTCAAGACGCCTTGTCGCGGAAATACGGCTCCACCGGGCCGTGGACCTTGATGGTGAGCGGATTGCCATAGCGATCCTTGGCGGCGCCCGCGGTCACGCGCACCCAGCCCTCGCTGACGCAATACTCCTCGACATTGGTTTTCTCGACGCCCTTGAATCGAATGCCCACGTCGCGCGCCAGCACCTCCTCATTGTAGTAAGGGCTTTTCGGATCGGTCGACAGACGGTCCGGCAGTTGGTCGCTCATGGTATCATTTTTCTCGTTCACAGCAGCGCCTCGATTTCTCTTACAAGTCCTTCCGGCTTGGCGGTCGGCGCATGCCGCGCCACCACCTTGCCCGCGCGGTCGACCAGGAATTTGGTGAAATTCCATTTGATCGACGTGCCGAGCAGGCCGGACTTCTTGTTCTTCAGATATTGATACAGCGGATGAGCGTCGCTGCCATTGACGTCGATCTTGGCAAACATCGGAAAGGTGATGGCATAGTTGCTGGTGCAAAACTGCTCGATTTGCGCGGCGTCACCGGGCTCCTGGCTGCCGAACTGATTGCACGGAAACCCGAGAACGGAAAAGCCACGCGGGCCAAGCGCCTGATGCAACTCCTCGAGGCCCTTGTATTGCGGCGTGAATCCGCAAGCGCTCGCGGTGTTGACGATCAGGAGCACCTGGCCTTCGAACCGCTTCAGTGGAATGTCTTCGCCGGCCAGCGACTTTGCCGTGAAGTCATGAATGCCAGACATCGTGTTTCTTTCAGCTTGGTCGAAAAATCATTTAGCTAATGGGATCGACCGGCGCCGACGGGGTTCCCCCGGCTTCGATGGCCTCGCCGGCCAGCAAACACAGATCCTCGCGGTAGCGGCTGGAGACGACCTGAACGCCGACGGGAACGCGGCCCACGAGTCCCGTGGAGACGGTTAGCGCAGGCAGCCCCATGAAGGGAATAGCAATTTGCGGCAGCTGCGCGTTCCATACCCGCGTGAACGAGGCGTCGTCGCGCAGATCGAGACCGTCGGGAAACGGCAGTTCCGATGACACCGGCATCAGCAGCACTGAATAGGTCTCAAAGAAGTGCAGCCATTCGCGCGTCAAGGTCGCCCGCCGCGTCAGCGCCTTCGAGAATGCGGCAGCGTCAAAAGGAAAAACCTTGGCTCGGTTGCCGCGCAGGCAGGCGAGCGCGCCCGGATCGCCTTCGCGCTCGGCGGCCTCCAGCTGAGCTTCATAGCCGTCGCCGAGCCACAGCTTGGTCTGCAGGTCCGCGGCCTCATGAAGCGGTGGTGTGTTCTCGATCTCTTCGACCACCCAGCCGGCACGCTGCAGGCACTTGCCGGCATCGGCAACCGCGGCCTTGACCTCGGCCGCCGTCTCAAGACCGTCGGGATGAAGGCAAAGTGCCGCCCGCTTCGGCATGACGGGCCCCTCGAGCGGCGCTGGTACCCACCAGGGATCGCGCGCGTCTTTCCCGGACATGGCGGCGAGCCCGATCCTGAGATCGCCGATGGTGCGCGCCAGCGGACCGGATACCGCAGAGATCTGGGGCCCGATCGGGCGTTCGGGCAGCGATGCATTGAACGCCGCGATACGCCCAACCGTTGGTCGCAGGCCGTGAACGCCACAGGCATAGGCGGGATAGCGGATCGAGCCCGCGATATCGGTGCCGTGCGCGATATGCCCGATGCCGGCGGCAACCGCAGCCCCGGCGCCGCCGGACGAGCCTCCCGGCGTGATGCCAGAATCGCGTGGATTTTTGGTATCGCCATGGATCAGATTGGTGGTGAACCAGCGGTACGAAAACGCCGGGCAATTGGTGCGTCCGAGGATCACGGCGCCGGCCTTGCGCAGATTGTCGACCACGGGGCTGTTGGTGCGTGCGATGACATCGCGCTGCAGCTTCAGGCCGTTGGTGGTGGCAAACCCTTCCTGATCGATATTGACCTTGACGGTCACAGGCACGCCCGCCAGCGGACCGATACCTTCGTTGCGCGCGATCGCCGCATCGATGGCCCCGGCCTGCGCCAGTACATCGGCGGGCCGATGCTCAACCACAGCGTTGATTGACGGGTTGACCGCATCAAGCCGCGCCAGCGCCGCTGACGCGGCCTCTTTCGCCGAAACTTTCTTGGACCTTATCAGGGCAGCGATATCAGCGGCCGACAGACGCCAGAGATCTTCCATTGCTAACTCCGTTCGAACGCCCGTCTTGTAGCGCCGCCCACCCGTCAGCGCCATCGGGAAACAACGGTGTCAGCGAACACCGCTCAGCGGACGCGGGCGAGAAAATAGGCGAGATCGGAGATCTGCTCGGGTGTCGCCGGCTGCAGCGCCTCCGCCATGGTAGCGTCGTAGCCGTGCCGGCTGTTGTCCTTGTATTCCCGCAAGGTCTTGGCGAGATAATCCTCGCGCTGGTTGGCAATGCGCGGGACAGCACGCTCCGCGATCGTCTCCGCCCTGCCCGAGGACGCGATGAAGACGAACGCCAAGGCCGCAATTATTTTATGCATTACTGATTCCGCGATCGCAGATAGATTTCGTCATTGCGAGTTACGCACCGGGCTTGGCCCGACCCCCGTGAATGAAACTGGTGCGGAGCTCGCGGCTGGCTGGGCCGTGTTGCCAGACGGAGCGTTGATGGTAGGTTTGGTTGCTGTTGGCAAGAGGTCGGTAGCTCACTGATGCGATCGAACTCGGTTGCGAGTTGGACCCGGGGTGCCTTGAAGACCCACACTTGTGCCTAGGGGCGGCAACG
>WNFG01004383.1_pt1 | contig 11863 bp, 7 predicted proteins | sample 5400431 | NCBI WGS metagenome assembly WNFG01 (sample SAMN13153346, study PRJNA577476) | soil metagenome | isolation source: 120 cm saprolite under Douglas fir tree site 2 hole 3 replicate 2 | place: USA:California | collected 2015-04-18
GCCTGAAGGGGCTGGATGTCGTTTCGTATCTATAGGCTAGCAGGGAAAAAGCAGGCTGGGGGCAGCGCAAATCGGGGTTTTGCGCAAATAATCACCACCGCGAGGGGAGGCTGTACCGGGGTGGGGCAGCGAAGAGGCTGCTGATGATTCATAGCGAACGCAGAAATTCCAGCAAGGCTTCCTTTTCGCTGGGTTTGAGTTTTTTGAATTTTTCGGTGACATGAGCGGCCTCGCCGCCGTGGCGAAGGATGGCGTCGAGGAGCGTTACGGAATTGCCGTCGTGCATGAGACGCGAATGCAGGCGGACGCCCCAAAGCGGGGCGGTGCGGATCTTATCGGCGGTGTTGTTGTATTCGGAAATGGACATATTTCTCCAGTTGGTCTGGTACATCTTTTGGCCGTAGTGCTCCAGCATGGCCGCGACGAAGCCGTCGCCGGTGCCGACATTGTGAAGGAGGAAGTCGCCATAGGGATGGAACTGCTTTCCCGCAAGCGCAGGCGGGATCGTGAAGGTGCCGCCGTTAATTTTCGTGCCGGCAGGGGCGGTGGTGAGCGTCTGGACGTGACAAATATCGCAGCCCACTTTGTCGAATAATTCAGCACCCTGGCGTGCTTTGGAGGTTTGCGCAACTTGCGAGTCGCGAGCGGGAGCTGCGGTAGCGCGCACGAAGCGGGCGAAGCGATCGATGTCGGAGAGGCCGTCGGCGCCTGGCTTGTCATTGGGCTCGCTGACGGTGTTGCAAAGGTTGGTGACTTCGTCGGGCTGGAGGCGGCTGGTGATGCCCATTTCGTTGAGGTAGGCGTCCGCGGAAAAGGACAGCAGGCTGGCGTGCTGGTCTTTCCAGCCGAAACGGCCGACCCCCGTCTGGCCGGGAGCCTCGAGGATAGGAACGTAGAGGACCTGGCCGCAAATCTTCTTGTGGTTTTTCTTGCATTGCTCCCTGGCGAGGTCTACAAAAGTCTGATCGGGGACGGCTTCCACGAATCCATCGCCGAGAACGTTCAGAGAAACGCGGAAGGTGCGAATATTCTCCGAATCTGGAACCCGTTCCTGAATTTCCGTGCTGGGGAAGGCCGCGTTCGGGCAGATGGCGCGGTCGTTCACCAGAGTGCGGCCCTTGATGATTTCGGCGCCACGGGCGATGGGAATCTCGGGATTCTGGAATTTGCCACCGGGGCCACGGTGGCCGACGCGCAATTCAGAGACCTGGCTGGAGCCGCCGGAAGTGGGATTCTGGTGACACTCGCGGCACGATTGCGCGTTGTAAAGCGGGCCTAGGCCGTCGGATACTTGCTCGATTTCATCAAAATTTTCTTGATCCGCCGTGTGCGTGGCGTCGTCCACCAGGCCGTTGCTCTTGTTATCGAAGCCGGAAGGCACTTCTGGAAGCACAGAAGCGAAGGCAAAAAAAGAAATCGCCAGCACTGACAAACCAAGAAGAAATTTCATAAATACCTCGGATGGCTGGAAGCGAAAATTTACCGCGATATGCTCTGAAAGCCAAGAAGGAATACACGACTATGCATCGAATCACGCATTACGTTCTCTCAGACAACAGGGTCTGGCTGTGACACCGGGCGAGTTTCCGCTTGGCGGCGAGAGGCGGCTTCCGTGGAAGCCGACCAGCTCGTGCGAAGTTCTTCCGCACGGCGGATGACGCGATCGATGAGATCGGCAGAGGCGCGCTTTGCCGGAGCGACGTCGGGAGCGGCGCCATCCGGAGAGATTTCGAGAATCTGAAGCTTCTCGAAGACCGGTTTCATGGCGCGTTCGGGATTACGGAAAAACTCCGTGCAGCGAATTCGAGTGAAAATCCATCCCATGCGTTCGAGGACGGACTGGCGGTCCATGTCTTCTGGAAGTTTTTCAAGGGGATGATAGCGGTCGCCGTCGCACTCGATGGCGAGGCGATTGCCGTGGCCTTCGACGACCAGATCGATCCGAAATGCGCCCACGCGCCAATGGGGAGCGACGCGATAGCCTGCGGCCATGAGGCGCTTCATGACTTCGCGCTCGAAGGCAGACTGGGTGCGCTGCTCTTTTTCTTCGAGCGCGCGCATGAGGCGGCTGGGGTCCTGCGCGTGTTCGATTAATTGGCGGCGAAGATCGTCGGCCTTGAGATCGTTGTTGGGATTGAGAGAGTGGACAATCCACATCTGGTCGCGGGCGCGGCTGGCAGCGACGTTGAAACGCTGTTTGAACAATTCCTGGTCGCGGAGGGAGAGCGGGCCGCGCTGCGCGGTGTCAACGAGAGAGATAAAGATGACGTCGCGCTCGTCGCCCTGGAATTGCGCGGCGTTTCCACAGAGGAGGCGATGGAGCTCGTAGCGGTCCGGGGAAAGATGACCGCGGAGCAGGTAATCGATTTCCAGCGCTTGATCGTCGCCAACCAGAGATACTACGCCGAAGCTGGTGGGCTGTCCGGCATCGTTTTTCTTATACTCCGGCTGCTCGATCGCCGCGGCGAGGAGCGAGGCAGTAGCCAGGGCTTCCTGACGATTGATTTTGCCGTCGCGGCTCGAGCCGGAGACGCGATACGCGATGGTGTGCGGGCGGAGACGAACGCGGCTGGCGTCGCGCAAAGGTTTGATGCGCCAATCGTAGGAGATCATGTTGCTGAATTGGACGATTTCCGGGACGCAACGGAAATGCTCGACAAGGCAGGTGGCGCCACCGAAAGACTGGCGCGCGAGATCGTAGATGGAAATTTGACCGTCATAGAGATCGGCATTGGGAATACCCGAGAGGTACTGGAAGATGAGGTTTTGAATGATGCCCAAGTCCTGACCGACGGCGGAGGGGCTTACTTGTTCGTGGTCGCCGACAACGAGGACGGTTTTTCCCAGATAGAGCGCGACAAGAGCCATGACATCGCTCTGGCTGGCTTCATCAATGATGACGACATCAAAGCGCGTGATGCGCGGGTCGAAGTTTTCAACGACGCGGGAAAGCGGCATCACCCAGACGGGAACGGCGCTACGGCATTCGGACATTTTTCTGGCCGCTTCGGCACGCAAGAGAGAAACGCGAATGCCGTGGCCTTTGCCGATGCGGCGAATGCTGTCCAGCCAGCCGACCAGCGCCTGGCGCTGACGGGACGAGGTCCGGTGGGCCTGCGAGGACCACGCGCGCTTGTCAATAAGGCCGACGGTGGCGCGGCGGAGCTGCTCGCGAAGTTTCTCGCTTTTCGATTGCAGAGCTTCAAGTGAAACACCGGCGCGGCGGTCGAGTTCATCATTGAGTTGGCGCCAGATCCACGCCGCGGCCGGATCGCGCGGCGGTTCGCCGCGGCCATGAACAGCAGTGCGATTGCGGATGGCTCCGGCCCACGTCGGAGCAGCGCTTTCCAGCTTAGTCAGCAGCGCGCGCCGCAGGTCCAGGTCGGCCTGGCGGCTCTTGAGTTCCAGAAGACGATCGTAAGCATCGCGATAATCGCCGGAATCCTCGTCACTCACGGCAGCAAGGAGTTTGGATGTGGCTTTCGAAGACTTAGCAAGCCGCGCGGCGAGTTTCAAGCGGCCTTTGAGGTCGCGGTGTTCTCCTTCGAGCTGGAGCAATCTCAGTTTTTTGAAGCGCGAGTCAAGGATCGGGAGAAGAGAATGGGCGACGGCCTTGCCAATACGCACCAATTCTCCATCAGCGCCGACGACCGCAGGCTGCTCGGCAAGAAATTTTTCCCAGCGAAAGCCGAGATCTTCGAGTTGCTGCTGAAGCGGGAGCCAGGTTTGTTCGTGCCAACTCAGGCAATCCTCGATGGCATCGCAAAACTGCATCAGCGTTTTTTCAACTTCCTCGCCCATCTCTCCGGAAGAGGGCGTCCCGAGGGGCGCCATCTGGCGGTCCCAGCGTCCGGCGAGGTCCTGGCGAAAAGTCTTGAGGCGCGCGAGTTTGCGCAATGCTTGGAAATGTTCCGGGAGGCGCGGTTTCGCCTTGTTTACTTTGGCTGATTCTATGAATTGACTCCACGCCTTATGCGTGAGCAGCGCGAAGGAGCCAAGTTTGCCGCCGTTTTCGAGATGGGCGAGAATTTCACCGGCGATGCGCTCCTGGTCTTCAAGCGCGAAATTGTCTGAAAGCTGTGGGCCGTACTTGACGAACGATTCCTGCGCGTTGGCGGCCTCGCGGTGGACAAGGCGCACAAAGCTGACTAACTGGTCCCACGCCTCACGATGGCCGTGGCCGTACTTCCCCGCGTAAACCGCGGCGAGTTTCCACTTCTCTTTCCCGGAAAGCGGCTCGACGGATTGCGCCAGGTTCGCCGCAAGAGTTTCAAGTTCATCCGGTGAGCTTTGCGAGGTCCCCGATTGCCAGAGGTCGGAGCGGACATCGAGATCCTCCATGCTCAGACGGGTCCGCTCGCTCAGCGAAGCCTCGAAGTCTTCCGGCCCCGGAAGATCATGGAGCTCCGGAAGGTGGCCGGCAAGCTCGGCCTCGTCCTCGCGAGAGAGAGAAACATTGGTGCGGTAAAGGTCCGCCAATTCGCCAGGAGAAAGGGGAACGGGAGCAACGGCGGCGACAGGGCCGGGAATCCAGCCGAGAGTCTCCTTTTCTTGCGCGACTTTGCGGGCGGCGTCCGCGGGCGCCCACGTTTTTCCTGCGATTACAATTTCGCGATATTCGTCGGCGCGGGCATCCGCGAGCTGGTTACGAACGTCATCGAGCTTCTTCAAAACCTCGCGACGCTCGGATTCCAGTTTCCTCGATTCCATTTCGAGCGAGCCGGCGTCGGCCCGCGACAATCGTTCCGCAATCGAACCTACCGCGCTTTCCAGTTGTTTGCGGCTGTCCAAGTCGCTCTCGAGGACGCTCACGCACAACGGGCGCAGCTCGGGAACAATGTGATTCCGCACCATGCGCAATGCTTTTGTCGTGTGGCTGGTGACCAGAACGCTTTTTCCCTGGGCCAGCAGGTGGCCGATCAGATTACCGATGGTATGCGTCTTTCCAGTGCCCGGAGGGCCCTGAACCAGCACGCCGCCATATTCTTCGAGCTGTTTGGCGATGCGTATTTGTTCGGGATTCGCGGGCTTGCTCAAGAGAACTTCGGCATCGGCCTCGCCGTTGGCACCCCCGGAGCTGTTCGTTTCTCGCGCCTCGGGAACCGGGGATTCTTCTCCAACGATATTCAAGAGCGACCAGGGCAAATCTTCGCGCGTTCGGAGGTCCGCGAGGATGCCCTCGATAGCAGCGGCGAATCCCAGGGTGCGGGCGCGTAGAAATAGAATCGGATCGCGTCCGATGCGAGGATCCATCGCTTCGCCGGCAGGTGCGCGGTCCTCGAGCAACTCGCCGCGCGGCGAGAGCTGAACCACCAGGCGCTTCAGAAATCCGGAGGTCGCGCCATTGATGAGCGGGTGAAAGCCTTCCTGCTCCAACTCTTCGCGGCAGCGCCCAATGGCGCGTCCATCCACGTCGGTCATGGATTGGAAAAGAGCAGAATAAAGTTCGACCGGGTGGTCGGCTTCCGAGAGAGTGAATTCGGGTACTGCGGCACTGAACTGAAGTTGCAGGCGTTGCAGCAGAATGGGATGGTAGATGCTGCCTTCGGCGCGGTTCCAACTGAGAATTCCGTCTCCCAGAACCAGCTCGACGCGCTCGGCTTCGCGGTCGATGCGGCCATAGAGCGCGTACAGGGTCTCGAAGATTTTCATCGCCGCGCGAGCAGGCTTTTCGTTCTTGGCCCATTCTTCGCGCACCACTTTCCAACGCCGCAATGCCGCGAGCCTTGCCGGGTCGTCCTCGAAATTGGCAACGCGGGTTTCGCCCTCTTGATCCGATTCGTTCCGGGAAGCGCTGATGGAAGGCTCTTTTGATGGATCGTCCCATCCGGCCTCCAGCCATGCGGCAATTCCGTAGGGAGGTTCGGGAGGAGAAGTCAGCTCCGGGCGCTGCACCTTGAGAACGAATCCGCCGGCGCTCGCGTCGCCATTCTGAGAGTCCGTGGCTTTTGTTTTTGCGGCGCTGGATTTCGATGCGCCGCGTTTGATGGAGGCATGGTTCGGGAGATCGTGCAACCAGAGGCTCCAGAGTTGTTCGCGAATCTGGCGTTTGGCCGGATTGCGGTGCTGGTTGAGCGCCTCCAGGTAGCGGAACACACGGGTGAGCTTTTCCCGCGCGACGCGGAGCTTCTCTGGATTCATGACTCTCTGCCTCTGTTCACCCGAGCGTAGAGGCTGGGCACGGCTGGTGAGACGTTCAGGATACCAGCGTCTCTCGATGACGTGTCAATAGAACCCCGAGCCAAAAAGAGTTTTGGCGCAGGCGGCGCCAACCGTAAAGCAGTGCGTGCAAGCAGCAGTTCCGCAACGAAGATTGTTAACCGACCAAACTGTTTGATTCCATTCATGTTTTAGCCGAGGTACGCTCAGAGAGCAAATTCGCATTGTGTTTTTGCTCTTGACTTTTCCTTTTATCTTGTATATATAGCATGTATAAGGTATGAGCGACTCTCTGAACCGCCGCACCAAGCTCTCCGCCGTCGAGCGCAACTTCCGTTCCCGCATTGCGCAGCTTTCCTCCGGCCAATGGTTTCTTCGTGGCACGCTCTCGGAGCGTGCGGGCACCTGCGGCAAGGCGAATTGCCGTTGCGCCCGAGGGGAACTGCATAAGTCTTTGTACCTGGTGCAGAGCCAAGCGGGGAAGCTTCGCCAGATCTGTGTTCCAAAAACCTGGCAGCAACGCGTTCGCCAAGCGGTGAACGACTATCACCTGATGCAGGAACTGATTGAGGAAGTTTCCGAGTTAGAATGGAAACGGCTTCAGGAAAAGAAACGATAATCGTTCTCCGTCGCCTGATCGCCTATTCAGAAAAGATCTTTCAACTTTCCAAAGACATCGTCACACGGGTTTCCGACCGAAGAGAGAAACCGCGCATTTCCACGGCGGCGGTGGTGAAATCGTCGCTGGTGCTATTTTGGGCCAGGATGGGCAGCAGCAACGCTTGGGAACAGGTCGGCCGGGCCCGCTTCTGGCAGCGTTGGCTCGGAGAGCCAGCCTTCAGCGCCGACACTCTGGGACGCGTCCATGCTCTGCTGGATGCCAATAAGCTGCGGCAAGGGATTCACGACGTTTACGAGCGCCTGAAACGGAACAAAGCCTTGCCGGATATTTACGGCTTGGGAGTAGTCGTTCTCGACGGTCACGAAAGCCACGCCAGTTACCTGCGTCATTGTTCCGGCTGTTTGCAGCGAACCATCCACGGTGCGGGAGGCGATCGCATCCAGTTTTATCATCGGCAGGTCACCTTGCTGTTGCTGTCCGGCGCGCTGCCAGGACGGGAGGCCGTGCGGTTGCTCCTAGATCATGAGCCGCAGCGGCCCGGAGAGGATGAAGTGGAAACCGCCCTGCGTTTATTGGCGCGCGTGATTTCCGCCTATCCGCGGGCCTTCGATTTGGTGCTCGCCGACGCGCTTTACGCCAGAGCGCCGTTTTTCAACTTTCTGCTCGCGCGCGGCAAACACGCTCTGGTGGTACTCAAAGAGGAACGGCGCGACCTCTATCAGGATGTGGCTGGATTATTCGACCATGTGGCGCCTCAGCCGGGTAGCTATCGATCCCGCCAGTGCAACTGGTGGGATTTTCCAGACTTGCTCTCCTGGCCCCAGGTGCAGGCCCCGGTGCGCGTGGTTCGTTCCGTGGAGACCTACACGGTTCGCCGGCAACTCGACAAGCAGGACGAACCACAAACGAGTGACTGGATCTGGGCGACCACGCTACCGCCTGTCCAAGTTCCCGTCGATCGCATCGTCCATTTGGGGCACCAGCGATGGGATATCGAGAATTATGGCTTCAACGAGTTGGCCAACGAATGGCACTCCGATCATGTATTCAAGCATGATCCCGACGCCATCGCATGCTTTTTGCTGGTGGCCTTCCTGGCTTACAACATTTTTCATGTCTTTCTGGCCCGCAATGTGAAGCCCTCCGTACGCCAGGGTAAGACACAAATTTTCTGGGCCAGACTCATCGCTGCTGAACTCTACCGTGAGGTAGCCCCCGCCGGCATGTCGCCCTGAGGTTTTCCCGCACCATCTCGTCCGAACTTTGGCTCGTCCCCGGAATCCGCATGGCGGTCTTCCTGTCGGTGGACTCCTCGAAATGCCCCTACGGACCCGTTATTCCCCCTCAAAAAGCTATGCGAATTGCCCTGACCATCCGTCTCTTGGCCAGAAACGCTTCAACCCTGCTCTAAACCTACTTAATTCCCACCTCAGCCAACACTCGTTGCGGAATCGTTGCCGCGCAGCAACTGCTGACGCCTTTTCGCTAGCGTCGGTGTATGATACGACGCGGGTTCAGGTTTCCCTTCCGCGGTAGAGGTTGAATATGGCACTCAATATCCTTAAGTCCCTGGCGACGACTTTGATCGGCGCTGGGTGTCTCTTGCTGCCTGCCTCAGGTTTGGCTCAACGCCCACCAGTGGACCCTTCTGGCGGGAGGCCGCCAGGCAGCGCTGCCGCGGGAATCGTCATCCCCACGTCGCACCTCGATGTGTATGTGCGGGATGTGGACGGGGGGCCGATCAGCCAGATGGCGCTGGTCACAGTCACCAAGATGTCGAACCAGTATTGGCGGCAGATTACAGCCCAGGCCGGCAGGGCATCCTTCGATAATGTCGCATCGGGCCGATACACCGTCCAAGTGGTTGCACCAGGCTATGTGAAGGCAGTCGAGGACGTGGATGTTCTAGGGTCCGGGGGAAGCGAACTAGTTTACGTTACCATGAAACCTGAATCACCGGTTGGCGAAGCTGCACCAGTTGTGGCTGGACCTCCCGTCCTCGCCCCTAAAGCGCAGAAAGAGCTCGGGAAAGCACTCGAAGCGCTTCGTGCATCAAAGTTCGCGGAGGCGCGTGCGCACCTGGATGCGGTGTATCGCCTCGCACCTTCTCATCCCGATGTGAATTTTCTCTTCGGCGTGTATTCATCGCTAATAAATGACTGGCAGCAGGCCAAGTCCTACTGGGAGAAGGCCATCGCCATCTACCCGCAGCATTTGCTCGCCCAGGTTTCCCTCGGCGATGCGTTGTTGCGGGAAAACAAGCCCGCGGATGCAATTCCTCATCTCAAGAAGGCCTTGGAATTCGAGCCGAATTCGTGGCGCGCTCACGCGCCGTCGAGCTCGGCCACGAGCGCGCTGCCGGAGTCCGGCCCATGCTGGCGAGGGCGCTCGCCGCGCAAGGGAAGGCCGATCGCGCCGTCCAAGTTCTGGAATCTTATCTTCGAGAACATCCCGCGGATACTGCAGCGCAGATGCAATTGGACTCCCTTCGTCCACGCCAGGTCCTCCCCTCTAGTCCTTCTTCTGCTCCCGCAGCTCCGGCGGTTTCCGTAACGCCCGCGGCGGCCTATCCATTGACTGTAGCCGCGCTCCCCTTACCTTCCAGCTGGCTTCCCCCGGATGTGGACGAGAAAGTGCCGCCCGTCGAGTCCGGAGTCTCTTGTCCGCTAGACGAGGTCGTTCGAAACGCTGGAAAGCGCGTGCAGGAATTCATGCGCAATGTGGATCGCTTCACGGCAACGGAGTCATTCCTCCACGAATCGGTGAACGCCTGGGGATTTCCTGCCCCGCCTGAAACACGCAAATTCGATTACGTAGTCTCCATTCAGGAGGTTCGCCCAGGCATCTTGAACGTGGACGAATACCGCAACGGCGGCCCTTCCTATGAGAAATTCCCGGGTGGAACGGCCACCCTGGGTCTGCCCTCACTCGTGCTGATCTTTCATCCCTATAGCGCGGTGAACTACAACATGACGTGTGAAGGATTGGCTCATTGGAACGGCGGCCTGGCCTGGCAAGTTCATTTCCGCCAGCGGCACGATAAGCCCAGTACGGATCGGCGTTATCGGGTCGGGGAAGCCGGCCCCTCCTACCCTGTCGCCCTTAAAGGGCGCGCCTGGATCGCGGCGGACACGTTCCAGATCGTGCGTCTCGAAACCGATCTTGTCGCGCCACTGCCGGAAATTCGCTTGGTCGCGGACCACACGACCATCGAATACAGCGCCGTGCATTTCCGCAGGCGCGATGTGGATATGTGGCTTCCGCGCACGGCGGAAGTCTTCTACGACTTGAAAGGACGCCGCGTTCATCGGCGGCACAGCTTCAGCAACTATATGCTCTTCTCCGTGGACGACCGACAGTGGATCGACGTGCCCAAAACCGAGGAGGTGCCTTCCACGGAATCTCCGTCCGAACCCACAAAGCCAAATCCGTCTTAATCCTTGCTCCCATCATTCGGCTGAATCTCCAGCCCACGGGCCAGTTGACGGGTTAGGTTACAGAGCGGGGAAAAGTGATACACCCCTGTCACCCACAACCAATTTCAGGTTCGCGGGATAACTCTACGGGGCTCCGGCCGTGCGGCGATGCGCCCTATCTAGTTTTCGATGAATCAGCGAAGCAATCGTGAGGATATCCAGTGCATCTTGTTCGGACATATCCCATTCGATCTTCGGATTGTGCGCCAGCGGATTTCGAATCGTGCCAAAGAGTCCGATCAAAAGGTTGGCAAAACCGCGCTGTTCGCCCTTCTCCGTCTCACTTACAAGCGAGTTGATGGCAAGTATTGGCCCTGATTGTGACTGTCCAAAAGCTTGCTGTACGAGATCGGCACCGTCTGACTGTAGACCAGACAAAGTTCTAATTTTCGCAGCAATGCTCTTCGTAGCTTCGAAAACTGCGTGAAAATAATTCTCGTCTAATAGTTCCGCTTTGCAAAATTTCAGAACATCAACATGAACCATTCTGCTTGAAAGAGCATCATGCAAGCGGCTCGCCCGCTTCATGGCCTCGGTAAGGTTTTCTGCTTTGGTAGATCGCCTTAAGTGCCCGTCCTCACCAACATGCATCCCTGAGAAGGCCAGAACGATATTAAGTTCGTCCCGCCGTGCGGCAAACACGTCTCCGCTTCTGGTGTACAGAGCTGGATTCATGGCCCGGCTGATGAACATAAGGACGCAGTTACCAAGCTGTTTTGCGTTCTGCCAGGCCGCAAATGCATTGAATAACCGCTTCCATTTGGTAAGACTTGGATCTGGGTCCGAAATCCTGCAGTCTGCCAACAACTGCCCAATTTCAGTTCCAGTGAGTCCGTTTTCTGTGTCTCCGAGCATTCTACAAATTGCAGTGAGTTGTTGCGCGGTGAAGGGTGGTATCCGTTCCATGGCTAGTTCGTAGAGAGACGCGGCTAACAGTCTACTCAGGTAGAGGCAAGCACAAAAGCCTAGTAGCCACTTGTCCCATAAGCGGAAACTTCAAATCTACATGGACGGTTTCGGCGTTTACCAGGCCCTGGCCGTTAGCCTGGCGACGAACTGATAGCCTCGATCACCTCCAGATACGATGAAGTGCCTTGTTCGTTCTAAGGGATCGCTCGTAGAATGAGATCAGCCAGCAATGTCGAAAGAGACAAAGCCCCTCGATAACCGCCCACCACTCACCGAGGAGCAAATCCGTACTCACACAATCGGAGCGCTGAAACCATTGTCCAGCCGGATTCTAATTGTGGACTACGATCCGAAGTGGCCTGAGCTCTTTGGTCGAGAGGCTGTCAGAATCCGAGCCGCGCTCGGACACCGGGCGTTGCGGATTGAGCATACCGGCTCGACGGCAGTGCCGGGCCTCGTCGCCAAACCGATTATTGACATGCTCCTGGTGGTAATCGACTCGGCGGATGAAGATTCATACGTGCGGGACCTAGAAGCCCCCGGCTACGTGCTTCGTATCCGAGAGACCAACTGGTTCGAACACCGGATGTTCAACGGGCCGGACACCGAAATTAACCTGCACGTATTCTCGTCCGGCTGTCCGGAAATCGACCGCATACTGATGTTCCGGGACTGGCTGCGAAGCAATGCCGCTGAT
>WNFG01006728.1_pt1 | contig 11863 bp, 10 predicted proteins | sample 5400431 | NCBI WGS metagenome assembly WNFG01 (sample SAMN13153346, study PRJNA577476) | soil metagenome | isolation source: 120 cm saprolite under Douglas fir tree site 2 hole 3 replicate 2 | place: USA:California | collected 2015-04-18
TGACGGCTGCGGTAACCGCGGTGCCGTAGGCGGGATGCGCTCGCATGCCCGCTGGCCTGCGAGCGTGCTCAACGCCTGTCCGTTCGGTTTGGCCACCGATGCGCGGGAAGCTACGCTCCGGGCACCGGGCACGCCCGGGAATGTCGTACAGGTGACCTACCGCTGGGATCAGGCGCGCGGCGGGCTCGACGGCTTTACCGAACGTTGAGATCCGGGCTACCGCGAGATTAATTATCTGATCGGTGTCGGGCGGTAAATTGCGACTTTGCTGGTGGGCTGCATTCAGCCTCATCTATCGGCAAAGGCAGCCAATCCGGGTTCCAGACGTTCAGCCACGGCGGTGACCTGGGTGGATGTCAACTTGACCGGATGGGGCTGTGGTGGGACCATGGTGGTGTTACCTGCGCGCAACTGGCGTGTTACTAGCCTGTTTCTGCGTGCGCGACCACTCTGGTCACTCAGTGTGGAGGACCTCAACCAATGGCGAAGGCTCTGCTTGGCCATGTAGGCGGGCCGGATCCCCGCATGGTGTCTGAGATGCGCCGACTGCAGCGACGAGTACGTGACCTAGAAGCCGAGCTAGCCCGGCTTCAGGAAGTGAACGACGTACTTGCCGCGGGGGTTGGCCACGAGATTCTGCTCGACAACCGCGAACCCGCGCTGACCTGAGCAGGCTCCTCGAGCTCGACTAACCGCTGACGGCTGCGGTAGCCGCGGTGCCGTAGGCGGGATGCGCTCGCATGCCCGCTGGCCTGCGAGCGGACACAGTGGTCGAAATCGAAATCGACCCAAGCGGTCGGCCGAAAAGCTCGTATCCCGCGTGTCGCACGGTAGGGTTCGGTGGGGCCCGGCGGAGACTGTCGACAAGCACAGGCTGATGAGGAGCACAGGCGGTGTACCTGAAGACCCTCACGCTGCGGGGATTCAAGTCCTTCGCCTCGGCGACAACGCTACGTTTCGAGCCGGGAATCACCTGCGTGGTCGGCCCGAACGGCTCAGGCAAGTCCAACGTCGTCGACGCGTTCTCCTGGGTCATGGGCCAGCAGGGAGTCAAGCCGCTCCGCGGCGGCAAAATGGACGACGTCGTCTTCGCCGGTACGTCAGGCCGCCCGGCACTCGGACGGGCCGAGGTCACGCTGACCATCGATAACAGCGACGGCGCGCTGCCGATCGACTACGCCGAAGTCACGATCAGCCGCCTGCTGTTCAGGACGGGCCAGAGCGAGTACGCGATCAACGGCAACCAATGCCGGCTGCTCGACGTCGCCGAATTGCTGTCGGATACCGGCCTGGGACGCGAGATGCACGTCATCGTCGGCCAGGGTCACCTCGACGACATACTCAACGCCGGTCCCGAGGCGCGGCGGGCGCTGATCGAGGAAGCAGCCGGCGTCCTCAAGCACCGCAGGCGCAAGGAAAAGGCCCTTCGCAAGCTCGAGGCTATGCAGGCCAACATGACCAGGCTGGTCGACCTCACCACGGAGCTTGGCCGCCAGCTCAAGCCGCTCGGCCGCCAGGCACAGCTTGCCCGCAAGGCGGCGGTGATCCAGGCCGACCTGCGCGACGCACGGCTGAGGCTGCTCGCCGACGACTTCGTCACGCTGTCTGGGGAACTCGCCAGTGACGAGGCCGAGGAGACCGCCGCCGCCGCCCTGCGGGCCGACCTCGAGGCGGTCCTGACGACGGCCCGTCTGCAGGAGGCCGAACTCGAGGCAGCGGAGCAGCAGCTTGCGCCCCGGCTGGCCGTCGCGCAGGAAACGTACTTCACGCTCAGCGGGCTGGCCGAGCGGCTGCGGGCCGTCGCTGATCTGGCAGCGGAGCGGCACAGCCACCTGTCAGCGCCCCCTGAGCCCGCCCGGCCCGGCCGCGACCCAGGCGCGCTGGAGCGGGAGGCGGCGATGCTGCGCGAGCAGGAGCGGGGCTTGAGCGACCGGCTGGGCGCCGCCCGCGAGCAGCTGGCCACCGCGGTGTCGGCCAGGACATCGGCGGAAGCTGCCGTTACTGAGGCCGAGCGCAAGATAGCCGCCGACGCGCGGGCGGCCGCTGAGCGGGCCGAGCGGCTCGCCAGGCTTCGCGGTCAGGCTGGAGCGGCCAGGAGCAGGCTTGCTGCCGCCAAGGAAGAGGCAGGCAGGCTGGCCGCTGGTCTTGCCTCCGCCCGGGCCAGGGCCGAGCGAGCCCAGCAGCAGTACGGGCAGTTGCAGGATCAATTCGGCGGCAGCGATGAGGACAGGGCCGAGCTGGTCGGCGCGCATGAGCGGGCCACCGCGGCCGTCAAGGCCGCATCGGTCCAGGTAGCGCAGCTGAGGAAGGCAGAGCATGAGATCAGCGAACGGCGCGCAGGCCTGCGACGCGTCCGCGGTGCTGCTCGCCGAGGGCAGCCCGTTCCCCGGCGTGCTTGGGCCGCTCGCCGAGCTGATCACGATCGCTCACGGGGCGTCGGAAGCAATAGCCGCTGCGCTCGGCCGCTCAGCCGCTGCGATCGCCGTGAGTGACGTCGGTTCTGCCGCCGACATCCTGCGGATGCTGCGCACCAGCGACGCCGGCCGGGTCGACTTGGCCATCGCCGACAGCGGCGGGTCAGAGGCTGCCCAGCGGCTTGGGCGGATTGGCGGGACCGACGGGGCCCCCGGACCGGGTGGCGGGACCGGCGAGGACGTGGGCGATCAGCGCCTGAGGGCCGTTATGCCCGCTATTGAACTTGTCATGGCGCCGCGAGAGCTCGCCGCCGCGGTCGAGCAGCTCCTGGCCGGGGTGCTTGTCGTGCCGGACCTGGCGACCGGGCTCGAGCTGGTGCGGGCCAACCCTTCCGTCTCTGTGGTGACCGCCGAAGGTGACCTGCTTGGCGCGCACTGGGCGCGTGGCGGCTCGGCCGACGGGCAGAGCGTGCTCGGGCTGCGCGCGGCTGCGCAGCAGGCGGCCAGGCAGCTAGCTGACGCCGAGCCGGCCGCTCAGCGCGCCGAGCGGAACCTCGCCGAGGCGGCGGAAGAGGAAGACCAGGCACGGCAGGGTCTCGCCGAGGCGCAGGCCGCGCTGGCTGAGGTCGACGCTGCCGCGGCCGAAATCTCGGGCAGGCTGGGAGCGCTGGCCGGCGCTGCTCGCGCGGCCCAGGACGAGGCTGGGCGCCTGGTCGCGGCTATCGCGGCGGCTGACCGTTCGGCTGAGAAGGCGCGGAGCCAGATCGCCGACATCGAGGCCAGGATCGCCGCCGAGTCCGGCCAGGACGAGGAGGCCGGAGACGCGATCGGACAGCTGAACGGCGGCGGCACCGAGCGGGACGACGAATATGGCGGACCGGGGGCCGGGTCAGGACGCGGGGCTGCTGTCTCCGGTGCGGTCAGGCAGGCGCTCGCGGATAGCGCCGCCGCGGCCAGGAGCACGGAGATGGATGCCAGGCTGGAGGTGCGTACGGTCGAGGAGCGGCTGCGCGCGATCAGCGGGCGAGCAGACGCGCTCGCCTTGGCGGCGGCGGCCGAGCGCCAGGCCATCAGCAGGGCAGCCGAGCGGGCCAGGCGGCGGGCGGCTGAGGCAGCCGTCGCCAGCGCGGTGGCGAGCGGCGCGAGGATCACGTTGGCCTCGATCGAGCGGTCCCTGCGGCTGGCCGACGAGCAGCGGCAGCAGGCCGAGGTGGCGCACCAGGGCAGGGACACGGAGCTGAAGACCGTCAGGGCGCGGATCAGGGACGCGTCGGCGGAGCTTGACAAGGTCGTCGATTCCGCGCACGGCGTCGAGGTGGCCAGGGCCGGGCGGCGCCTCAGGCTCGAGCAGGTCCAAGCGAAAGCCGGCGACGACTTCGCCATCGACGTCCAGTTGCTGGTCACCGAGTACGGCCCCGAGGTAGGTGTGCCCACTGGGGTGGAAGGCGCGCCGCCGGCCGCCTACGACAGGGCGGAGCAGCAGCGCCGGGCCGATACCGCGCAGCGCCAGCTCGATCAGCTCGGCAAGGTCAACCCGCTGGCGCTTGAGGAGTTCGCGGCCCTCGAGGAACGGCATGCGTTCCTCGTGACTCAGCTGGAAGACTTGCGCAAGACCCGCAGGGACCTGCTGACCGTGGTCAAGGAGGTCGATGACCGGGTTCAGCAGGTTTTCGCCGACGCCTACGCGGATACGGCGCGGGAGTTCGAGGAAATTTTCGGCCGGCTGTTCCCCGGCGGCGAGGGCAGGCTGCAGCTGACCGAGCCCGACGACATGCTGGCGACCGGCATCGAGTTCGAGGCGAGGCCGCCGGGCAAGCGGGTCAAGCGGCTGTCGTTGCTGTCGGGCGGCGAGCGGTCGCTTACCGCGATCGCTTTCCTGCTGGCTATTTTCCGCGCTCGACCCTCTCCCTTCTACGTGCTCGACGAGGTGGAGGCCGCTCTCGACGACACCAACGTTCAGCGGCTGCTTGACATCTTCGACGAGCTCAGGTCCAGCTCCCAGGTGATTATCATTACGCACCAGAAGCGGACGATGGAGATCGCCGACTGCCTGTACGGGGTGAGCATGCGCTCGGACGGCGTATCGGCCGTGATCAGCCAGCGCCTCAGGGAGCGCGAGCCCGCCTGAGGCGCGTTCCCCTCCCGCTGCCCTGCCTCCGCGGGGCCCCCGCCCCCGTCCAGCCCTCCGCTGGCTTGGTTGGTGGCTAGCTTCTGCCAGACTTGAAGCCGCTATGGAAACTCTGCTGATCATCCTGGGGATCGTTCTCGTTGCCGTGATCGCTGGCGGCGGGGCGCTGCTAGCGCCGCGCGCGCGGCGGAGCGGCAAGGCCGCGCAGACCGGGCCGATGCCTGGTCAGGGCGGTACGGCGACCGCTGCGCCGCCCAGTACGCGAGCGCCCGAGGCCGCGGCCGCTCCGCCCGGAGAGGTCAGCGCGCCGCCGCCGGTGGCAGATGCGCCGGCCGCTCCGACGCCGACGGTCGAGAAGCCGCCGCCGTCCGCTGGGCGGATGGTCAGGCTTAGGGGCAGGCTCGCAAGATCGCAGAGCGCGTTCGGATCCGCGTTGCTGAGCCTGCTGTCGTCGGGCAAGCTCGACGATCAGACCTGGGACGAGATCGAGGAGATCCTGATCACCGCGGACATGGGCGCCGCCCCGGCCGCGCACCTAGTCGAGCGCCTGCGGACCGAGGTCAAGGTGGCGGGAACCACCGACCTCAACGAGGTCAGGGCACTGTTGCGGGCCGACCTGCTCGAGCAGGTCGGCGCGGACTTTGACCGCACGCTGCACACGGCACCGCACGGCGACCGGCCAGCGGTGCTGCTCGTCGTGGGCGTGAATGGCACGGGGAAGACTACGACCTGCGGCAAGCTGGCCCGCGTGCTCATCGGTGATGGCCGCAGCGTGCTGCTCGGAGCCGCCGACACCTTCCGCGCCGCTGCCGCTGACCAGCTGGAAACCTGGGCGAACAGGGCCGGCGCGACGGTCGTGCGGGCTGACCGCGACGGCGCTGACCCGGCAAGCGTGGCGTTCGAGGCGGTCAGCGCAGGGACTGTGCGCGGAGTCGACTCGGTGATCGTCGACACCGCCGGCCGGCTGCACACGAAGGCCGGCCTCATGGATGAGCTCGGCAAGATCAAGCGGGTGATCGAGAAGCACGCCACCGTCGACGAGGTCCTGCTCGTGCTCGACGCGACGACCGGCCAGAACGGGCTGCGGCAGGCCAGAGTCTTCGCCGAGGCAGTCGACATCACGGGCATCGTACTGACCAAGCTCGATGGCACGGCGAAGGGCGGCATCGTGATCGCCGTGCAGCGCGAACTCGGCGTTCCGGTCAAGCTGGTCGGGCTCGGGGAGGGCCCAGACGACCTGGCCCCGTTCGAGCCCGAGGCGTTCGTCGACGCCTTGGTCGGATAGCTCGCCGGATGGACAGGACAGCTAAGAGCCAGCACGAAGGAGTTAAGCACAGGTGTTCGAGACACTTTCCGACCGGCTGACGCAGGTCTTCTCGTCGCTGCGCGGGCGCGGCCGACTCTCGCCCGCTGACGTCGAGGCCACCTGCCGGGAGATCAGGATCGCGCTGCTCGAAGCCGACGTCGCGCTGCCCGTCGTCAGGCAGTTCATCGCCCGGGTCAGGGAACGCGCGCTTGGCGCTGACGTCATGCAGGCGCTCAACCCGGCGCAGCAGGTCATCAAGATCGTCAACGAGGAACTCATCGAGATCCTTGGCGGCGAGGCGAGACGGCTGCGGTTCGCCAAGGTCCCGCCGACCGTGATCATGCTGGCGGGCCTGCAGGGCTCAGGAAAAACCACTCTCGCCGCGAAGCTGGCGCTCTGGCTGCGCGGCCAGGGCAACACGCCGCTGCTGGTCGCCGCCGACCTGCAGCGGCCCAACGCCGTCCAGCAGCTTCAGGTGCTTGGCGAGCGGGCCGGGGTCCCCGTCTTCGCGCCCCAGCCGGGCAGCGGCATCGGCGACCCGATCCAGGTCGCGCGCGACTCGCTGGACGAAGCCCGGCACAAGCTGCACAACGTCGTCGTCATCGACACTGCGGGACGGCTTGGCGTCGACGCGGCAATGATGAACCAAGCCGCGGCGATCAGGGACGCCGTGGATCCCGACGAGATCCTGTTCGTGGTCGACTCCATGATCGGCCAGGACGCGGTAACCACCGCCCAGGCGTTCCTCGATGGCGTTGGCTTCGACGGCGTCGTGCTCACGAAACTTGATGGTGACGCCAGGGGCGGCGCGGCGCTGTCCGTCGCCCAGGTCACCGGCCGCCCGATCATGTTCGCCTCCGCGGGAGAGAAGCTCGAGGACTTCGACCTGTTCCATCCCGACCGGATGGCGTCGCGGATACTCGATCTAGGCGACATCCTGACGCTGATCGAGCAGGCCGAGCGGACTTTCGACCAGCAGCAGGCGGCCGAGATGGCCGGGAAGCTGGCGTCTGGTGATGGTTTCACGCTCGAGGACTTTGTCGAGCAGCTTGCGATGGTGCGCAAGCTCGGCCCCATCAGCAACCTGCTTGGCATGCTGCCAGGGGCGGCCCAGAACCGGGAGCTGCTCGGCCAGGTGAGCGACAAGGACCTCGACCGGGCCGCCGCGATCGTCAACTCGATGACCGTCGAGGAGCGCAGGAACCCCAAGATTCTCAACGGATCGCGCAGGTTGCGCATCGCGAACGGGTCTGGCGTGACGGTTGGCGAGGTGAACTCGCTGGTCGTCAGGTTCCTCGAGGGACAGAAGATGATGCGCCAGATGATGGGTGGCGGAATTCCTGGGATGCCGGGCATGCGTCGCGGGCAGAAGGCAAAGGGCAAGAAGAAGGGCAAGGGAGGCGGTCGTCCTGGCGGGGCAAACCGGCCAGGCGGCGTTCCGGCCGGCAAGCCAGCTGCGATCGGACCGGGCGGCGGGTCAGGTGCGCTGGGCGGCCTGACTCTGGGCGGGCCGGGTGTTGCCGGGCCGGCTCTGGGCGGGCCGGGTCTTGCCGGGCCGGGTCTTGCCGGGCCGGACGGCCCGGGCGGATCGGGGCACTCCGGGCTTCGCGGGCCTGGTGGATCCGGGCTTGGTCTCCCCCCTGGCCTGCAGCGCCCTGGCGGCGACTCAGCAGGCGGCATGGCCGGGTTCGGCGGACTCGGCAGTGACGGCGGACCGCGACATCGCGATGACGATGACGATGACGGCGACAGCGACGGTCAGCAGCTGCCGCCCGGGCTGCGTGGTTCCTCAGGCCGCCGGGGTCGCGGCAAGAAGGGCCGCTAGGCCGACGCAGCCCCGCGCGTCTGGCAGAATATGAGGGCAACCATCGGCTCCGCGAGGCCCTCTCAAACTCGTTGCCGCCGTACCGAGGCTGGGTGGCGTGCCCGGCTCTCACTCCGAACGCACGCTGTCCGCACTGAATCCGCTGGGAGAAGACCACAGCCGTGGCTGTAAAGATCAAGCTAAAGCGCATGGGCAAGATTCGCGAGCCCCATTACCGGATCGTCGTCGCCGATGCTCGCACCAAGCGAGATGGCCGTGCGATCGAGGAGATCGGCAAGTACTACCCGAAGTCGGACCCTTCCTTCATCGAGGTCGATTCAGACCGGGCGCAGCACTGGCTGTCCGTCGGTGCGCTGCCGACTGACCCGGTCCGCAAATTGCTCGAGGTGACCGGCGACTGGCAGCGCTTCAAGGGGCTGCCCGGAGCGGAGGGAACGCTCAAAGTGGCGGCGCCCCGCACCGACAAGAAGGAGATCTTCGCCGCCGCTCTCGCCGAGACGCTCACTGAGAGCGCTACAACGCCGAAGGGCAAGGGCCGTGCGGGCGGAAGGGCCGCTGACTCGAAGTCCGGTGACTCGAAGTCCGGTGACGCCAAGGCCGGTGACGCCAAGGCCGGTGACGGTAAGTCGGGCGACGGCAAGGCTAAGGGCGAGAAGGCGGACAAGCCAGCGAAGGGCGCCAAGTCCGAAAACGTGAAGTCGAAGGCCGCCAAGGCGGGCGGCGGGGACGGATCCTCCGAGCCGGAAGGCGGCGCGCCCGCAGCGCCCGCTGCCGAGACCGACGCTGCCGCAGCCGAGTCGGGCAGCGGAGACTGAAATGCTCATCGAGGCCCTCGATCACCTGGTGCGGGGCATCGTTGACTTCCCCGACGACGTCCAGGTCTCCAGTCGCAACCTGCGCCGGGGCCGCGTACTGCAGGTGCGCGTCCATCCCGACGACCTCGGCAAGGTCATCGGGCGTGGCGGCAGGACCGCGAGGGCTCTCAGGACGGTTATAGGCTCGCTGGCTGGCGACTCCTATATCCGCGTCGACCTGGTGGACGCTGACGAAGCCCGCTAGCTGGCATGCAGCTTGTCGTTGGCCGGGTCGGACGGCCGCATGGGCTCCGCGGCGAGGTCACCGTGGAGGTGCGAACCGACGACCCGGATCAGCGGTTCATGGCGGGCTCGTCGCTGGCGACGGTCCCGCCAGCACGCGGGCCACTGAAAGTAGCCGGGTCACGCTGGCACTCGGGCAGGCTACTGGTCAGGTTCGCCGGATACGAGGACAGAGACGCGGCAGAGGAGCTGCGCGACACGATCCTTGCGATCGACTCCGATGAGCTTGAGCCGCTGGAGGACCCGGACGACTTCTACGACCACGACCTGATCGGGCTTCAGGTCGTGACCGCCGTCGGGGACCCGGTCGGTGCCGTGAGCGATGTCCTTCATTACGGTCAGGACATGCTGGTGATCGAGGGCACTGGGACCCGTTCCGGCGCCGAGATACTGGTTCCGTTCGTGTCTGCGATAGTGCCCGAGGTGGACGTGGCCGCCGGGCGGCTGGTCATTGATCCTCCCCCTGGCCTGCTCGACCCTGACGCGGCCGTCTAAGGTCGGCGGGCGGCGCCGACGCAGGATGAAGCTGGGCCGCCCAGCCAGCAGGCCAACGACGTGCTGACGCGGAGCAGCGGCATGCATGTGGTATGGGTGGTCCACCCATCACCAGAATCGGTATGGGTGGACCACCCATACCCGCGGTGCAGTCTCTGAGCTGACCGCCTGCCGGAGGCGAGAAGGGAGCACAGGCCGTGCGCCTGGACATCATCACGATATTTCCGGAATACTTCGCTCCGCTTGGCATCTCGCTGATCGGCAAGGCCGTGCAGCGCGGCGATATTAGCGTCGGCGTGCACGACCTGCGTTCATGGGCGCATGACACGCATCGGACCGTTGATGACACGCCGTTCGGTGGCGGTCCCGGCATGGTCATGCGACCAGAGTCGTGGGGTGAGGCGCTCGATGCCGTACTCGCCCCGGCAACAGGCGCCCAGCCGCCGGGTCCGCAGCTCATCGTGCCGACCCCGGCGGGCGCGCCGTTCGGCCAGGCGATCGCCGCTCAACTGGCCGAGGCCGAGCACCTGATCTTCGCGTGCGGCAGGTACGAGGGAATCGACGCCCGGGTGGTCGAGTACGCGCGCTCCCTCATTCCAGTGCGAGAGCTATCGATAGGTGACTACGTGCTCCCGGGCGGGGAGCCGGCCGTCCTGGTGATGATCGAGGCGATCTGCCGGCTGCTGCCCGGCGTCCTCGGCAACGCCGAGTCGGCCTCCGACGACTCGTTCGGTGCCGGAGTCGGCGCGATGCACGGTCTGGTGGAAGGGCCAACCTACACACGTCCGCGGGTCTGGCGCGGGCGGGAAGTGCCTGACGTTCTGCTGTCAGGCAATCATGCCGCGATCGCCAGGTGGCGCCGGGACGAGGCGCTCCTGCGAACCGCCAGGACTAGGCCGGATCTGGCCGCCCGGCTGCCGCGAGGCGCGCTGAGCGCGCGCGATCGTCAGGTCCTTTCCGATGCTGGTTTCGCAGTCATGGGTGAAGATGTGGCACACTGAAGGCCATTGCCCCTCGTCGGCTGTCGTCGCGCGGGGCTGGCCGCATGCCTTGGCGGCGACCCAGACCAACTGCAGCGCGTTCGTGGCCGTGCGCGTGATGAGGACGAGGACGACTAAGCGATGCACACCGCGATTGCCGAGCTTGAGCAGGCGCAGATCCGATCGGACATCCCGGCGTTCAGGCCGGGTGACACCCTGAGGGTGCACGTCAGGGTTACCGAGGGCAACCGCTCCCGGATCCAGGTGTTCCAGGGCGTAGTCATCCGCAGGCAGGGCGGCGGTGCGCGCGAGACCTTCACCGTGCGGAAGATCAGCTACGGCGTCGGCGTGGAGCGCACATTCCCGCTTAACACCCCGGCGATCGAGACGATCGAAGTCGTGACCAGGGGCCAGGTGCGCCGCGCCAAGCTGTACTACCTGCGGTCGCTGCGCGGCAAGGCCGCGAGGATCAAGGAGCGCAGGGAGCCGGTCCGCTAGTTCGCTTCCCGGCGGTCCCGAGCGCGGCTCCCGGCTCATGGCCGCAGGTCACGCCTGATAAGCGGTCGCATAGCCGGAGATAAGACCTGCCGGCCCCAGGCGCTTCCGGTGGCCGGAGCCGTGCACGAGGTAGGCTTTCTGCGGCAGCCGGGCTGTGCTCAGTGTCCGGCTGATGGCGTCTTCCGGTGTGATTCCGGATTATCCTGCCCGGCCGCTTTCGGGCCGCTGGACCGGTCTGCTGGCAGCTAGGCTGGATGGTGATGATGGACGACGAGCAGCGCGCTGGTGATGTGATCGCCGGCCAGGGCGGCGCTGCCGCGGTGGGCCGGGCGGAGACTTCCGGCCTGGCGGGAACCGGTAGCGACGCACAGGCGCCAGCGAGCGACGCCCAGGAATCCGGTGATGTGGACGAGCAGGACGAGGATGCAGAGGCCGAGGCACCCCGCAGCCGCTGGTCGTTCATCACCGAGATGGTGGTCCTTTTCGCGGTGGCCCTCACAATCGCGCTGCTGATCAAGACCTTCGTGGTGCAGCCGTTTTACATTCCTTCCAGCTCGATGGAGGACACGCTGCTGGTCGGAGACAAGGTGCTGGTGAACAAGGTCGTCTACCGGATCCGCCCGATCAGCCGCGGCGACATCGTGGTATTCAACGGCGCGGGATCGTGGCTAGCGCCGACCGCTGCGGCGGCACCCCGCAGCCACAATCCGGTCACCAGGCTCTACGACGTGACGCTCGGGCCCCTTTTCAGGTCCGTCAGAGAACTGTTCGGCACCGCGCCCGGTCAGACCGACTACATCAAGCGCGTGATCGGGATCCCCGGCGATCACGTTGCCTGCTGCAACCAGCATGGCGAAATCACGGTCAACGGGGTGCCCCTGCACGAGAAGTCGTACCTGATCCCCGGCGCCAAGCCGTCGCAGGGCATGTTCAACATCGTGGTGCCGCCTGGCCGGCTGTGGGTGATGGGCGACAACAGGCCCGAGTCTGCAGACTCCCGGCTGCATGACTGCGCGTACACGTACACGCCGGCCACCTGCGTTCCCTACGACCGGGGCGGCACGATCCCAGAAGCCAGGGTCATCGGCCGGGCGTTCATGATCGTGTGGCCGCCGAGCCG
>WNFG01005935.1_pt1 | contig 11857 bp, 10 predicted proteins | sample 5400431 | NCBI WGS metagenome assembly WNFG01 (sample SAMN13153346, study PRJNA577476) | soil metagenome | isolation source: 120 cm saprolite under Douglas fir tree site 2 hole 3 replicate 2 | place: USA:California | collected 2015-04-18
AAGCACGCGTCGCAGAACGTCCGCGGCTCGGTGCGCACCGCCTCGTGCATCCCCTTCTCGGAGAGGTAGCCGAGCGAGTCCGCGGTGACGTACTTGGCGATCTCCTCCACCGTGTGCGTGGCGGCGATCAGCTCCTTCCGCACCGGCGTGTCGATCCCGTAGTAGCAGGGCCACCTGGTCGGCGGCGCGCTGATGCGCACGTGCACTTCCTTGGCGCCCGCGTCGCGCAGCATCTTGACGATCTTGCGGCTGGTAGTGCCGCGCACGATCGAGTCGTCCACCACCACCACCCGCTTGCCCTTCACCACGTGCTGCACGGGGTTGAGCTTCAGCTTCACCCCGAAGTGGCGGATCGACTGCGACGGCTCGATGAAGGTGCGCCCGACGTAGTGGCTGCGGATGAGCCCCATGTCGTAGGGGATGCCGCTCTGCTCCGAGTAGCCGAGCGCCGCCGCGACCCCGGAGTCGGGCACCGGCACCACCACGTCGGCTTCCGCCGGCTGCTCGATGGCGAGGCGGCGGCCCAGCTCCTTGCGGGTCCGGTACACGCTGCGGCCGAACACCTGCGAGTCGGGGCGGGCGAAATAGATCAGCTCGAAGATGCACTTGCCGCTGCGCTGCGGGGGCAGCTTCTGCACGATGCGCACGCCGGAGGCGTCGGCGACCACCATCTCGCCCGGCTCCACCTCGCGCTCGAGCTTCGCCTCGATCAGGTCGAACGCGCAGGTCTCGCTGGCGAACACGGGCGCGCCACGGAGCTTCCCCAGCACCAGCGGCCGGAAGCCGAGCGGGTCGCGCACGGCGATGATCGAGTCCTGGGTGAGGAACAGGAGCGAGTACGCGCCGCGCACCTGCGCCAGCGCGCGCTGGATGCGCTCCACCGCCGTCCCCTCGCGCTCCCGGGCGATGAGGTGCAGGATCAGCTCGGTGTCGGACGAGCCCGTGAAGATGGCGCCCTGCGCCTCGAGCGAGGCGCGCAGCTCCTCGGCGTTGACCAGGTTGCCGTTGTGCGCCACCGCGATGGGTCCGGCGACGCCCTTGAACACGAACGGCTGCGCGTTCTCGATGCGCGACTGGCCGGCGGTGGAGTAGCGCGTGTGCCCGATCGCCGCGTTGCCCGGCAGGCGGGCGAGCGTCGCCGCGTCGAAGTTGTCGGCGACCAGCCCCATGGTCTTGTGGACCTGGATCTGCCCGGCGTCGAGCGCGGCGATGCCCGCCGACTCCTGCCCGCGGTGCTGGAGGGCATGGATGCCCAGGTAGGTGATGTTCGCCGCCTCGGAGTGGCCGAAGACGCCGAACACGCCGCACTCGTCGTGGAACTTGTCGTCGTCGATCGGGTCTCTGAGGACCTTCAGCTGCACGGTCTCTCCGGGAGAGCGCGGGGAACGAAGCGTACAGGGCTGGCACTCGCCCTGCAACGATGCCAGAACACGCCGCAGCCACGGGCAATTCCAGACGACCGCGCTCACCGCGCTCCCTCCCGGCCCGGCCGGCCGCCGGGCAGGCATCCTTTTGCGGACGGCAGGCTCCGGTTAGCATCCGCGCATGCCGGACGACAAGGAGGCGCGGATCGTCGACGCGCGCATGAAGCTGCGCGAGCGGTTCCGGCAGCGCATGCTCGAGACGCCCTCCGCCGCCGACGCGAAGCCCCGGGGCTCGGGTCCGGCCAACCGCCACGGCATGCCCAAGCTGCCCGTCGGCCAGACCGTCACCAAGGGATGGCCGGTGCTCGACCTGGGACGTCTTCCCAACGTGCCGCTGTCGAAATGGGAGCTGGTCGTCGACGGCGCGGTCGAGGAGCCGCTCCGGCTGGCCTGGAAGGACTTCATCGCCTTGCCGCAGACCAAGGACGTGAGCGACTTCCACTGCGTCACCACCTGGTCGAAGCTGGACGTGCCCTGGGAGGGAGTGCAGCTGTCCTTGGTCCTCGCGCTGGCGCGGCCGGCCGCTGCCGCCACCCACGTGATGACCCACGGGTACGACGGCTACACCACCAACCTGCCGCTTGAGGAGGCGCTCAAGGACGACGTCCTCCTCGTGCACACCGCGGAAGGCCAGCCGCTGCCCGTGGAGCACGGCGGCCCGGTCCGCGTCATCACTCCGCAGCTGTACGCCTGGAAGGGGGCGAAGTGGGTCCGTCGCATCGAAGTGCTGACGCACGACCGGCTCGGGTTCTGGGAGCTGCGCGGGTACAGCAACACCGCGCATCCATGGCGAGACGATCGCTACTCCTAGCCCTCGCCCTGGCCGTTCCCGCGGGCGCTGCGCCGCGCCAGAACGTGCTCGAGTACGTGCGCGAGAAGCTCGCGCGCGACCGCGGGTTCACGCCGGCGCAGCGGGCGCAGCTGCAAAAGGCGCTGGAGGACCGATTCGCGAACTACGGCCACAACGTCGTCCGGCCCGACAAGCCGCAGGACGTGCAGACGCTCATGCACGTCGTCGCGGAGGGCATGTTCGATCAGGCGCCGATGGACCGCATCGCCGAGGTCGCGTTCGCCGCCTACCAGGCGGTCTGGCGCGGCGCGCCCGCGGAGGTGGTCGCCGGGATCGCGCTGTACGGGTTCCGCAAGCCGGTGCCGCCCGAGAAGCTGGCCGCGTGGGCAAACGGCTATCGCGTGGCGGTCAAGGGCGGCGTCCCGGACGAGGTCGCCGCCGACCTGGTGCGCAACGCGATGGAGCACGGATGGGACGTCCGCAGCTTCGACACGGTGAAATGGGGCCTGATCGATGCGGCGAGGCGCAAGTACGACGTGAAGCTGTACGCCGCCTATGTGTTCGCCGGGATGGAGAAGGACCCGCTGCATCCCGGCGCGCTGCTGGGGACGACGCGCGCCACCTTCGAGGACGCCGCGCGCAAGAAGAGCGTGCCCAAGGACCCCGGCTACCGCGGCGTGTTCGAGGTGGACACCGCGCCGCAGCGCGCGCAGCGCAGCCGGCCGCCGCCGGACTCCTCGGTGCCCGACCGGCGGCGCCCGCCCGACAAGCCCGCGCCCCCGGACGAGACGGAGCTTCCGCCCGAGCCTCCGCGCGCGCAGGAGGGCGAGGGGCCGTTCAGCTCGTGGGCGCGGGTGGAGCGCACCGCGCTCTCCTACCTGGGCACGCCGTACGTCTGGGGCGGCGAGACGCGCGCCGGCATCGACTGCTCGGGCCTGACCCGGAACTCGTACCGGGTCATCGCGATCCCCCTGCCGCGCGTCTCCAAGCTGCAGTGGAAGAGCGGTGCGCCGGTGGCCAAGGAGGCGCTGCGCGAAGGCGACTTGGTGTTCTTCGATACGAACGGTGCGGGCGTCTCGCACGTCGGCATGGTGATCGACCCGCGCACGCGCCGCATCATCCACGCCTCGTCGTCGCACGGAGTGGTCGAGGCGGACATGGACCAGCCGTGGTTCGAGTCGCGTTACCTGGGCGCGCGGCGCGTCGCCAATTGAAGCGCGCGGTCCGCATCGCCGGGGCGGCGCTCGGCCTTTTCGCGCTGGTCGTGCTGGCCGTTCCGCTCGGACGCCGTTCCGCGCAGCCGCCGCCCTTCCTGGTGCACGGGCGGGGCACCCTCCAGGTCAGGTCCGAGGGGCCGGTCGAGGTCGGCGCGCAGAGGGTGACCATCGAGGTCCCGCGCGGAGCGCCTCTCGCGGGCTACGCCGGGCGGCGGCGCGCTACGAGCGAAGGCCAGGTGTATGCCCGGGCCCTGGTGCTGCGCTCCGGCGAGGTGCGGGCCGTGATCGTCGCGCTCGACGCGCTGCTCGTCTCGAGCGATCTGGAGGAGGAGGTCCTGCGGCGCGCGCAGCTTCCGCCGCGCACCTGCCTGCTGCTCGCCGCGACGCATACCCATTCGGGCCCGGGTGGGACCTGGGACAACGCCCTCGCGGAGGTCGCGGGGAACGGGCGGTTCGACCGCGCGATGCGCGACGCCGTGGCGCAAGCCGTGGCGGACGCGATCCGTGGAGCGCTCGGGTACCTGCGGACGGGCCGCCTCGCCGTCGCGCAGGTCGAGTGGGGCGACGGTCCGGCGGTGGTGCGCAGCGCCGGACCCGTGGACCCGACGCTGCTCGCCCTCCAGGCGCGCGACGAGGGAGGGGTCATCGTCGCGACCCTGGTGGTCTACGCGATGCACCCGACGGTCCTGCCGCCCTCCTGGCGAACGCCGTCGGGTGACTGGCCCGGCGCGGCGGCGCGCGCCCTCGAGCACGACACCCAGGCGCCGGCGCTGGTGCTGCAGGGCGCCGGGGGCAACGCGACCTGGTCGCGCGACGGGCTGCCCGCGGACCCCCCGGCGGCGGCGCAGGCGCTCGGGACCCGGGTCGCGCGGCGGGCGCTGGACCTGCTCGAGACCGCGGCCTGGACCGACGGCGCTCCGCTCGCCTGCGCGGTCACGCTGCACTCGTTGCCTCCCGCCCAGGCCAGCGCTCGCGTTCCCTGGCCGCTGCGCCGCGCGGCGAGCAACGCCCTGGCGCTCTGGGCCGAGCCGTTCGCGGTGAGGACGCGGCTGAGCATCGCCGGCGTGAGGTTCGGCGGCGTCCCCGGCGAGCCGGTCGGCAGCCTGGCGCTGGGTGGCGGGCCGGAGCGTTTCATCGGCGTGGCCGACGGATACCTGGGCTATGTGGAGGACCCGGCGCGGGCGGTCCGCGGAGAGGGCGAGTCGCCGCGCACGTACCATGGTCCCGGCCTGGCGCGGGCGCTGGACCTGCTGGAGGAGCGTTGATCGAGGTCCCTGACGAGGTCCGCCAGGCGATCGCGCGCGGCACCGCCGTCGCGCTGGAGACGAGCGTGGTCGCGCAAGGCCTGCCGCCGCCCCACAACCTCGAGGCGGCGCGGCGGTGCGCACGGGCGATCCGCGACGCGGGAGCGGTGCCCGCCGCCGTCGCGGTGATCGGCGGCCGGATCGTGGTCGGGGCGACGGAAGCGGAGCTGCAGCGCCTCGCCGCTCCGGCGCTCGGCGCCGCCAAGGCCGGGGTCCGCGATCTGGCCGCGCTCTGCGCTTCTGGCCGCGACGCCGGCACCACCGTTTCCGCCACCTGCGCGGTCGCGGCCCGGGCCGGCATCCGCGTCTTCGCGACCGGCGGGATCGGCGGAGTGCACCGCCGCGCATCCCCCGCCGAACCCTTCGACGTCTCGTCCGATCTGATCGAGCTGTCGCGCCGGCAGGTGTGCGTCGTCTGCGCCGGACCGAAGGTCATCCTGGACCTCCCCGCCACGGCCGAGGCGCTCGAGACGCTCGGCGTCCCCGTGCTCGGGTTCGGCACCTCCGAGCTGCCCGCGTTCTTCACCGGATCGACCGGCATCCGCCTGGAGCACCGCCTCGACGACGCGGCCTCGGTCGCCCGCGCGCTGCGGATCCACTGGGACGAGCTGGGCCAGGGCTCCGGCGTGCTGGTCTGCGTCCCGCCTCCCTCGCCGCTTCCCCGCGCCGAGGTGGAGCGCGCGCTCTCCGCCGCGCTGGGCGAGGCCGCCCAGCGGAAGCTCGCGGGAAAGGAGCTGACTCCCTTCCTGCTCGCCCGCCTCGCGGACGCGAGCGGCGGGCGCACCCTGCAGTCGAACCTCGACCTGCTGGAGAACAATGCCCGGCGCGCGGGCGAGATCGCGGTCGCGCTCGCCGCCGGAAGGTAGTGCTACGCCGCCGCGCGGGTGAGGCGGTCGCGGATGGCATCCCACTCCGGCGAGGCGGGGACGCTCTCGATGCAGATCGAGGTGCACCCGCGGTCCTCCAGCTCGCGCAGCGCTGCATAGAGATCGCGGGCGTAACCGGCCGGATCGGCCGGGAGGCGCAGGGAGACGACGCTCTCCGGGAAGGCGACTTCGCTGCGGACCAGCGCGCCCACGCGGCCGGGCAGATCGGCGGCGATGCGCGGCAGCGCGGCGGAGTCGGCCATCCGCACCACCGCGGCGGGCGCGTAGTGCCGCTTCTGCTGTCCCGGGGAAAGAGCGACGGGTCCGCTCGGCGCGGCGTCGGGGACTTCGCCGAGCAGCTCTTCGAGCGCGGAACGGGGGACCGCGCCGGAGCGCAGCAGGCGCGGTCCCGCCGAGGTCAACGCGACCACCGTCGATTCGATCCCCACCGGGCACCGGCCGCCGTCCAGCACGGCGTCGATGCGGCCGTTCAGGTCGCGCAGGACGTGGCGCGCGGTGGTGGGCGAGACGTGCTCGCTGCGGTTCGCGCTGGGCGCGGCGAGCGGGGCGCGGACGCGCGCGATGAGCTGGCGCGCGGCGGGATGCGACGGCGCCCGGACGGCGACCGTGGGTCCGCCGCCGGTCACCTCGTCGGGAACGCGCTCGGTGCGCGGCAGCACCAGCGTGAGCGGGCCGGGCCAGAAGCGCGTCACCAGCTCCTGCGCCTCGATCGGCCAGCGCGCGCACAGCGGGCGCGCCTCCTCCTCGCCGAGCACGTGCACGATGAGCGGGTTCGTCGCCGAGCGTCCCTTGGCCGCGTAGATCGCGCGCACCGCGAGCGGCTCGAGCGCCAGCGCTCCCAGCCCGTACACGGTCTCGGTGGGAAACGCGACCAGCCCGCCCCGCAGCAGCAGCCCCGCCGCCTCGTCCAGGTCGGCCGGGCTGCGCGCGCTGAGCAGCTGGGTGTCCACCTATCGCCCTTCGAGAGCGACCTGGTGGATTCCCTCGCCGACCACCTGCGGGATGGAGCTGGACCAGGAAGTCTTGAGATCCGCGACGCGCGCGTCGACGAGCGTCCGCTCGCCCGACTTGATCACCAGCGACGGTCCGCCGACCTCGCCGATCTCCAGGAAGGGCGCGCCGTGCTCCCGGGCGACCGCCGCGACGCGATCCGCCGCCGCGTTCGGATAGGCGATGAGGATGCGCCCCGCGTCCTCGCCGAAGAGCAGCGCGTCGGAGCGCCCGGGCTGGGTGGGAAGCGCCACCTTGCAGCCGAGATCGCGGCCGAAGGACATCTCGGCGAGCGCGACCGCCAGCCCGCCCTCGCTGGTGTCGTGCGCCGTGCGGACGAGCCCCGCGCGGACCAGCGCGCGCACCGTTCCCTGGACCTTCTTCTCGAGGTCGAGATCCAGCGGAGGAGGCGTTCCCGCGGTGCGGCCGTGGACCGCCTTGAGGTACTCGCTCCCTCCGAGGTGCCCGCCCTGCGGCCCCGCGGGGCGCCCCAGCAGCGCGATGCGCTCTCCGGCGGCCAGGAAGGCGGACACGGCATTCCGGCCGCAGTCCTCCATCAGGCCGACCATGCCGATGGTGGGCGTGGGGAAGATGCCCTTCCCCTCCGTCTCGTTATAGAGCGACACGTTGCCGGAGACGACCGGAGTGCCGAGCGCGTTGCAGGCGTCCGCGATCCCGAGGCACGCCTGCTCGAGCTGCCACATGATCTCGGGCCGCTCCGGGTTGCCGAAGTTCAGGCAATCGGTGATGGCCACCGGCTCCCCACCCACGCAGCTCACGTTGCGCGCCGCTTCGGCCACCGCGTGCGCGGCCCCGAGGCGCGGGTCGAGGTAGCAGTAGCGGGAGTTGCAGTCGACGCTCAGCGCCACGCCGCCGTCCCGCTGGCCCGTGAAGCGGACCACCGCGGCGTCGCCTTGCCCCGGCCGCACCGCCGTGCCGATGCGGACCATGTGGTCGTACTGCCGATACACCCACTCCTTCGAAGCGACGGTCGGCGAGGCGAGCACCTGCTTCAGCGCGCCCGCGAGGTCGCGCGGCTCGGGGACCTGTGCGAGGTCGAGCTTCCGCGCCTCGTCCAGCCACTCGGGGCGGCGGCGCGGACGGTCGTAGGAAGGCGCCCGGTCGGTGAGCGGGGCGATGGGCAGCTCTGCCACCGTCCTCCCCTCCGACTTGACCACCAGCTTCCCGGTGTCGGTGACGCGCCCCACGACCGCGTGCGCCAGGTCCCACTTGTCGCAGATCTCGAACACCTCGCGCTCGCGCCCCTTCTTGGCGACGAGCAGCATGCGCTCCTGCGACTCGCTGAGCATCACCTCGTACGGCGTCATCCCCGTCTCGCGGCGCGGCACCGCGTCCACGTCCAGCTCCAGCCCGCTGCCCGCGCGGGAGGCCATCTCCGCCGAGCTGGAGGTGAGCCCCGCGGCGCCCATGTCCTGGATGCCCACCAGGCAATCGGTCTTGAACAGCTCCAGGCAGGCTTCGAGGAGCAGCTTCTCGAGGAACGGATCGCCGACCTGAACCGTGGGGCGCTTCGACTCGCTTTCCTCGTCGAACTCGGCGGACGCCATGGTCGCGCCGTGAATGCCGTCGCGGCCGGTGCGCGCGCCGATGTAGATGACCGGGTTCCCCACTCCCGAGGCCGTGCCGCGGAAGATGCGGTTCGACTTGAGCAGGCCCAGCGTGAAGGCGTTGACCAGGCAGTTGCCGTCGTAGCTCTCGTCGAAGGCCACCTCGCCGCCGACGGTCGGCACGCCGATGCAGTTCCCGTAGCCCGCGATGCCGGCGACCACGCCTTCGAGGAGCCGGGGGGTCTTCGGGTGGGAGGGCTTGCCGAAGCGCAATGAGTTGAGCGAGGCGATCGGCCGCGCGCCCATGGTGAACACGTCGCGCAGGATGCCGCCGACGCCGGTGGCCGCGCCCTGGTACGGCTCGATGTAGCTGGGGTGGTTGTGGCTCTCCATCTTGAACGCGACCGCCAGCCCGCCGCCCACGTCCACCACCCCGGCGTTCTCGCCCGGACCCTGGAGGACGCGCGGGCCCTTGGTCGGCAGGTGCTTGAGGAAGCGGCGCGACGACTTGTACGAGCAGTGCTCGGACCACATCGCGGAGAAGATGCCCAGCTCGACCAGGTTCGGGTCCCGGCCCAGGTGGCCAACGATGCGCCGGTATTCGTCCTCGGTAAGACCATGCTGCCTGACGATCTCGGGAGTGATTCGCGCGTCCATGGGGTCGCGCACTGTAGCAAACGCCGCCTGCCGCCGCAGCCCGTCGTGAGCACTGTCCGACGCGCGGAGCGGCGTACTGGCTGCAGCCGGGCGCCGCCGGGGCAACCTGAGCCGTGGAGGACCGGTGGCCGAGCAGACCCAGTTGGAGGCGGAGCGGTCGCGCCTCCAGGAAGCCGAGCGCAGGCAGCGCATCCTGTCGGACATCTCCGCGATCCTGCTCGACTCCGTGGGCGGGGACGAGGACGAGCCGCTGCGCCGCATCGTCGAGAAGGTCGTCCAGGGAATGGGCGATTGGTGCGCGTTCTCGCTGGTGGGCCCGGACGGAGTGCTGCGGCAGTCCGCGGCGTACCACCCCGACCCGCGGCAGCGGGACCTCGCCGAGAAGCTGAACCGGATCCAGAAGCCGCGCCGGTGGGACGCGGGCCCGAAGGATGCGAACGCGCTGGTGCAGAAGCGTCCGCTCGTGTTCGAGGAGATCACCGACGAGATGCTGCGCGCGGGCGTCGAGGGCGAGGAGCAATACCAACTGCTCAAGGAGATCGGCCTCGCTTCGGCCATCGTGGCGCCGCTGATGAACGGCGCGGAGCCGCTCGGGACGCTGATCCTCGCCTCGGCCGGAGCGGGCGGGCGCAGGTACACCCCGAACGACGTCGACTTCGTCGTGGCCCTCGCCGACCGGGCTTCGCTCGCGGTGCGCAACGCCCGGCTGGTGCGCGAGCTGGCAGCCGAGCGCGACCGGCAGGAGCTCGCCCGCCAGGACGCCGAGCGGCGCGCCGCGGAGCTGCTCGCGACGTTCGAGGCGGACCCGAACGGACTGGTGCTGTTCGATCAGGACGACCGCGTCCGGTACGTTGGCCCGCGCCTGGCCGAGATGTTCGATTGGCTGCCCGTCCGGGAGTTCGTCGGCAAGCATTACGAGGAGCTGTTCGGGCACGACGCTCGCGGCGACGGCGGGACCGCCGAGTTGGCGCAGCGGACCCGGGAGATCTTCTCGCGGCGGGACGAGCGGTCGTTCGACGAGTTCCAGATCGCGCGGTCCGGCCGGTGGGTGACGCGCACCAGCGTCCCGGTGCACGGGCCGCGCGGCGAATACTTCGGCCGCCTCTTCGTGTACGTGGACGTCACGGCCCAGAAGGAGCTCGACAACGAGCGCTCCGAGTTCCTCACGGTGGCGGCGCACGAGCTGCGCACCCCGCTCACGCCGCTGTCGATGTACCTGCAGAACATCGACCGGCGCCTCGCGCGCGGCATGGTGGTCGAGCCGGAGCTCGCCAACAAGGCGCGCCGGCAGGTGACGCGGCTCGCGAAGCTCGTCGAGGACCTGCTCGACGTCTCCAGGCTGGAGTCCGGCCGGCTGGAGATCCAGCGCGATCCGGTCGAGCTGGACGAGCTGGTCGCCGAGGTGGTCGGCGACTTCCGCGCCGCTCACCAGACCGGGCGAACGGATGGTGGTCCTCGGGGATCGCCAGCGCCTCGAGCAGGTGCTGGTGAACCTGCTGCAGAACGCCATCAAGTACAGCCCCCAGGGCGGCCAGATCGTGGTGACGCTGCGCCGGGAGGGCGGCGAGGCGTTGGTGTCGGTGGCGGACCAGGGCATCGGCGTTCCCGCGGAGGAGCAGCCGCGCCTGTTCCAGCGGTTCTTCCGCGCGCGCAACGCCGCCACGCACCACTTCGGCGGGCTCGGCATCGGCCTGTTCGTCAGCCACGAGATCGTGCAGCGGCACGGCGGGCGCTTCCTGGTCCAGAGCGAGAGCGGCAAGGGCGCCGTGTTCAGCTTCGCGTTGCCGCTCGGGGCCTCGCGCGCGGCGCACGCCCCCGCGCAGGCCTGATACGCTTCCCGGATGCCGCGCAAGACCCCCCGCAAGAGGCCGCGGCCGCTCCTGGCCCTCCTCTCGCGCAAGAAGAGCCTCTACTCGACGCGGCGGCTGGTCGAATCGGCGCGGGCGCGCGGGATGAGAACGCGGGTGGTGGACGTGCTCGCCTGCAACCTGGTGCTGGAACCGGGCCGCGCGCGCGTGTTCGTCGCCGGCGAGGAGCTGCGCGAGGTGGCCGTCGCGGTCCCGCGCATCGGCGCCTCCGTGACCGCGGTGGGGCTCGCGGTGGTGCGCCAGCTCGAGGCCCAGGGCGTGCCCGTGGTGAACGGCGCCGCGGGGATCGCCAACAGCCGCGACAAGCTGCGGGCCCTGCAGCTGCTCGCCCAGGCCGGCGTCGACATGCCGCGCACCGTGCTGGCGCGCGGCGGCGGCGACATCAAGGAGCTGGTCGCGCACGTCGGCGGGCTGCCCGCGATCCTGAAGCTCATCCAGGGGACGCAAGGCGTCGGCGTGATGATCGCCCACAGCGAGGCCGAGGTGGAGAGCATCCTCTCCACCCTGTGGGACCTGGGGCAGGAGATCCTGCTGCAGGAGTTCATCGCCGAGTCGCGGGGGCGCGACGTGCGCGCGCTGGTGGTCGGCGACCGCGTCGCCGGGGCGATGAGGCGCGAGGCGCGCTCGGGAGAGTTCCGCAGCAACCTGCACCGCGGCGGCGAGGGCAGCGCCCTGGAGCTGTCCCCGGACTACGCGCAGGCCGCCGTGCGCGCCGCCCGCGTGCTGGGGCTGGAGTCATGGAGGTGAACTCCTCGCCGGGGTTCGAAGGCCTCGAGCGCGCGACCGGCCTGGACATCGCGGGCGCCATCGTCGAGCACGCCGCCCGCCTGGCTGCTCGCCGGCAGGAGCGAGCGGTGCTGTAAGACATCATCCCACTTCCGACCCGGCGCTCCGCGCCGACACGCAAATCGCTTGCAGCAGGCCCGCGTCTTTGGCGACACTGGCTGCATGGCGATCCGCATCGGCCGGGACCTCGCCTTCCAGTCCCGCCTGCAGGACGGCAGCGCGCCCGCTCAGGTCGAGCTGGTGCTCTACCACGACGTGCTGTGCTCCTGGTGCTATCTCGCCGACGCCCGCCTCGAGGTGCTCCGCGAAGAGTACGGCCCGTCCGTGCTCTGGACCTTCAAGCCGTACGCGCTCCGGCCGGAGAAC
>WNFG01004390.1_pt1 | contig 11855 bp, 6 predicted proteins | sample 5400431 | NCBI WGS metagenome assembly WNFG01 (sample SAMN13153346, study PRJNA577476) | soil metagenome | isolation source: 120 cm saprolite under Douglas fir tree site 2 hole 3 replicate 2 | place: USA:California | collected 2015-04-18
CAGGGCCAAGCGGTTCGGACCTGCACTAAGGCGTTTCTCAGGCTTTCTCCCCAGTGAGGGGCCCCGGAATTTGAATGCCCAATGAGGATCGGAGCGGATGCAAACTGGAATTGTTACCTTCCACAAGCGCTCGACGAAGCCGGGATCAAACATGTCTTCTATTATGAGTCGCCAGGCACCGCAGATGAGTGCCAGACTTGGCGCCGCGATCCGAACGACTTGCGCCACGATTGTTTGTGAGCGGCGAGAAATGATAGGGTCTGCTTCACGATTTCAACTCTGATCGGCGATTTCGCGAAAACGGAGACTTCTATGCAATGGCGGACTGTCAGGTTTATCTCGGTGATCTTCTTGTGCTCGCAGAATCTTGTCTCTCAGGAAAAGCCGTCGGTCGACGCGGCGTCCTTGGCACTGACTCCGCCGATGGGCTGGAACAGTTGGGACGGTTATGGGACGACGATCAACGAGGCTCAATTCAAAGCCAACGCCCGGTGGATGGCCCAGCACCTGAAGCCGTTCGGGTGGAAGTACGTCACCGTTGACATGGAGTGGTTTGTCGCGAACCCGACTGCCGAGGGCAATTCCAAGACATTTCAGTACAGCCTCGACCAGAACGGCCGCTACATGCCTGCCGTGAGCCGTTTTCCGTCGTCTGCGAACGGCGCCGGTTTCAAGCCGCTAGCGGACTACGTTCATTCCCTCGGCTTGCGATTTGGAATCCATATTCTGCGCGGCATTCCCAAACAGGCGGCGGTCAAGCAACTTCCCATCGCCGATTCGTCATACTCGGCAGCGGACGGGGCGGATTCTTCCGATACCTGTCCCTGGAATTTCGATAATTTCGGCACCAACCCGAGCCAACCGGCAGCGCAAGCTTATTACGACTCCATTGCGAAGATGTACGCGGGATGGGGAGTTGACCTAATTAAAGTGGATTGCATCAGCAGCCATCCCTATAAGGGCGATGATATTCGCATGATCCGGCAAGCCCTGGACAAGGCCGGGCGAGCCATCGTCCTCAGCCTTTCCCCGGGGCCGGCGCCGGTCGAGAAGCTGGATGAAATGCGGCAGTATGCGCAGATGTGGAGAATTTCCGACGATATTTGGGACATCTGGCACAACGATGCCGATTATCCCAAAGGGCTCGGTGACCAGTTTGCTTACATTGCCAAGTGGGCGGGCAGAGGCGAACCGGGACATTGGCCTGACGCCGACATGCTTCCCTTCGGATATCTGGGGCCGCACGCAGGCTGGGGCAAGCCGCGCATGACCAGGCTGAGTCATGACGAACAACGAATGTTGATGACTCTCTGGGTCATCTTTCCGTCTCCGCTCATGGTTGGCGGCGAACTGCCCGCGGCAGATGCGTGGACATTGTCTTTGCTTACCAATCCCGAGGTGATTAAGGTCGATCAGCACTCCAGTGGAAACCATCCGGTCATCAACACGGATAAGACCGCGGTTTGGACGGCGCAGGCGGGGTCGGAGGATGGTCAGTATCTGGCGGTTTTCAATCTCACCGAATCCAAGGCAGTGGTGCGATACGAATGGAAGGAGTTGGGAATGCCCGGAAAAGCGTATAAGCTGCGCGACCTTTGGGAGCGCAAGGGCCTTGGCAAAGTCGGCGAATTGACGGTAACACTACCGCCCCACGGCAGCGTACTTTATGGTGTGTCACTGGTTCGCGAAGCTGCTCCCTAGCCGCGCGACGAGGTTGCACATGGTGGCAGACCTACTGGCTAATCCTTGCGGCAACGGTTTGTGTCGGACGTTCTTGCTACGCCATGCCTGCTTTTTTTTGCGGTTGCAGGGTTTTGTCGCAGGAGAGGCCTTTTAAGCGGCGGTCGCGCCGTATTTTTCGAACGGTGGACGAACGTAGGCCACGGCCTTCTCCTGCAACAACAATTCGGTGGCCTGAACTCTGGGGTTGGCGTGGAACCAATGTTGCACTGCTCCCTGATGAAGGAAGTTGGCCATCGAGAGCAGACTCATTCCCTGGTGGTGTGCCATCCAGCAGCGGATTAGCTCGTAACGTCGCCGCGAACTGTTTGAGGAAGTGAAGTCAGCGGCTTCGAAAAATCCGTATCTTCCCGACCACCCCAGGCGACTCATTCTCCGCAAATTCTTCAATGCGGCGGGACCGTCAACCATTAGCGCAAGGAACGTCGAATAAGGAGAGACCACAAGCGCTTCCATTTCCTCCTTGCGCAGTGCAAGACTGGATAGACCGAAAGCCGAATACTGGTAAATCCCGGCCTCGTCGGTCCTCGAGTAGGCAGACTCGGATATTCCCCACGGAATGCGCCGGCTTGCGGCGAAGTTTCGCTGGGCTCGTACCGCGCCAATTCGCGCGCGTTCCAGCAGCGTATCCGGATAGGTCCGCATCCATACCGACGGCATCAGATACTCAAACATGGTGCCGGACCAGGAAAGCAAGACCGGGCGCCCCTGATCAAGGATCTGGGCGCGGCCAAGCGAAAACCAACTCTCCGGGAGCAAGTCATCTTTAGCGATGGCGACGAACAAAGCTGTCCGCGCCTCTGAGGCAAGCAAATCGTAGCAAGCGGCATGGAGCTGCTCCGCTTCTACATCGAACCCAATCGACATGAGCCTGCGTTTCCGGTTCAAAAGAAACTCGAAATCCATTTCGTCGGCGAATTTCGCTGCGTCTGCGGCAATTTCGCAAAGGCTTTTGATCAGGCTACGAATATTAAGCTCTGCATCCGGCAACAGGGCTAGCAAGCGTTCCACGGCCTCGCGATCTGCGGGATCCGCTTTCGATGTGAGCAGGCTTGAGAGCTGGGCGAGGAAATCCGGCATTAGCGCCAACGGGATGTTTACAGCGTTCATCAGGGGAGCCAGAGCGAGGTCGTCCCTCAACGCTTCGAATTCCGGGAGTTGCCACGGCATGTACTTGCCAACCAGATCCCTAATTTTCATCAAGCGCTCGCGCGCCTGCGCAGCAAGCCAATCGGCATCTGCGACGCGACGGTTACGCGCAGAATCGGTACACACTGAATCGGGCAGGTCCAGCAAGCATTGCAGCCAGTTCTGTCCCGAGGTTCTTTTTCGCGACGCAGAAAAGCGGGGTTTCGGCAAAAGAGGTTCTGAGCTGCCGAGCAGGCGAAGGTGGTCGAGAAACCCTTCCGCCAGGTAGGACTGAACAACCGGCTGACGTAGTTGCTCAAGACAGCCCTGCTGCAGGGTCCAGAGCGAAGCCGCCAAATTGCCGCTGTCCACGGAGGATACGAAACGAGGCGGGAGAGGCTCGAGGGTTCGAGTGTCGTACCAGTTAAACAAATGTCCCCGATAACGACTCAGATTGGTGGCGGTTGTCAGGGTACGTTGGCTCAACTCCACAAACTCGGGAACGGTAAGATATCCAAACCGAACCGCCGCTTGACGAGCATTAATAAGGAGGCCGATGTTAGTCGGCGACACTCGTGCCGCGACTGCAGCTGGTTCCTCTTGGAAATTGTCGGGAATCAGCCAATGATGTTCTTCGGTGCTGAATTCGAAGAAATACCGCCAGGTACGAAGCGCAACCCCGCGCAGGAAAATCTCGTCTCGCTCCAAGGTTGGATTAGAGGGTTTGCGAGGGGGTAGATCCAGCCAAAGTGAAAGCGGCTTGCTCGCCGCCCACAGCAGCAGGATAGGAAGCGCCGCCGGCAGTACGCTGGGCCGTACCGACCACAGCAACACACTCATCGCCAGTGCCAGCGCCGGTGTTGCGTAGAGATAGAAATCGAGCGCAGTGCGCCTTTGCCCGCCCGACTCAGCCTGAGCCGCGGTTTCCCATTGCAGCAGACGCTGCCCGGTCACTGTCTTCCGCACTAGAGCGCGGACAATAGCGTCTCCCGAAAGGAACATTTGATGCGCCAGAAAAGTCAGACCCATGAAGGCGTTGATCAAGGCCGTAACCAGAGCGCTGAGGGCGTCACGGGCTGCTGCTGCCTTCCACGCAGTGGCTGCGCGCAAGAGGTCAAACAAGAATCGGAGCACCCCAGGAAGCAGAAGAATGGCAACCGTCGCCAAAGTCCATTTGCGAGGAGAGCCGGGCAGGACGAGCCATCCCAGCACCAGCAGCAGAAATGTTGCCGGTTCGACCAGGCTGCGGCGCAGATTGTCCAGAATCTTCCAACGCGAAATGAGCGAGATGGGATTAGAGACGCGACGTCCGGATTCACCTGGAACCTGTGGACCGAGCCATTCTGCGACTTGCCAGTCGCCCCGCAGCCAGCGGTGTTTGCGACGATTGTAGGCACTGTAATGCGACGGATAGTCCTCGATGATCTCGATATCGCTTACTAGACCTGCACGAGCATAGGCGCCTTCGATCAAATCGTGGCTGAGAAGGGCGTTCAGCGGAAAGCGACGGTCGAGCACCTGCTGCAACACGTCCACATCGTAAATACCTTTGCCTGCGAAACTACCTTCGCCGAACAGGTCCTGATATGTGTCCGAAGCTGCGCGAGTATAAATATCCAGGCCGGTCTGGCCGGAGTAGATTTTTGCAAGACGGGAACGGCCAGCGCTTTGCACGCTGATCCCGACGCGGGGCTGCAGGATACCGTATCCGGCAACAACGACGTTCCGTTCGGGATCAATAATCGCCTGGTTTAGTGGGTGGGACATGGTCCCGATCATGCGATGGGCGGAGCCTCTCGGTAATTCAGTGTCGGCGTCGAGCGTAATGACAAAGCGGACCTTTGCCAGTACCGAAACATCTCCGATTTTGACCGGGAAATTGTCGCTCTGCTGGCGCAACAAGGCATTCAAGTGCAATAATTTTCCGCGTTTGCGCTCCCATCCCATCCAAACCCTTTCTTTAGGGTTATAGACACGGCGGCGATGCAGGAGAAGGAAGGCGCCCCGCCCTTCCCCGGCATATTTCTGGTTGAGGCCGTTGATTAGTTCGGAGCACAAATCAACCAAGCGGTCATCCTCGGTCGGCGGAACGGGCGAATCCGGGAGATCACTTACCAGCGCGAAGTGCAAATTGCGATCGCTGTTGCCCAGGAAACGTACCTCCAGATCGTCCACCAACCTGCGCACCTGTTTTTCGTTCAGGAGCAAGGTAGGAACGGCAACCAGGGTGATGCAATCATCCGGAATGCCACTTTCGAAGTCGAGTTTCGGAAGAATCTGCGGTTGCAAGAGTGAGACGGTGAGATAGTTCATCAGTTGCACCGCGCTTTGGGAACACGGTAGCAGCAATGCCAGCATGGCCAGCAGAAGCGGCCCGGGTGAACTTTCACGCGGGGTCACATACAAAGTCAGCAGCGTCATCAATCCGGCGGTCATCGCGGCGATTGCCGGCAGATAGAACTCGTCTGGATGTTCCTTCACGAGAGACTGCAGACGCTGAATAAGCGGCGGATGGAATCCCACGTTTTCGCGAAGAGTATGCACTCCCTCTGCGACAAGGTAGCAGCCAACATGAGCACTGCGATTGGCTCCGCGAGAACCTGCGTGTGCCTCCCTTTGATATTCCCTGGCCAACCCCAATGCCGCCCGGGCGATCTCCGGCTCCGAGAGATCTGAATATTCGGCAATGTTGGAGACTGCTTTGCGATAAAGATCGCGGCTCTCGAAGTCCATCACGGCGTAGTCCCCGGTCGGGTCCTGGCGCAGAATGCGATCAAACGTGATTAAAGGTTCGATCACTTCCTTCCAGGAAGTGTGGGTAACATCGCGAAGGCTGTGAAGGGACACTTCAAGCTGATACGACCTCTGGGTGGGTGCGTTTTTCTTAGGGACGGAAGCGAGGATCGCGATCTGTTCCAATAGGACCAACTTAAGGACCGCTACCAAAGCCCACAACTCCTTCAGGCTAAGGACTTGACGCTCCTGAAAGGCCTCGACGTAAGAACTGAAGGCGGGCTCACTGAATTGATAACCAGTCACAGCCAGCAGATCTTCGGCGACGAGCATGATTCGCGGAGCGGGCGCCGCGCTTCCAGTTCGCACATGCGGAAGTCGCCGCAAGGATTGGAGTTCGTCGCCTGTGCTGTGAAACTCCGCAGAGAGGAGAGCGGCATTGTCATACAAGGGCTTGAGCTCTTCGGTCAAAGTCGAGCGGCCACTGGAGACGTGAAGCGAATGCAGCAAGGGCCTGAATTGGTCTGCCATTACGCGCCAGCGATTGGCAAGGTAAGCAGACGAGGGCGTGTCCGGCAGACTCGTAAGCGCCGAACCGAATTCTGACCCGCGGGAACGCAAGGCGTCCGTATCGGACGTTTTGTCGGCGGAAGCCCCGGGTCCGAGTTCAGTACTCTCGTCCACAGCTCCCAAGTGAGAAATCCCTTGCATTTTTCGGTCACTCTCTTTCGGTCACTCTCTAGCGATAACTGGCAGCTTGCATTTCAAACATTTCGGCGTAGCGGCCACCCAGACTGGTCAATCGCGCGTGGCTTCCGTCTTCAATCACCCTGCCGTTTTCGAGAACTACAATTCGATCGGCCATGCGCACGGTCGAGAATCGATGCGAAATAAACAGCGCCATTTTTCCGGCGGTGAGATCGGCGAAGCGACGAAAGACTTCGAATTCGCTGCGCGCGTCCAAAGCAGCGGTAGGCTCATCGAGAATCAGGACCTGGGCGTCGCGCAGGTAGGCGCGCGCCAGCGCAATTTTTTGCCACTCCCCTCCAGAAAGGTCGACTCCACCGTCGAAACGGCGCCCTAGCATCTGTTCGTAAGAGCCGGGAAGTCTCGCGATCACCTCGTCGGCCAAGCTCTTTTGCGCCGCTTCCAGAAGCAGGGTGGTATTTTCGATCTCCTCGATACGGCCGACAGCAATGTTCTCGCGGGAGGTCATCTCATAGCGCATAAAATCTTGAAAAATGACGCCGATTTCGCGGTACAGGTCTTCCAGGTCGTACTCGCGAAGATCCACGCCGTCCAGAAGAATCTCGCCTTCGGTCGGGTCGTATAACCGGGTGATGAGCTTCACGATCGTGGTCTTACCTTGTCCGTTCTCCCCAATCAAGGCGACCCGCTCTGCTGGATGAAGATGGAAATTCAGGCGGTTGAGCACCGTACGTTCCGTACCCGGGTAGCGAAAGGAAACGTCGCGGAATTCGAAACCTTGCTGGATCGGCCGCGGAGCGCGCAGCGCATTCGGCTTGGAGCGAATTGTGGGCTTCATCCTGAAGAAGGCCAGCAAATCAGTGAGGAACAAAGCTTGGTCAGCGATCCCAGAGAGGGTCGAGAAAACCTGCTGGATGTTGCTGCTGGCTTGCAGAATAGCTTGCGATAGAAAATAGAAAGTGCCAATAGTTAATGCGCCGCTTACCGTGCGCCAGATCACATAAGCATAGGCGCCGTAATATCCGCCGGTGCTGATCAGCGACAAGAGCAATCCGATGCGCAGCCGCTTGCGCGCCAATGAAACATCCTGCCCATAAATAATGTCCGACAGCTTGGCAAAGCGCTGGGTGAAAAAGTCACTGAGGTTGAAGAGTTTGAGCTCCTTTGCAGCCTCTTTGGTAGCCCCGGCCTGGCGAAGGTAATCGAGTTGCCGCTTAATCGGGGTCTGCAGAAAATTCTTAGCGTAGCCAAGAAAAGCGAAGTGGGTTTCCCCCAGAAACGCCGGCAACACGGCCGCAATGAGAAGCAGCATCAGCCAGGGCGAATACATCATCACTGCCACCGACCACCCCGCGGCGGTGATTAACTGCAGTTCCAGCCGTCCTATGGATTGAATCATGACCAGCCGGTCCGTCGCCTGCACTCGTGCACGTTCTAGCCGATCGTAAAAAATCGGGTCCTCATAGGCGGTGAGGTCCAACTCAGAGGCGTGCTTCATCACTTGAATGCTGACGTGCCGAGTGTATTTGTTGGCGAGCAGGGAATCGGAGTAGTCGATCATTCGCGCCACCATACTGCTGAGCGCCGCGAGGCCAAACTCAGCGAGTACCAACCACCAAAGCCGCGAAGGAAGCGGACCGTGCGCCTGCAGGAGGTGGACCAGAATGTCAATAATCAGCTTTGGGATGTAAGCCAGAGCAATCGGCAGCAAAGCGGCAATGATTCGAGCGACGATGCCAAAGGTGACTACTATCGGTCCCGACTGCCAGACGATTTTCAGGATTGGAGGTACGTTCCGAAGCGCGGTCACACGTTCTCGCCATCCGCCCTCGAAGCTATTGTGTGTGGCTACACTTGGACTTGATCCTGACATGAAGGTTGGCTTGAAAGTCAGACCGTCTGATGGTTTCGATAATTAAACGCGATATTTGAGAGTTAAAGAATACCGGACAGGTTGCTTACAGCAAAGGGTTTTGTGGGCCGGACCTGGCGTGTGGCGGAGCGGTTGCGCAAGCCTGTCGCAGTACGGGGATTGCGGTGGCCGCGGGGATTTGGTCCCGAGTTGACACGCAAGTGTCCACCGAGACAACAGAAATCAGTTTCGGGAATGAAAAAAGAACAGAAAAACTGGGTAATCTTCCCCTGGTGGGTCACAGAACTTTCGCTTCCCCACTAGTCATCGAACCTGCTGCCTGTGTTGTCGGTCACTTTGCGTTATGCGAAGCCTCATTCGCTGCAAGGAAGCCAACCATTGCAGTTCCCGCCCTCTGCCGGGAAGTTATTACTCGCTTCCAAATAGTTAGATATGGGTAAAGGCGCGTTAACTAACACAAAACAAAGGCTAGGAGGTAATTTGGCACAGGAAGTGCTATCTAAGGTAGTAATACTGTGATCTGACGGAGGAGAAAGAAAATGGAAGCTCAAATCAAAGATTGGAGATTGCTATCTGAAGCGGCCAGCCGGGAACAGGACCCGGAAAAGCTCATACGTCTGGTAGAAGAGTTGAATCGGGTTCTCACGCAGCATGAAGTCCTCAAGAGGCGCAGACTTGCCACTAACTGAGCATTCCTTCCTTCACGCCTTGCCACAGAAGCCACTTCGTCAGAGTTAGTCTCTCACTTTCCTGCCTGTAAGGTGTTGCTATCTAAGGTCTTACACCTAGTACCTGTGTCAAAAATACCCGGATACCTTAGAAAAAAAATACTGAAATGTCCTTCTGAGTAGTCGAATTTTCTGACTCGCCTCTAGAATCGCCAGAACCAAAAGCAATTACTTTGTCTCAACATAATTTAGGAGAGGTCTGACCGAAATGAAGGCAGTAGGAGTTTTCGTAGTGGTGGTGGCCGCAATCCCGGCGATCGCAGGAGTTTCCGTCTCAGCCCCAGTCAACAATAGCAATGTAGCAACCAGCGTCCAATATGTTGCCACCGCAACTACGTCGTGCGGCAAGGGAGTCTCAGCCATGGGCATCTACACGGCTCCCAATGTGCTCGCATATACGGTGAATGGTTCCAAGCTCAACACAAACTTGAGCTTCAATCCAGGCACCTACTACACGGTGGTCCAAGAGTGGGACAACTGTGGCGGGAGCAGCGCAACGCCTATCACCATTGTTGTGAGCGGCAGTGCAGCCCAAGTGCAAGTCATGGCTCCCGCGAACAATGCGAAGGTAGCAACGCAAGTGCAATACCTGGCCACTGCGAGCAGCAGTTGTTCGACCGGAGTTGCCGCCATGGGGATTTACACGTCGTCTGGGGTTCTGGCCTATAAGGTTAACGGAGCCAGTCTAAATACGGTTTTGACGCTTAATCCCGGAAACTACAACACCGTGGTTCAGGAGTGGGACCAGTGTGGGGGATCGGCAAAAACGCCGGTCGCGATTTCGGTCGCCGGAGTCCAGTCCGGAGGGTCGGTGCAGGTGAGTGCGCCCACGAATAACAGCACTGTGAGTCCGAGTGTCCAGTTTGTTGCCTCGGCTACTACTAGCTGCGCGGCGGGAGTAGGAGCGGTGGGAATCTACACTGCTCCGGGGGTGCTTGCTTATAAGGTCAACGGCGCCACACTAAACACTAATCTGACCCTCCCGGCAGGGGTCAATCACACCGTGGTTCAGGAATGGGACAAGTGCGGTGGCGCCGCTACGACGCCGATTGTGGTCACGGTCGGTTCCGGTGGCGGCCCGTCCGGCCAATTCGTGAATCTTCATCAGAAATCTGGGTGGACGGGATACGGGCTGCTCCCACCGACCTACAACATTTGTTCATCCTGTGCGCCGAGCGGACCGCAGATTACGTGGGGCATGACCCAGGGTGTGTCATCGCCGGCTCTCACCGGCAACGCCGCCCGAATGGATGTTGGAGGGCAGACAGTCTATTCCGATGGACTGTGGAACAATCACCTGATTGGCGATTTTTCGTCGCAAGGTCTCCCAGATTCTGGTCACACCATCGTTCCCAACGTGCACAATTTCACCTACGACGTTTATTTCTACGCGACTAATATCAGCGTCTCTCAGGCAATAGAATTCGATATTAATCAATTCGTTAATGGACAATCCTTCATCTGGGGGCATGAATGCCGCATTGTCGGAGGAAATCAATGGGACATTTGGGACAATCAAGGACAGAAGTGGCATGCCACCGGGGTCCCCTGTAATCCCGTGAACAACGCTTGGAACCATCTGGTGATTCATGTGCAAAGAACCTCCGCCAATCACCTTCTGTTCCAATCGATCTCGTTGAATGGCAACACCGCGACGCTCAACTATGACGAAGCCCCAACTTCTACCAATTGGTATGGGATTACCATCAACTATCAGCAGGACGGCGACTACAAGCAGACGCCGTATTCGATCTGGTTGGACAAACTGACCTTCACGTACTGGTAAATTCTCGCGCCAGAATTTTCACCCCGGGCCATCTGCACTCAGCCTCTGCTGAGCCAGATGGCCGCCTTTTTTTCCCCGAAGCGATTCCTCATACAAACTACCTTCATTCCCTGACTCCCGACTAGGTGATTAGGCTTAGTCATTAAGGTCTTCACCCGAGCAACTCTATAGGTATTTTCCTGCATGACATCCGTACTCTACTGTATTGACGTTCGCTGAAATACCCTGTTTCAGCAAGACCCAATCCAGTGTTCAGCAGGAGTTTTTCGTTCATGAAGTACACCCTAATTCTTCTGGCTTTCCTCATGCCGCTCATCGGCTGCGGAGCCAATTTGAGCAATCCCGCCGCACCCCAACTGATGTCGGCCGCGAACTCCGCCGCAGATTCTGCCCCCTCGCCCACAACCTACGACATGCTCGCCTGGATGACCATGCAGCCATACCTCCGCGCAACTCATCACATGGCCGGCACGGCTAATCCCCTCTACACCAGCGTTACTGCGTCTCGCTTTTTCTGGACGAAGACGGGAAGCGGCTATCCCTGGGATATTCAGCTTTACGACACGAACTACATCTATCTGTGGGTGACGGAATTGAATTGGCAGAATCCGAACACCTTCAAAGCGTTCAACAGCTCGGTAACGGGCAAGTTCAACCTTCCTTTTGCGCCCCGGTTCGCTAAGGGCGGCTATCCAGGCTCCAGCATCAAGATCAGTGACTCCACGTACGAAATTCATTCTGACTGCAACACCTTCGTCACAAAAAATCTGGGCCACGTCATCAACGAGGTCTGGGGACCCTACCAGGAAACGCTAGGGGGACAGCTTCCCGCCAACCTGAAAACCCTTGTGGTCAGCTATCGCTACAGCTGTGACGCCAACTATTCCAACTGTGGGGATAAGGAGGAGTTTCATCTGGCGCAACCTTACGGTCTGGTGAAATGGCAACACCAGAAGCTGGGCGCGAATGGGACCTACAATCCTCCCGACAATGTGACGTACTTTAATCAGGTGGTTAGCGGCCAAGTCACGCCAATCACTACCTGCTTCTGACAGCACGCTGAGTCGCGGGCGGTGTAATGCGGGAAAAGCACGCGATCGGCCGCCCCCCTGGGGGCCCTCGGGTAATACCTGTAAAAGGTGCTCCAGTGAACACCCGG
>WNFG01004391.1_pt1 | contig 11854 bp, 9 predicted proteins | sample 5400431 | NCBI WGS metagenome assembly WNFG01 (sample SAMN13153346, study PRJNA577476) | soil metagenome | isolation source: 120 cm saprolite under Douglas fir tree site 2 hole 3 replicate 2 | place: USA:California | collected 2015-04-18
AAGCGATTGCCCCAGCACCGCCCCTTTGTACGGGAGCGCCCGCAACTGCTTGCGTTCGAAGTGTTGCATGATGCGCGCCAGTTCGCCGGTGAACCACAGGTTGCGCCGGAGGTTCGCTTCATACGCAGATCGCAGCGAGAGCTCGACTTCCGGTGGAAGCGAGCGATTGCGTTCGGCTTGACCACTCACACCGCGACCGAGTTCGATCTGGTTGCGCGCCGCGAGCTGTAGAACGCCGTGGTGCTCCGCCAGCTGGAGGAACTTGCTCCAATCGAGCGTCGAGAAATTCCAATTCGCAATCCGTTCCACGGGCTGCGAAGCCATATCCATGCCAGCCAACGCGCACAAGAGATCGAACTCGCCTTGTCTCTGCAGCCGAGTGCTCGACACGGGAGGCGGAGGGAAGAGTTCGGTCATGGAGGCGGATTCTTCGACGCGACGGCCTGACCGCAGCGGCTAAAGCCGGAACTGGAGCGAGCCCGTTGCCGCAGCGCTGAAGCTCTGCGCCACCCAAAATCAATTGGGAACGCGAATCGCCACTATAATACAGAGTCTTCGGCGCGCGTTCGAACTTCGCTCGTAGCGCCACGGTTCGCAAATCGCCGTTCGCACTCTCGTCGTTCGCACTTGCATGGACCAAATTGTCTTCGAATCCGTTCGTAAGACATTCCGCCATCGTCCAGCTCTGTTCAATTGGCTGGGACGGGAGCGGGGCGGCGAAACCATTGCCTTGAAAGACGTTTCTTTCTCGGCGGCCCGCGCCGAGGTCTTAGCGCTGCTCGGCCCCAACGGCAGCGGAAAAACCACGACCCTCAAGCTGATCTCGACCATACTCCTTCCCGATGCCGGATCGGTAGGCGTTGGCGGCTTCGATGCACGGCGCGATGCCGATGACGTCCGGCGGCAAGTCGGCATCGCCGTCGCCGCGGAACGCTCGTTCTTCCCGCGTCTCTCCGCCGCTGAGAACCTCGATGTTTTTGCCGCCCTCGATGAAGTCCCCCGCAGCGAGCGAGCGCACAGGATTAAAGAGGTTCTCCGCGATACCGGTCTCGAAGAGCAAGCCGACACGCTGGTCATGAAATTCTCCAGCGGCATGTACCAGCGACTGGGGATCGCGCGCGCACTGGTCAAGCGCCCCAGCGTGCTTTTGCTCGACGAACCGACGCGCAGCCTCGACGCCGCCACCACGGCACATTTCTGGGCCACGATCCGCGCTTTGGCACGGCAACAGACCACGGTTCTGCTCGCCACTCACAACTTCGCTGAGGCGGCCGCCGTCGCGGATCGGCTGCTCCTGCTGCATCGCGGCGAATTGCTCGCCGATCGCGCGGTGGGTGACTCCGAAAGCGCTGACGCGCTGCGCGCTTTCTACTTCCGTACGACCGGCGAGATCGATGAGGCTATTGTCAAGGTCTGAAGATTTGTAATTGGTAATTTGTCATTTGTAATTGTGTTTTTGGAATTTATCGTTCACAGCGCCCAGGCTTGACATTACAAATTAGAAATTGCAAATCACAAATCTCGTTCTAACTTATGATTTCGACTCTCGACAAGCTCTACGCCATCCTGCGTCGCGATCTGCTCACGGCCATTCGCCACCGCAGCGGTTTCGCCGTGACCCTGTTCGGAGTGTTCACCGAATTGGCGGCTTTTTATTTTCTATCCCGCGCCATCGGTCCCAGCTTTCGACCCGGTGGCGTCGAGTACTTCCCCTTCCTTCTGGTTGGCACCGGCGTCTACACTTTCTTCCTAATGAGCGCGGAAGCCTTCCTGAGCGCGGTGCAGCAAGCACAGCAAACGGGAACGCTCGAAGTGCTGATGACGACCTCCACCGCCCCTGCTGAGCTCCTTGTCCTCAGCTCCATTTCTGCCTTTGCGGGAAACCTAGTCAATCTGCTGGTCTATCTTTTTGCGGGAGTGGAAGTTTTCCGGGCATCGATCCACGCCAACTTTTTCTCGTGCGCGGCAGTATTGATTTTTTCTCTGGCGATCGCCTTGGCTCTGGGGATCGTGGCGGCAACGCTTCAGGTTGCGTTCCAGAAAGGCTCGGCTCTACTGTGGCTGCTCGGTTCCGGACTCTGGTTTTTGAGCGGAACTATGTTCCCGATCCAGAGCTTGCCCCGCCCGCTCGAACTTCTCGCTCGCTCGGTTCCCCTCACATACGCCATCGACGGAATGCGCAAGGCGCTGCTGGAGGGCCAGTCCATGATTGCGATGAGTCGCACCCTGGCCGTCCTGGCCGGTTTTGCCCTGGTCCTGTTGCCACTGGCGCTCGCCGGCCTGTCGCTAAGTTTGCGGCGCGCGCGGCAGGATGGAACTCTGTCATTTTATTGAGGATGTTGAATCGCCTCTTCGATTTGCGACCAGGTCATACTGGCACAGGGGAAAGGCCTGTAGTACACTGCGTTTACTCTCATCAAAACTGGGGGATAAGTCAGCTGTTCGACCAACTGGCTTGACCAACTATGACCGACAATCGAGCCACTCGCGAGAAACAGCAGCAACCGGACAACGCGGGCAAAGACAAGAAACCCTACCAGAAGCCGGCATTCCGCTACGAACGGGTATTCGAGACGCTCGCTCTGGCTTGCGGCAAGACCGTCATGAGCGGCACATGTCACGGCCAGAACAAAAAAAGTTCGTGACGCTGGAAAACACTGCGAGAGCCTCGCGCTCAAACTGGAGCGCGCAACGCTCAGCTTTGGTGGCAGACGTTTTGCGCCGCAGCGGTCGTCTGCGCGTGCGTCTGCAAGTTCACGGAGAAAGCATGCTGCCAGCGCTTTGGCCGGGCGATGTGGTCGAGATCGAAAGTTGCCCGCCCGAAGAGGTCTGGCCCGGCGAGATCGTGCTGGCCCGGCGTGACGGGCGCTTGTTCCTGCATCGTCTCGTCGCCCCCTGCAAGCCGAGCGGCTTCCAGTTGCGCGGCGATTCCATGCCTGGCGCCGACCCTCAGTTCCCTCCCGAAGCACTGCTGGGCCGGATGGTGCGCGGCACTGACGGTGGGCGAGCTGTCTCTGCATCCGCTCTGCGCCCGGGGTTTGACGTGAAGTGGTTTGGCGTGAAATGGTCGCGTGCGCTCGGGATGCTGCTCTGTCATTGCGGCGTGGCACGTCGTCTTGCGCTGAAACTTCACAGCCGCCGGAAGGCAGCGGCGCGCGAATTTGAAAACTCTAAGCTTGCCGCGGAGCTGGAAACTTTATGATGACCGCTCTCCGAAAAGTTGCTTGTGTCGAGATCGGAGGGATCCCGATTGCCCTGTCCACGCATGACGACCGATTTCTCGATCTGCTGCGCCATCGCTATGACGGGTTCCTGAGTTCATCGCGTCCTGAGTTCGAGCTTGAGTTTGATCTTAGCGGCTCGGGAGCGGTTTCCGATGACGACGTTCGGGTCCGCCGCGAAGGCTGCGACTGGCTTATCGAGCGCGGAGACTTCCGCGCCCGCTGGAACCCGCGCACCGGACGAGGCAGCGTGCGGCAGAATGCCAGCCCGTATTCTCTCGATTCGGTACTACGCATTCTGCACAGCCTGATTCTTGCGCAGCGCGGCGGGTTCCTGCTGCACGCCGCCAGCGCGATCTGCGATGGCCGGGCTTATCTGTTCTCGGGCGTATCCGGCGCCGGCAAAACCACGATGACACGGCTGGCGCCAGCGGACATCACTCTGCTTACCGACGAAATTTCCTACCTGCGCCCGAGTGCCGACGGATACTCGGCGTTCGGTACTCCTTTCGCCGGAGAGCTGGCCAAGTCCGGTGAGAACTGCACCGCCCCGGTCTCCGCTCTGTTTTTTCTGGAGCAGGGGCCGGAGAACCGCGTCGATGAGTTGTCGTCCGCGGACGCCGTGCGTCGCCTGATGCGCAATATTCTGTTCTTCGCCGAAGACCAGGACCTGGTGGAAAACCTTTTCGCCACCGCTTGCGATTTCGTCGCCAAGGTTCCCATTCGCCGCCTGACGTTCTATCCTGATGTCCGGGTGTGGGAAGAAATCCGCAACTTCCAGGGGGTGCCCGAGCATGCCTGAAAATTGCATTTACATTGCGCGTAGTTCCGCCATTGCCGCCCGCGCACTGGCCGGCGAAATGATGGTCATGAACTCGGCCGATTCGACGTTCTTCACGCTCAACGAGGTCGCAACCGTCATCTTTCAAGCCGCCGACGGTCACACTCCTCTCCGGGAAATTGTCCGCCACCGGGTCTGCGGGCAATTTGACGTCGATCCCGAACAGGCCCAAACAGATGCCGAGCAGTTCGTCGCCGAGCTTTCCGGTCACGGAATTCTTCTCGTTTCCGATCAACCCCTGCCTTCGGAGGCGCCCTGATGAGCCTGATGAGCGAAGTGGGCCAGAAAGCATTTAATCTGGGCGTGCCCATCTCCGTGCACATGGATGTTACGTATCGCTGCAACGAACGCTGTGTGCATTGTTATCTCGATCACGACGACCACGGCGAGATGACGACCGCAGAAATCAAGGACGTGCTCGATCAGCTGGCCGAAGCAGGCGTTTTCTTTATCACTTTCAGCGGCGGCGAGGTCTTCATGCGCCGCGACTTCTTTGAGATTGTCGAATACGCGCGGCGTCTCATGTTTAACGTCAAGATCAAGACCAACGCGGTTATGATCCACGAAAAGGAAGCGCGGAGGATCCGCGATCTGGGCATAGACACGATCCAGATCAGCGTGTACTCGCATCGTGCCGAGGTTCACGATGCCATCACCAAGCTGCCGCACTCGTTCGAGCGCACCGTCAAAGCGATTCGCTTCTTAAAAGAACAGGGGCTGCGGGTCACCATCGCCAATGTGCTGATGACCGCGAATTCTTCGGATTATAGCGGGGTGCAAGAACTTGCCGCCGAACTCGGTGTCCACTACACGCTCGATCCCACGATCACACCGATGATGGACGGCGACACGTCGGTTCTCTCGCTGCGGATTCCGGGAGAAGAACTCAAGGAAGTTTTCCGCAATTCCGCGCTGGTCGGCAACCAGGAGGAGTTCTGTGCTCCTCCCAAGCCCCCCTCGGAGGAGGATCTTGAGGGCTACTCGTGCAGCGCGGGCCATTCTTTCTGCTACATTTCGCCCTATGGCGATGTCTTTCCCTGCGTGCAGTTTCCGCTTCCCACGGGAAACATTCGTCAGCAGAGGTTTTTGGATATCTGGAATTTTTCCCCACAGCTGAAGGAGGTTCGCTCGATCCGGGCTAAAGACCTGACCGTCTGCTCGTCGTGCTCGCACGTCAGCAGTTGCACGCGTTGTCCGGGGTTGGCCTATATGGAAGGAAGCATGCGGGGCCCATCCACTGCGGATTGCGAGAAATCGTTCTACCGGACGGGCGTGCCGACTGCGAACATGCTGCGACAAGGGCTGTCGAAACCACGCACCATGTCAGGCAAGAGCGCGCCGCTGATCCAGATTCGCCCGATCGCCGTTCCCGCATGATGCGGGAGTGGTTACAGTTTGCCTCCGGCAACGGCGTTGTGGCTACGCTTAAGATCAACCACCGCTTCCAGGCTGGCCAGCTGCTCAAGAACGCGCTGCAAGGCGGCGCGGACTTCATGCGTCGCTTCATTGAACTTCAGCGCCGCGCCAATACCCATGTCCATGCGCACGACCTCCGTCTCAATCGAAACGATCGTGTGGTCGTGCGAGAAGGTGAGCTTATACTTCGATCCGGGCAACAGGATGCCGCTGGTTTCAACATAGCAGCCGCCCAGGCTCAGGTTGGTAACGATGCCCAGCATCGCCAACTTCTGGCCGTTCCCAGAAATTTCCGTGGTGAGCCGGCCCCGCACCCGAGGATAAATACGGCGGTTCTTCTGCGGCGACTGACTCTGCTTCTGGAGGTACATGCGCTTGTCGGCTTCGGAGAGGATCTTCTCGGCATCCATCCCGTCTTTGGGATACACGGCCTTGCCAACGCTAAGCGATAGAATATCCTCGTTACAGACATCCTTTCCAGCTTGTTGGGCCAGGCTCCGCATCTGTTCTGCCTTGCGCGCGGCAGCTTCTGGCGTGAGTCCCGGAGCGATGACCACGAATTCGTCGCCGCCCATGCGCGCGACATAATCGTACTCACGGCTGGTTTCCTTGAGGGACTGCGCAAACAGCCGCAGTACGCGGTTGCCCTCCAGGTGTCCAAAGCGGTCGTTGATCTGCTTGAAGCGGTCCAGATCGGCGACCATCACGGTCAAGGTGTTGTTGTCGCGTTTGCAGCGCGCCAGTTCCCGGTCGAGTTGCAAGAATAGCGAGCGCGCATTCGGAAGACCAGTGAGGTAATCGGTAACCGCCGAACTCTCCGCCTGCTCGTACTTCATCGCGTTCTCGATGGCGAGCGCCATCTTGGAACTTACAGCCAGCAGAATGCGGAGGTGGTCGGTGGTAAAGAAGTCTTTTTCCGCGTGGTACAAAGCGACCACGCCGACCACACCCTGCACGCCCTCGAGCGGAACGGCGAGCGCCGACGTCAGCGTGCTGTACTTCGAAGCATCGTTCAGATAACCGGGCTCAACCGAAGGATTGCCATTCAAGATCGGCTTGCGGTTTTGCGCGACCCACCCCGACAGTCCTTGTCCAATCGGAATGCGCAGCGAGGCAAACAACCGGAAGTTGTCGCCATTCACATACTCCGGCACAAGTTCCTCACCCTGGCAGATGTAGATGGCAATCGCATCGTAGGCAATCGCCCGCCGCAGCTTCACCGCAAACACCGAGAGCGTTTCGCCCAAGCTGAGCGAAGCTCCCAGATCCTGGCTAAGCTCGAAAAGGGTCTGTGCTTCCTGGCGCGCCGCCGCGATCGAACTCAGAAAACTGCCCTGCGGCAATTGCCGCCGCCCTTGCGCCTCGAACCCGGCGTCCGGCCTGATGGACGGCTCAGCGTTTGCGTCCTCGTCTTTGACTTCCACTTCCGCGGACAATTTCTGCTTGCCCAGATTGTCGGTGCGTTGGTGGACCAGTTTTTCCAGGTCCAGATATTTGCGTTCGAGCACCCTGACCACTTCCGGATCAAAAGCCTTTCCCGATTCACGCACCAGCTGCGCCATCGCTTCATTCATCGGCAGCGCGCGCCGATATTGCCGGTCCGAAGCCATCGCATCCAGAAAATCCACCGCCGACAGGATGCGGGCGCCAATCGGAATCTCGCTCCCGCGCAATCCCAGCGGATAGCCCGTCCCATCGTACTTTTCGTGATGGGCCCGTACGATGGGCACGACCGGGTATGGAAAACGCACTCGTTCGAGGATTTCCGCTCCCACCAGCGGATGAATCTTCATTTTCTCGAATTCTTCCGGCGTCAGGCGGCCCGGTTTCGAAATGATGTGCTCAGGAATCGCCAGCTTGCCGATGTCATGCAGCAAGGCCGCGGCTTGCAAGGCCTCCATTCCCTCCCGGTCAACCTTTAGTTCCTTCGCAACCTCGACGGCGTAGACGCGAACTCTCTGCAAGTGGTCGTGAGTCGTCTGATCCTTAGCCTCGATGGCCAGTGCGAGCGCCTCAATCGTGCGCATATGCAAGTCGGCCATCTCTTCCACGTGCCGCTTCTCGTCTTCCAGTTTGCCGAGGTAAAGGCGGTAGGAACGGTAGATGAGGTACGCTACCGGAAGGGTTAGCAACGACGTCTGCCAGTCGGTAAAGCCGCGCAGCCAGCTCATCATGCCGGCCACGCCCGCACCCATCAAGTAGTACGGGAAGCTCCAAAGGTAGCTGTCTGACCAGATCTTTCGTAGCGACCTTCGCTCTATCAACGAGATGACGGCCGCAACTGGAAGCGTATTGGCCACGAAGTAAACGCACGTCGCCAGAAACAACAATGTAGTGGGATTCCCCATCGGATAACGCGACAAGGAGTAGTGATAAGTGGCGAACGTCCCCGCGATGGCCAGCGCAGTCGAGCAAACGTTGAAGGCGACCTGAAGCGGGATCGGACGATCGCCCAGGCACTGCACCCAGACTGCAGCGCAGCCCAGCACCATGGCGTCCGACAAGCTCAGTTCCAGCACACCCAGCAGCAGAAACAGAAAGTTAACCGACATCGTCCCGGTAATACCAGGCAGGTTCACTTTGAGCCGCGACGCCGCCAGCGCAATCACCAGATAGCAGAAAAATTTGAGCGGATTCTCGCTCCTGCCGTGCACGACCGAATAGGTCAGCACCATGGTCCCGCAGAGCACGACCACGGCAACAAAACAGCGTGGCGTCCCACTCATCTCCCTCCAGGATTGCAGGCGCGTTTTCAATTCTGACGAACTCCTTCCCGGGAAGCCGGGTTGAGTTCCCAGGGGCAAAAAATAAGGGAACACTCATTGATAACAGGCACTGGGCGGGCAGGAAAGCATTCGGGTATTTGGCGGTAAACTTCCGTAATCGGGCACGGTGACCTTTTAGCAGCGCTGGGCCGCGCTGAGCGCGGAAATACTGTTCTTAAGCCATAGAAAGTACAGTGCCTACCATCGCTTCGGCGAACCGTGAACTTGTCGCCCCGCCGCATCGTATAACCGGAAGAGCGCGCAAGTTTGACTTGCCAGAAGCCTCGGCCTAACATGAGTGACTCTCTCCCAGGAGTGTTCCCCGGAATGATCGGCCAAACCGTCTCGCACTACCGTGTCCTCTCGCAGTTGGGCGGCGGAGGGATGGGCGTTGTGTACGAAGCCGAGGACATCAGCCTGGGCCGCCATGTCGCGCTCAAGTTCCTGCCTCCCGAGACGGAGAAAGATCCTCTCGCGCTCGACCGTTTTCAGCGCGAAGCTCGCGCCGCCTCCGCTCTGAACCACCCGAATATCTGCACAATATACGAGGTTGGCGAAGACAGCGGACGCCACTTCATCGCCATGGAGCTGCTGGAAGGCGAGACGCTCAAGAGCCGGATCCACGGTCAGCCCCACAGCCAACCCATGGCGCTTGAGCATTTGCTGAATCTCGGTACGCAGATCGCCGACGCTCTCGACGCCGCCCATGCCAAAGGAATCATCCACCGCGATATCAAGCCCGCCAACATTTTCGTGACCGGTCGCAACCAGGCGAAGATTCTCGATTTCGGCTTGGCCAAGCGTGCCGCCAAGCCTTCCATCCTGTCTGCCGCCACCATCAGTTCCGCCGCCACCGTGGACGAGCCCTTCCTAACCAGCCCCGGATCGACCGTCGGCACCGTGGCCTACATGTCTCCGGAGCAGGCGCGCGGCAAGGATCTCGACGCCCGCACCGACCTTTTTTCTTTCGGCGCCGTGCTCTATGAGATGGCCACCGGTGCCGTGCCCTTCCGCGGAGACACTTCCGCCGTCATTTTCGACGCCATCCTGAATCGCCCGCCCGCCCCACCTCTTCGCCTGAACCCCGACTTGCCTCCGCCGTTTGAAGGGGTGCTGAACAAGTTGCTCGAAAAGGACCGCGACCTGCGCTACCAGAGCGCCGCCGAGGTGCGCTCCGACTTGAAGCGCCTCAAACGCGACTCCGAATCGGGCACCATTCTGACCGCGGCTTCCTCCAGTTCTCTCCGCAGATCCCCGGCGCCCGCTCGCAAGCTGCCCGCGTGGCTGATCCCGTCTCTGATCGTCGCACTGGCCGCCGCAGGCATTGGCTTCGTGTTTCTCAAACGCGGCCACGCGCTCACCGAAAAAGATTCGATCCTGATTACCGATTTTGTAAACACCACCGCCGACCCTGTCTTCGATGGCACTCTGAAGAAGGCGCTGGCCGTCGATCTGGGGCAATCCCCGTATTTGAACGTCTTCCCGGAACAGAAGATCCGCCAGACATTGCAGTTCATGGGGCGCAGCCCGAGCGATCGCATCACCAGCGACGTCGGCCGCGAAATCTGCCAGCGCGATGGCATCAAGGCCATGCTGAACGGGAGCATTGACAGCGTCGGAGGCCAGTACGTCATCACTCTGGAAGCAAGCAATGTTTCTTCCGGCGATTCGCTCGGACGCCAGCAGGCTCAGGCGGATCGAAAAGAAGATGTGCTGAATGCGCTGCACGGCGCCGCCAGCAAACTGCGCGGTCAACTCGGAGAGTCGTTGTCCATGGTGCAGAAATACGACATGTCTCTCTCCCAGGCCACCACTTCATCGCTCGACGCGCTGAAGGCGCTGAGCCTGGGCGACACCAAGCACAACCTGGGCGACGAGTTGACGGCGGTCCCCAACTACCAGCGCGCTATCGAGCTCGATCCCAATTTCGCGATGGCCTACGCCCGCCTCGGCGCGGTCTACAACAACCTTGGGCAGACCCAGTTGTCGGAGCAAAACCGGCAGAAGGCCTTCGAACTTCGTGATCGCGCCAGCGAGCGCGAGAAGCTCTACATCATGTCCCACTACTACAGCGACAGCGGCCAACTTGACAAAGGCATGACCGCGCTCGAACTCTATCGCCAGACCTACCCGCGGGACCCCATCCCCTTCAACAATCTGGCAGCGATCTACAACCAGCTCGGACAATTCGACAATGCGCTGGAAAGCGCAAAGCGCGCCGTGGAGCTCGACCCCGACATGGTGAGCGGCTACGGGAATGTCGCCCAAGCTTACGCCGGACTGAACCGGGTCGAGGAAGCGCGCGCCATCCTCAACACCGCACTCCGGCGCAAGTTTTCCACCGGGAGTAACCAGGTGTCCCTGGCTTCGCTGGACTGGGCCCAAGGCAAAGACGCCGACATGGAGAAGGATCTGCAGAGCGGCGCCGCTACCCCCGACGGAGAGTTGCTCGTACTCCAATTCCGCTACAGCCTCGCCACCGCGCGTGGGCAAGTCCGCCAGGCCCGGGATTTCGCGCGCCAAGCTAAAGCTGCATTGGATCGCCTGCACCTGCAAGGAGGAGCCGATGTCGAATCGCAAATGGCTGGCTTCGAGGCGCTGGTGGGCAATCATGCCGAGGCCATCAGCGGCGTCAACGACGCGCTCCGATTATCCCGGACTCCATCGGTGATGGGGGATGTCGGCACGACGTTGGCCATCCTGCGCCAGGACCAGAAAGCGATAGCGTTGGCCGATGAAATCCAGCGCACCCGTCCGAACGATACCATCGCGATCAACGTGACCGTCCCCATGATTCGCGCGATCACTGCCCTGCGCCCCACAAATCCCGCCAAGGCCGACCCGGCAAAGGCCATCGACTTCGTTAACACCGCTGCCCTCTATGCTCGCGCCCGAGCCGGCGTTTTTTACGCCCGTGGCATTGCCTACGAGCAGGCTGGGCGTTACGCCGATGCGCAGCAAGATTTTCAGAAGATCATGGATTTGAAATCCCGCAACGGCCCCGACATATTGTTCGTCGTCGCTCAACTGGAGTTGGGCCGCCTGTTTCAGAAGCAGGGCGACACTCCCAAGGCTCGCATCGCCTATCAAGACTTCTTCGCCGCGTGGAAAGACGCCGACCCCGACGTCCCCCTCCTCCACGAAGCCAAGGCCGAATACGCAAAACTGCAATAGCGAGCAAAAGAAGCAGCCTGCGATGTTTCTACGCATCCTATCTTCAGTGTTCGCTACTCCCTGACAACGGCAATTCCTCTTCGCACTGCGACCATCCCTGCTCATTTAGTGACAAAAAAGTGACAGTTTTTTGACAACTCAGGAGCGGCCGGCAATCTAAATTGTGCAGTCTAACTGTTTCGATTGCAGGGCCGTGGCTCTTCTGGACTCAACGCCCCGTCTTTCACAGGAGGGATGCCCATGAAACTCCCCATCAAGATCGTTTTCTCCGCCGCTCTGATTGCTGCGGTTGTGCTGGGTTGTACCGTCCCCGCCGCGGCAGCCGACCATTACCTTATTGCCGACCAATTCAACAATCGTGTGATTGAAGTCGACCATCGGGGCAACGTTGTCTGGCATTTTGGCTTAGGCCCGAGCGACTTCTCGCCCGCGTCGAT
>WNFG01004394.1_pt1 | contig 11853 bp, 15 predicted proteins | sample 5400431 | NCBI WGS metagenome assembly WNFG01 (sample SAMN13153346, study PRJNA577476) | soil metagenome | isolation source: 120 cm saprolite under Douglas fir tree site 2 hole 3 replicate 2 | place: USA:California | collected 2015-04-18
CTTGCGTGCTGTCAATACGATGGATCGTTCGACTCCCGCCGTCTCCACCGTTATCTTTATTGTTATCAATAGTTTACATAATTATACGTAGAATGCTCGTACAACCTTTTCCGGAAGAAGTGGGCTCATCGATGGTCGAAATTCGAGCGTCTCCACTAACGGGAAACGAGGTTATGGACCGTCGTTGAAACCGCTCTTCCTAAGGGCTCGAGCGGCGAAGGCGATCGACCGCTTCTCCTTTTTCGTTTGAGCCTTAATGGCTCCAGACATAACCAAGGCCGATCGTCATTTCGACCCTAGCCGGTCTGCGTGGAACTTCCGGCGATGAGGTTCTGCCATGGCTTTTTCCATGGGTAACACTCTCCGATTCGAGGGACCTGCTCATCCCATTTATCGGTACCGGTCTCACTTACAAGACCCCTGCACATCCGCTGCACATCCACTAGTAAGAACAGGAAGAACCGCTTAACATGTCCAGTGTTCCCGTCGCAAACTGGCACGGCATCCATTGGGTACGAGGTTCATGATGAACACGAACGCAAGCCCAAGGCAAAATCTGTCCAACCAACTGCCGGCGGCAAATGGACTGGCAATAGTTCGTCTCACGATCGGCGCAATGTTTGTGTGGGTCTTCTTCGAAAATCTGGGAAAGGGTCTCTACACTCCGGCGGGCTATGCAAGCCTGATCAACTATTACATAAAGGCGAGTCATTCGCCGGCGGCGTGGAAGGCAGTTATGGGTTTGATGGCGAGTCACGCCGCGATGGCGGCCCCTATGCAGGCGATGACAGAAATCTCTCTCGGGATACTGCTCATCATCGGTCTGCTCACTCGCCCGGTCGCCTTTGTGGCGTTTCTGTTTCTCTCAAGCCTTTGGGTCTCGGAGTGGGGCACCTCGTGGATTTGGGAGCTTCTGGTTCCGGTGCTCGCATCGCTTGCGCTCGCGGTGGGGCGGGCCGGTCGAGCGTGGGGCGTGGACGCCTCGCTAGCGCGGCGCTGGCCGTTCTCCCCATGGTGGTGACTTGAGCCAAAATAACGTGCGAGTCTCGGTCATCATTCCTACGCACAACGAAGCGCAGTCCATCGGCCGCGTCTTAGCTGATCTCCCGGCCGCGATTGTCACTGAGGTCTTGGTTGTAGATAGCAATTCAACCGACGGGACTCCCGAGATTGCCTCAAAGATGGGAGCCCGCGTCCTCCACGAACCTCGTCGCGGATACGGTCGCGCCTGTTTGACCGGACTGGCTGGTGCAAGTAGCCCTGACGTTGTGGTATTCCTCGACGGCGATTACAGCGATCGCCCAGGTGAGCTGCCACTTATCCTGACTCCGATCATCGACGGCCGTGCCGATATTACCCTGGGTTCGCGCCTGGGGAAGCAGCGCATTCGCGGGGCGTTGCCCTGGCACGCCGTCTTTGGTAACCGCCTGGCGGCTGTCCTGATCAGGCTTTTGTATGGTCTCAGGATCAGCGACCTCGGACCGTTCCGCGCCGGGCGAGCAGATGTCGTTCGCCAACTTGAGCTCCAAGAGAACACGTACGGCTGGGCGGTTGAAATAATTCTAAAAGGTACGCTCCGGGGATTCCGCATCGTTGAGGTGCCGGTGAGCTATTATCCGCGCATTGGGAAATCGAAGATTAGCGGTACGCTGAGGGGCACAGTCGGAGCGGCGTGGTTCATCGTCTCCCTGATCGTGCGCTATTATTTTCGGCGTCAAAGGGCCGGAATGCCTCGGCCCGCCTGACTCTTGGCGCAGCAAGCAGCTATGGAATCCTCCAGCGGCAAGACGGCACATTCGCCCAACCGGGGCCGCACGCTGGTGGTCATGGCAAAGGCGCCCAGGCCGGGCATGGTCAAGACCCGTTTAGCGCAGAGCCTTCCAGTTGAAGCGGTCACCGAGCTCTATCGCTGCCTTTTGGACGACACAATGGCGCTAGCGCGCTCGTTGGGCAATGTGGAGGTTGCCATTATGTGCCCTGCTTCGGATGTCGAGGAACTAACGCGGCTGGCGCGAGGTGTGGCGGGTATCGTGGCGCAGAAAGGGGAGGGCCTTGCGGCCGGCCTGACCTCGGTGTTTGCACACTTCGCACCGCCTGGCCGGCAACGCGTGGTTGCCTTCAACAGCGACAGCCCGCATCTGCCGGCTTCGGTTCTTGGGAGCGCGTTCGAGGTGCTCACCGGGCACGACGTGGTGGTTGGACCGACGCATGATGGCGGCTATTATCTCGTAGGAGCCAAGGCCGCCCATCCAGCACTCTTCGACGGCGACGGCATGGGCACTAAGAGCGCGCTTGAGACTCTGCTGGCGCGCGCTCGCGGACTGCGGCTTTCCGTGGGCTTCACGGATCCCTTCTACGACATCGACGTGGCTGGCGACTTAACTCGGCTGGCCGCAGAACTGCGGCTCGCTCCGGCTAGGGCACCACGAACGGCGGTCTGGCTAAAACAGTGGGGACCGGCGGTGGCACAGTTGCGCACGGGCACCGGAGACCTGTGAAGCTCACGCCGTCCCGCAGGCTGTATGCTCTCGGCGTCGTCATGCTTGCGTCGCTGACAATCTGCTCACGCAAGCTCAGCACCAGCATGGGTGAACTGTCCTTCATTATTCCGCTGGCCGTTGCTGGCATCGCATACCTCCTCGCCATTCGTGAGTTCTTCTCCACGCCAAGATTCCCGCAGCGTGTCATCGTCATCGGGCTCGTGTTGGCTGCTCTGTGGCATCTTCCCTTTCTACTGATGCCGCCGGGTTCAGATGATGACATTCATCGATATGTTTGGGATGGCCGCGTGCAGCGGCTCGGCTATAACCCTTATATAGTCGTTCCCAGCGATCCTGCGCTCGCCGCGTTGCACACCCCCGAGACCCGCACGCTGAACAACCCGGATCGACCGAGCCCATATCCAGCGGGCGCTCAGCTTTTCTTCCGTGCCGTAACCGCGATTCACGAGTCTATTTTTGCTCTGAAGGTAGCATTTGTGGTTTGCGATTTGGCAATTGTTCTGATTTTGCTCGACATGTTGTGTCGTAGTGGGCAAGAAGCGCACTGGGTTCTGGCTTATGCCTGGAACCCACTGCTGGCGACGGAAGTGGCGGGCAGCGGTCACATCGATATTGTCGGCGCGCTGCTGCTGTTAGTGTCTGTGGCCGCGCTAGGACGCCGCTGGCGTGCAGTCGCAGCCTTGGCATTTGGGTTGGCTGTCGCAATGAAATTGCTTCCGATTGTATTGCTGCCACTCTACTGGAAGCGTGTTCGTATGCGCGACGCCGCGCTGGCGGCAGTCGCGGTCGGACTCCTATACCTACCATTTTTCAAGCACGGGCGGATTCCGATCGGCTCGCTCGGCACTTACGTCCAGAGTTTCCGCTTTAATGATCCGGTGTTTCGAACGATGGAGCGAGTGGCGGCTCCGCAGCTTGCAGTTGGGCTGGCAGTGCTCGTCGGCTTTCTTACCGCAATCTGGCTGAGAAGAAAGTCCGCGGCATGGTCTTCGGACGCATTTGCTTGGCCGATGGCAGCATCGCTTTTATCCGCACCGGTCGTTTATCCGTGGTACCTGCTCTGGCTCCTGCCGTTCGCGCGGTCGGCCTCGACCGTGCCGATCATCATCTGGACCGTTAGCATCATCCCAACTTACTACGTTTGGCATTTGCGCACGCTTGGTCGTCCATGGTTGGTTCCCGGCTGGATTATGCTGCTGGAATACGGCTGCGTCGCGATGACCGCTGCAGTCATCCTGTTGCGCCGAATCACTCGACCGGCGGCAACCCGATGCCCAACGGACTAGGCGCCCTTTGCGAATGGGGGCTGCAATTTGCGTGACATAACGAGTGTAGCCGCATGAATCGGTCGTGGGTCATACCCAGCGCAGATCTCTGCCGCAAAGCGGATTGAAAGGGGCTTATGCTGAAAGCACTCGGAGAGAAAACGATTGCATGAGGCGAGTGCTACAAATCGCGATCGTGATTTCCATCGGCGTAGTACTAGCTGCATCAGCTGGGTTTCTATGGCGTTTCGTCGGCTATAGCCTCAGCGAAGCGTTCAATCCTTTATTTCCGCATCCAGAAGAGATTGAGGCGAAACGGCAATCTTACCTGCAGGGTATCTATTTTCTGGTTGCCAGTGTCGTTACCGTGCGTCTGTTTCAAGCGCACCGTCGAAACTATCGGCGGAAATAGCTTTGGAAATCACTGCCCCACTACCCGCATGAGTATGCGAGAACACGATCACCCGAGATGTGCGGTATAATTCGCGCCATCCGAGGAATTGCTGGCGCGGGTGAAGGGTAGTGGGCCGACACGCGAGTCGTGTATCCCGAAAGTCTCGCCCCTCATCCAACACAGCGTCCGTTCAATTCACCAAGGAGCGAACTCCATGACAAATGCGAGCCGTGTAACGATGATCTCTGTTGTGGCTTTTGCGATGCTGGTCCTTGCTGCAACCTCCTGGGCGCAGCAACGCCCGCCAATTCTCGAGAAGATCGCTAAGACCTATGGCCTTGATTCGTTCGGGCAAATTGATGCGATCCGCTACACCTGGAACGGGGAGATCCCCGGAGTATTCAAACTTGCTCACACATGGGAGTGGGAGCCTAAGACCAACAAGGTCTCTTACGAGGGGAAGGATAAAGACGGCAAGCCGGTCAAGGTTACTTACACGCGCTCCGAGCTTGGCAGCCAGCCCGACGCCGTGAAAAACGAAGTCGATCCGGCTTTCATCAACGACAACTACTGGCTTCTGTTCCCCTTCCATGCTTACTGGGACACCAGCGCCACCGTCACCGATGAAGGTATGCATAAACTGCCCCTCGGCACGGGCTCGGCCGAGCTGGTCACGGTGAAGTATCCCAACGAGGGCGGTTACACGCCCGGCGACACATGGGACCTCTACGTCGGCAAAGACAACCGCGTTCAGCAAATGGTTTACCACCGCGGCGGGCCCAAGAAGCCGAGCCTCGTCACCGTAACGTGGGCAGGCTACAAAAAGGCAGGTCCTCTGCTGATCTCATCGGAGCACCGCGGCACCGCCGACGGCAAGCCCCTGCACATCTCCATTTCTGGCGTGGCGGTCAAGCTGACGGGGTCAGACACCTGGACGAACGCGCAATAAACTGCCTCCGAAGTAGCGCCGCCGGTATCCTTGCAGGCTCTCCCGGGGGCACCCGCGGCTCGGCGGGCATGGTGTTCACCGGACAGCCACCGGGACGGCGGCGCTACAATCGCCGCGCGCCGAATCGGGGCACTCCCTTTCTTCACGAATCAGCATCCCTGGCGATTACCACAGTAGTGCAGGAACTGCTCAGCTTGGGCAGATCACGGGTCGCGGCCATGCGGACCCGCAGACTCGGCCGGTCCCCGCGAACGATCGGACAGTAGTAGTCAGGCTCTAGCAGTGCGCCTTGGAGTCGTCGACGTCCGGCACAGCCACCGTGGCATGATTCCCGAAACTCGCAAGGCTGGCACGCGTCGGGAAGCGCGCGGGCTTGCTTGAATGGTGCGGAGTCTAGAATGTCGAGCCCCATCGAGATCAAATCCGACAACGGCTCCCCCGATCCTGACCAATAAACGCAGGGCTGTGTCGTGCCGCGCGGAGTAACCCTCACGGTGCCCACGCCACATCCTCCCCGAAGCGGCGGGAGGCCCGCCATCGCTCGAACCAGCGGCTCGCCAATGTCGATCACGTTCGTTTCCGCAAAAAGACGCCGGAACCCTTCCCAGTACTCTTCGTAGGACAACGCATAGAGGTCGGATCGCACCGCCTGGTAAACGTTCACGCGGAGGGGAGCGGCAAACTGTTTGGCTACCCGCGCAACCTCCGCCAGGCGCAAGTAGTTCGCCTTCATCATGACCGCGACGACGGTTACAGGCACGCCGAGCCTTACGCAACGTTCTGCTTGCAGGTGAATCAGTTTCCAATTTCCGTTTCCGCGCTGTGCATCCTGTTCCGCCTGTGTCGGGTAATCAAGCGAAAACTCGATATCGTGAAAGGCGCGCAACTCGTCGTCTTCCAACACAGCTACACTATGGCCGTTGGAAGTGATCGTAAGCTTGACGGATCTTTCGCGCAGGTACGCCAGAATCGCTTTAAACTCCGGATGCATGCCGTTCTCACCGGTGCCCAGATTCACCGAACGGATCGGCAGTCGTTCTATGACGGACTTCACCTGATCCAGAGAGAGGCGATCCGTGCGGGTTGGATCCCGGTAGCAGAAGGCGCAGGAGAGGTTACACTCGTTGGTGAGCCCGAGCCCGAGCCCGAGCGAAATCGTAGCATCGGGCTCCGTCACGCTGGACGGGATGCCCGAACCTTTGACAGGGACGTTGGTCACGCACCGTCCTCCGCCACCGAACTTACGCAACGTGCCAGGCATTGTGTGTAGCGCGCGACTGCGGCATATTCTGACCGGCTGCCTAGCTTCCGCTCCAGTTCGAAAATCCGTTCGTAGTCTACGCTCCGGGAAACCGATGGCGGCAAATAATCCGCAATGACGCGTACACCCCGCGCAGCAATCACTTCCAGCAACTCCGCTTTCAACATGGCTTGCAGGCTGTCTGCCGTAAATAGTCGTACCCGGCCTCCATACAAAGACTCTTGTCCCCACTCTGCGGTGAGGTTATTTTCCGCAACCGCCAAATCGCCTGCCTGGATAGCAGCCTTGAATACTTCGCCGGCCCGGTTACGTACGAGAACGGACAATATCGCCGACGAATCCCGCAAGGCGCAAGCCGCACCGCGCAACACAGCGCCCGGGTCGTCGCAATATTCCAGGATGTTGTGGCAAACAATTACATCGAACGATCGAGTGTGGAACAAGTTCGCCAATTGGGTAGCGTCGCCGTGTTGCAGTACGACGTGGTCCGTAACCCCTGCTTCCCGTGCCGCGCGCTTCGCGATATGTAGCATCTCCGCAGACCAATCCAGCAGCGTGACGTGAATGCCAAGACGCGCCAGGCGAACGGCAGTCGCTCCCGTGCCGCACCCGAGGTCAAGCGCACACAACGAAGGTTTGGCTTCGAGGGGAAGAAAATCCTGCAGATTGGCAAAGGCCACGTCGGAGCGCAACCGGCCTTCCGGCGTCTCGAGGTAGGCCGCATACTTGTCCGCGCCGCTCTGGAAGCGTTCGCTATCGGCCTTGGCGGTCATCTTCATGCGACACTCGAGTTCATGCGACGCTCATTTTCATGCAACCCTCAAGCGAAGTCGTTCCCCGATCCAATCGCTGGCAAGAACCAGTGTGTAGATTAAAAGGATAAGAGTACTCAAGCGGGGGTAGAAACCAAGCTGCACGTTGTTGTAGATCGCCTGCCCCAGGCCGCCCCCGCCGACCAGGCCTAAAATGGCTGAAGCCCTTAGATTGGTCTCCCAACGTAGCACCGTGTAGCTGCTCAGCAGAGGGCGGGCTTGCGGCCAGATAGCCCAGAGCAACACTTGGACAGGACTAGCCCCGAGGGAACGCAACGCTTCTACCGGCCTAACAGGCACCTCCTCCATCGTTTCTGCGTACAGTTTACCCAGCACGCCAGCCGTGTGGAGTCCAAGAGCAATCGTACCCGCGAAAGGGCCGATACCCACAGCAAGGATGCAGATGAGAACCCAAACCAATTCAGGAATGGAACGCAGGATATTAAGCACCAACCGCGCACTCCAAAACAGCAGCCATCGCAGCACTCGATCCGTAACCCCATGCTTCCCAGGAGAATCACTGCGCAGAAAAGTAAGAGTGGACGTTGCCGGCACCGCCAATATAACTGCGAATGCCATACCGATCAGGGTGCCCATCAAAGAGATGGCGATCGTTTGCAGGAGAGCCGTGCCAAGACTACTTACGAAAGCCCAGCTCAAGTCCAGGGGCAACATGCGGCGAACAAAGTCGGTTAGGCGGCTGGCAACCCCCGCTTGCATTATTGTTTCGGGTGCAAAACCTGCGAGCGCAAAACTGGCCACCATCAGGGACAAAACTGCCATCCAGGCGACGAGCCTGCGAGATTTGTTTGTCAACAACTTCACAGGGGGCCTACCTTCCGCTCTCATTTCCCTCAGACTCGTTGCCCTCCTGAAGGAGCGAGCTCGCAGAGACCGGCTAGCGGCGTCCGTAACGGTGAGCAGCATGATGAAAACGAGCAGTAGAGTCAGCACCTGGCCGTACTCGAACAGTCTCATGGAGACGCTGATTTCATAGCCGATGCCGCCCGCGCCCACAAACCCAAGGACTGCCGCCGCCCGCACGCAGCACTCAAACGAGTACAACGTATAGGCCATCAGATGAGGCAAGGCCTGCGGCCACACACCGTGCAGGAAGATCTGCATGCGTGTGGCACCGGTAGACTGCAGTGCCTCGAGCGGTTGGGGATCCACATGTTCGAAGACGTCGGCATAGACACGGCCGAGCACGCCGCTATAAGCCAGGGAAAGAGCAAGCGTTCCGGCAAGGGACCCGAGTCCCACTGCTGCCACAAAGAGCAAAGCCCAGACCAGATCGGGCACGGCTCGCAGAAAACCCAATGTTGTTCGTGCCAGCCGGCTTGCCATCCAGCCGACTCCGTATGCGAAGCCATCGTTGGCGGCCACCAAGACTCCGCAGCTCCAGAGGGTGCCGGTAGCCAAAACTCCCAGCGGCAGAGCGACGGAAATGGAGAGCAGAGTACCCGCAACCGCGGTGGCCATCGTTTGGGCCACTGCGCGGAACACGGTACGGAGAAATTCGGCCGACAGATCGGGCGGGAAGAGCTGGCTCACAAAGTTCCAGATTGCGGCCGCTGTTGCGGGTCGAAGCAAGACCCCTGGGCGTACCTCCGCGAACCGCCAGGAGAATGCCAGCAAGGCAAACGCCGCAACGAGGGACAGTATGCCGCGGGACGTCATCAGTGGGTGATGGCGTGCCGAGAAACTATCGAGCGCAACGGAATTTGTACTGGAAGTGGTCGCCATCGCGATCTCCGGTTGATTTGCCGTCGCGAGCGTACAGGGTATTCAGGAGGTCACCCTGCACCTCGGATTGAGGCACATCAAAGGAAAGGCCGCCCGCACGCAGCCCAACCACGCGCGGAAAGTGTCGCGTTGCCAGGTCCACCCTGTGGACCGCCATGATCAAGGTCTTCCGCCCGTCTCGCGCCAGTCCAGCGAGTAGCGAAGTCATCGTTTCTGCCAACTCTGGATCGAGCGATGCCGTAGGCTCGTCAGCCAGGATAACGTCTGGCGCCTGCATGAGCAGACGTGCGGCCGCCAAGCGCTGTTGCTGGCCACCGGAAAGTTCATCGGCGCGTGCTGCACGCTTGTCTGCCAGACCAACCAGTTCCAGGGCATGCAGCGCGAGTTCCAAGTCAGCCTTGGCGGGCTGAAGGATGCCGCGCAGGGTTTTCAAAAGAGACATTCGTCCCAGCGCGCCGCAGAGCGTGTTCTCCAGCGCCGTCAGTGAAGGAACGAGGTTGTGCTGTTGATAAATCGTACCGACTCGCCGGCGCATGGCTCTTAGCCCGCTGCCGGTCAGGGCAGCGGTATCGCGCCCGTCAAACAACACCGCGCCAGCAGTCGGCCGTAAGGTCCCATTCAGCAGTCGAAATAACGTCGTCTTACCGGCGCCGGACTGACCAAGAAGGGCGAGCTGTTCGCCCGGACGTACTTGCAGCGTGACGCCGGTGAGTGCCCACACCTGCTCGCGTTGTTGCAGGAAGAATTTGGTCACGCTATTGAGCGAATAAATCACTTTAGAAGCCCTTGGTCGCGGGCTGCCTGCCGCAATTTGTCGTAACTCGAGTCATCAGCACGCAAGTATTTGGTTGCATTCAGCAGGTCAAGAAGGACCTTATGTTCCGGGTTGGATGCATCGAGCTTCAGCAAAGCATTGGCAAAACCGTCACTCAGCTTCGGATCAAGGTCTTTGCGTGCGGCCCAAACGTAATCGAAGAAGGCGGGCGTGGTGTAAAAGACCCTCACTTGCTCCGGCGCGATTTTTCCCGATTTCATCATGTTGCCGAACACCAGTTCATCCATAGCACCCGCATCGACTTTGCCGTTGGCGACCGCCAGCGCAGTCGCGTCATGCCCGCCGGTGTAGAGAGCCTTGTCGAGTAGACTTTGATCGACATTGGCTGCACGCATGTAGTACGCCGGCATGAGATGTCCGGAGGTCGAGTTCACGTCGCCGAAAGCGAAGGAGTGTCCCTTCAAATCAGTCAGCGTGTTGATGCCTGATCTGGGCTGGGTGATGAACACGCTGTGAAAGTTCCGGTCGCGCTCCCGCTGTACCAGGGGAAGCACACCGGCCCGCCGGGAAGCTTGTACGAACGTAAAGCCACCGAGATAGGCGATATCCACTCTGTCATTGGCGATAGCCTCCACCACCGCCGCATAATTTGTAGGGACCACCAGTTCGATTCGAGAACTGGTCTGTTTCTCGAGATATTTTACGAGGGGCTGGCTGTCACGCACGATCTTTCCAGGATCGGTGGAAGGGATCATGGCCAGCCGGAGGACGTTCGGCCCGCCACCACTGCCGCGTGCGCAGCCGACCGTGACCAGCAACAGAACTACAACGACGACGAACACTTTCTTCTGCATCGTTAGCTTCCGAGATTCTGCATGAGAAGTCACAGCTTTGGACAAGGAGCAGCCGTGAATCACGACGAAGATCATTCAGTTGCCCAGCCTCCCCGTTGACGGGCTGTCGCTTGCGCCTGAGCAGGATAGCATCTGGCCGAGCCGCCTGCGTTCTCAATAGCGGCATCAGCTGGCGCGCCGCGGCTGCAACTCCGTAAGGGCTCAACTTGCCTGATTTAGAGTTCGCGGTCGGGCCTCGCTGCTCGCCCGTTCACCTCTGGGCGTCACCGCCGGCCAGTCTTCTCTCCACGCATCGGGACCTGTCGCATTCGCGTATCTGATGCGTACCGGCATCGCTGCAAGCCGTTCAGAAAGCCGAGCTTCACTGCGAATCGGCCACCAGTCGTACAAGAAGATCTCGAGAGGGCGCCACATGGAAACCCAGCCACCGATCGTAAGGCTTTCGCGAACAATCTCGCCAATGCGGCTGCCCTTCATCAAAGCAGCGAGAAAATCGCCCAATGCAATCGCCGACGCTAAAGCAACGAGCCCGATCACAAGGCTGGTCCGGCCCAGACGGAACAATTCGCGCAGACGCCGCCCAAATGCTTGAGCGCGTTGACTGAAGAACTCGTGAATCGCGCCGCGTAGCACTGCAGCCTCGTCGGGTAACCCGGCCTCCCGGTCGAGGTCAATCACGAGGGCAAGCGTTGCGTCACGGGGTAGCTCCTTGGCCCAACCTACAATGAACTCCTCAGCTTTGGGGTCTAGGTCTTTGTCGCGAAACGGAGAAGGATCGATGGCATTGAATAACTGCTTCAATTCGCCTACATGCACCTCGATGACAGAGCACCTGGGAGGAATCGGGTCGCCGGCAGAGGCTTTGTCTTTAGTCCCGGAGGCGTTTGTCATTACATTGGCTCGTCTTTACCAATCTTCTTGAGAGACCGCCTACCGCCGACGTGAAAGTAGTCCTTCATTTGTTCCTCCTGATCGAGCCAGAATACGCCATTGTGCAGCAAATCGTTCATCTACCGTCTCCGGAAATCTCAGTAGGGGAGGAATTCCAGCGCCGAGTTCCCGTTGCAGCCTCTTCTGGCCGAAGAACCAAGGCGACATCGCTCGATTTGACTCCGGAATCTCCGTGGAGGAGCAACTCTATAAGGAGCTCGACGCACGGGCTGAGTTGTCCGCCATCACTTGTCGTCCTCATAATTGTTCCCCTAAATGTTGGTGGCAAAGTTGTACGGACGATGGCCGGCGCAATTCACTTGGTTCATTCCGGAAATTTGTCGCCAAACATCGGCAGTCCACTCT
>WNFG01004395.1_pt1 | contig 11852 bp, 7 predicted proteins | sample 5400431 | NCBI WGS metagenome assembly WNFG01 (sample SAMN13153346, study PRJNA577476) | soil metagenome | isolation source: 120 cm saprolite under Douglas fir tree site 2 hole 3 replicate 2 | place: USA:California | collected 2015-04-18
TCTGTCTGTAACGACGTCGCTGGAAATCATATCTGCCGGAAGTATCTTGAAATGGGTCCTGGCAACGCTGCTTCGCAGCTACGGACTGCGTCCGTCAGCCAGGACCAACGGAAGTGTATTGGATAGAGGGGGTTACGAAAGTGCCTATTTCTTGCGACGCAGACGCAACAACTGGACAAGGAATGCGAGCGCTGTTCCTACTACTACCTCGACGATGGTTAATGTCCTGGATGAGCCTGAAGGAGATGGGCTGCGTTTCTCTGTCCGGTGATTTGTATGAACGGATTGGGGCTGCTCAAGCGCTGCGCTTGTGCCTGGCTGTGCTCGCAGTTGATCGACCTCGCTCTTGGGGAGAATTTCCTTTGGTTCTGCATTCTTGTGCGAAACTGAAGCTTCCTCATGTATAGCCTGCTCGCTTGTCATTGTGTGAACCATAACGACCAGGTTATCGGGAGTGGCGTGGACACCCTCGGCATAGAAGGCGTTGATCTCGGCTCCTAGCAGCAAAATTACGGCGAAATAGTAAAAGAAAAACAGGAGAATAACTGCGAAACCGGCTGTCCCTGTATAGCTACCTAAAAAGTGTGTCACGTAGAACGGGAAGAGCACGAGATAGAGTTGCACGCCCACTGCTGCTACCAGCGCTCCAAGCCAGCTGTTACGGAAACTGACATGCTGATTTGGCACGACCAGGTAGATTGCTTCAAACAAGACCCAGGTGATAAGCACTGCAACAAGTATGCCGGCGAGTCCGTAAATGAAGGCGTTGCCAGAGATCGGGTTTAAGGGAGTTGTTTTCAGGATCGAGTGTACTATTGCAGGGATTGAGGAAGCAAATATCATGAGAGGTGTCAGAACGACAAATACCAGGAGCATGCTTACTGCCATGATGTTCTGTTTGATCGGGTCTCGCGGTCGTGTATGATAGATAATATCAAAATATCCCTCGATAGTCACAAAGAGCCGTGAACCGCCGAAGAGAGCGAGGAGGATGGCGATTACTAACAGGAAGCCTGCACTCTTGTTAAGTGAATTTAGAGCCAGGGTAAGAAAATTGCTCTGTGATGATAGTTGTCCTGGAAAGAGGTGTTGGAGACTAGTTTTAAGCTCGGCTTCTGCCGAGGGACTCAATTGGCGGAGAGCCAGCCCGGCAATGCCTAAAATAGCAATGAGGATGGGGAAGATCGCGGTTATGAGGTTAAAGGCAAGCCCTGCTGCAAAGCTCATGACCCAGTCATTATTAAATTTGGTCCAAAATTCCTGTAAGGATTTGGCTCCCTTTTGAGCGGTCTGCACGGCTTCTGGAGGGCGGTGCTCTGTGTGTACCTTTGTCTGAGTTGCCATAACCTTATCCCCATGTTGTATTGCTCGATAGCATACTGTAGTAAAATCTTATGCTCTTGCCTCTGCCGGCTTGTATAATTAAAGAGGACAATGTACGCTACTCCTATATAGAATCACGTTTAAGCACGTTGCAGCGTTTCAATAGACCTGGATTGAAAAATAAGCATGAGTTCGCAACCGCCGCCTAAGCGGCAAAGCTTTGCCTCTTTAGTATGGGAGGTACTGCGCCTGGGAGCGCAGGCTCTGTGGGGAAGCCGCGCTAATCCTGTACGCCCTATGCTGGAGCGTCAACAGGCGCTGACTGTGCTGGGACTGCCGCCAAATGCTACCCGCCAGCAGATTAAACGCCGCTATCGTGTACTGGCGAAACAGCATCATCCTGACCGGGGGGGAAATCCGCGACAGATGCAGCGTATAATAGCCGCTTATGAACTGCTGATGAAAGATCAATCGCCTCAGTAGTGTGTCAGGGCAACCTGGCTCCACAATGATTGCAGAAGCGCTTGCCAGGGCGGACTGGCGCCCCGCATTGATCACAGAAAAATGTTTCGGAATTTTGCTCAGAAGCAGCATGCTGAGTAGGTGATACAGAAGCCGGTGGTGTTTGTACTGGGGCCTGGGCATGTGAAGATTGAGGTGCCCCCTGGTTTTGCTGGTAAGTACCCTGTGAGGGGGTACTAGAAGCCTGCCCTGGCTGTGCTCCTTGAGCAGTCTGTAGTGTATCCTGCACAGTCTTTGCTGCCTTTAGGGCTGCCCCACCGATAGTGCCTGCGATTTTCAGCCCCTTGGCTATATCTTCCATGTAGCTTTGCGTGCGCTGCGTAGGAGGCAGGAAGGTCGAATCTGAAACTTTTTCGAAGAAATCTTTGCCGATCTGAATGCCATTGGCGGAGAGTTGTCCCTGTTCTTGCGAGCCATCGTCAAAGAAGAACGAAATGCTTTCTCCCTGGTAGGTGTAGCTACCCTCGCGCCGTGTTTCTGGAGCATTTGTATCAACTTGCTGTCCGCTTAAAAGCGACTTAGCAGCATGGCCGATGCGACTACGTTCTTGCACGATCAGCGTAAAGCGGCCTTTGGATAACAAGGTCAAACGATCGAGCCGGGATGTGAAGTAGTCAAGCCCGATTCCAGAGGAGTGAGAGCATTCATATTGACCGGTAATTGATTTCATCGGAAATGGTCCTTCGCAAGGCGTTGCATACGGAACGATGTTACCCACGCATTTAACTGGTGACACTGATCAAAGTGTCTTACAACTAATACGGTGTTACCCTCAAGGCGGTTGCAAAGTTGCCCTGTGCCTTGAAGTCGTGAGAGCAAAGGAGCCGGCTACCCCAAAGAGTGTTGCTTGCAAAAACATAGGACAGCTCTTACCCATTTGGTGGAGTATCTTCAGCAGAAGTTGTAGCGCTAAATGGTGTGGCCAACTTAGCAAGACGCTGGGCTTTGTCCAATTCCCGGTCGCCTTCTTCTGACCTGCCCTGCTTGAGTAAGTAACGACCGAGCATGTCGTGGGCACGGATTTTTGCTGCGACGCGATCGGTAGGTTCCAGTTCTTTGATAGCAGCAAGAAAGGCTTCTTCCGCTTGCGGGTCGTGGATATCTCTGTCCGCGAGTATGCGTCCTTTCATCATATAGGCTTCGGCCCGCCTGAGGGTATAGCTCATTTTGCCAGCGTCGAGAGCCAGTTGGACATATACGAGCGCTTGTTCGCACTCGTTGTCGGCGTGTTCAACGCTTGCGAGATAGCAGGCAGCGGCGGATACCAGGTTGGCCCGCTCCTTCAGGCTGTACTCGTGTATTTTGTTGTTCAATGGAGAAGGAGATGGAGGACTGGCCTCGTCTAGCGTAGGGGCCCAGGTGTCCAGTACCCGCTGGAGTCGTACGCGTGCTGCGCCGAGGTTTCCCAATGATTGTTCAATGAGCGCAATCTGGCAGTCTAAGAGAGCGGCACGCAGCGTTTCATCGATAGCACTATACAGAATACGGGCATTTTCAGCATGTTTCAGTGCGGTTTGCTTTTGTATCTGCACTTCGCCTGATTGATTGGCTCCGTTATTGCTGGAGTTGGATGCGTTATTTGCAAGCTCAAAGACAACCAGGGCCATGCCCCAGTGTGCCTCGGCGACGAAGCGGACAGGTGTGGAGTCGTTCATCATCGCAAGCGCATCCTGGTAGTGTGCGTATGCTACTTCAATCTGGCCAAGTTCCCGGGTGGCAGCAGCAAGGTGAAGCCGCAGTGCGGTGGCTTCGAGATGTTGGTCCTGTGGTATAGCCTCAGGGAGAATGGCGACAGCAGAGAGGAAGTCGCTTTGTGCCAGTTGAAACTGGCGCAGGCTAAAGTAGCACTGGCCGCGCAAAGCAACTATCCTCCAACGGAAAAAAGGTGGGATGCTGGGCATGTTCAGATCCTGTAACTGCTCCAACGCTCGCCGTGGGCGATTATCTGCAAGCATTTGCGCGGCCTGCACCCTTTTTTCGTCAAGACTTTTGATTTTGCTTTCCTCGGCTCCTGTATCGCGAGACTGCTGTGCTAACAGCGTCAAGTCATCGAGCGGAAGCTTTAACTGCTCTGCCAGGTACTGCAGACTCTCTGCTGAGGGATCTATGCGATTTCGTTCAATTTGTGATATGAGACTGGTACTATATTTTTCTCCTGCCACTTCTGCCAGGGAGAGATGGAGATTCTGGCGAGCCGACCTGATCATCCCCCCCAAAGTGTTGGGAGAAACTCGTTTAGATGGACGTGGCATCGTTACATGCCAACCTTCCTAGGCATTTGTTCACTCTTTCTTTGCCGTTTAAGGCTATGTATCGATATGGCATACCTGATGAATCATAAAAAATAATGAACACTAAATATTGTAATAAACGACGCTAAGAAACAGATCAGTAATAGGTAATAGTAGAACTTGGTCCTAATACTATATAATACCCCTCAACTAGTTGTCAAAACGACCTGGCAGTATACCTGGTATGTACGGTCACTCATTCACCGGTATTTCTCACCGGCGTAAGATATGAGAGGTCGAAAGAACTACAGAGAAGACTTTCCTGAACTTTCTCACGAGGCTGGTAGCTCTTCGGTGCTTTATAGGTTACGGTCTTTTCAAAACAGCTAGAAAGGCCTTTTCAAACTCCGGTGTGAAACCTAATATCATAGTACGTTTTTCATTTGAAAAGGTTACGTTTTTTATATTTTATAACATAATTGAATAGCCGGTCTAGCTTTTTATTCCGAAGAATTGCTAAAGTTCATGCTATATCATGTTTACATATTATATATTGAAAGAGGAAGAGATGGTCACTGAGGGGCATCATCACGATTCTCGAGCAGAACTTAGAACGAATGACCGAGTTTCCTATTGACTTTCGGAATAGAACACTGTATGCTGAGAAGCAATAAGGCTAATGTAAGAGAGGAATACAGGCTAATGGCTCGTTCCGCCAAAATATCTATACAAGATGAGTTGGAATCACACGAACAGCTCTCACTTTTCGCGGCCAATAGAACGGGAGAAGCAGGTTCGCCCAAGTTAGCGACAAAACCGGCAGCACGGTCAAAGAAGCAGGCCAGTTACTCGGCGGCAGATATTCAAGTGCTCGAGGGCATTGCGGCCATACGCCATCGCCCTGGCATGTATATCGGGTCCACTTCCGCCTCGGGCTTGTGGCATCTGCTCTGGGAGGCCCTGGATAACGCTGTTGACGAGGCGGTGGCTGGTTTTGGGAAGCACATCTGGGTGAGTATCGAGCGTGATGGCTCCGTCGCGGTAAGCGACGAGGCGCGTGGTATGCCGTTTGATCCGATGTTGTACCAGGGGGACTATTTGCCGGCTGCGACCATCATCTTGACTGTTCCGCACTCGGGCGGCAAATTTGAAGAGGGGGTATATAAGACTGCTGGCGGGCTGCATGGTGTGGGAGCGACCGTGATAAATGCCCTGTCCGAAAAGTTAGAGCTGACCATCTGGAGGGACGGTCAGCAGTTCACCCAGGCATTCAGTCGCGGTGCTGCCATGCCTCATCACATTGTGGCCTGTGATCCCAAGTTGCACGGCACGCAGTTGCGCTGGCTTTACGACCGCACCATCTTTGATGCCGATGCCTATTACGCTCTCGAAGCAGTTGAGAGTCGCCTGAAGGCTGCGGCGTATCTCAACGGTGGAGTGTCGTTCCATTTAGATGCCTGGGATGATGCGAACGAGGAGCAGATAAAACGTACGTACTACTCGCGTGATGGCTTGCCGGATTATGTGCGCGATCTTGCTACGAGTACAAGTGCGCCGCTTTTTAAGCAGGTGATTGGCATTGTGAAGGGGAAGGAGAGCGTGCAGGTAGAGGTGGCGCTGCAACCGACGACTGGTTACAAGATCACCATGTATAGTTATGCAAATGCTGTCAGAACCAGGGATGGTGGTGTGCATGAAACAGGTTTCAAGGCAGCGCTCACCAAGGTTGTGAATGACTACGCTTTGAAGTGGGGTATTATCAAGAGCCGTGAGAAAGATAGTTTTAAGCCGGAGGTGATTCAGCAGGGGCTGAATGTGGTCATCTCAGTGAAGCTGACCGACCCGCAGTTCCAGGGACAGACCAAGGATCGCCTGAATAATGCGCCGGTCGAAGGCATCGTGCGCTCGGTCGTGGATGAAGGCCTGAAAGAGTGGTTTGAGCGCAATAACATCGCCGGAAAAGAATGGCTCAAGAAGATTTTGCAGATGCAGAAGGCCAGGAACGAAGCCCAGCTTGTGGAGGAACTGGCGCGAGCGGGTAACAAGAAAAACGGCGAATTGATTGATACCACGCTCTCAAGAAAGTTTTTGCGCTGCAATAGCTCCGACCCGGCTCGCTCGGAACTGTTTATTGTGGAGGGTGACTCTGCCGGGGGCAGCGCTGGTCAAGGCCGCTTCTCAGAGTTTCAGGCGGTGCTCAAGCTCAAAGGGAAACCGCTGAATGTCGCTAAAGCTGAGTTGAAACGTATCGTCGAGAATGAAGAGATACGCACGATAATCAATGTGCTGGGTACCGGTACCCGCGATTCCTTTGATATCGGTCGCCTGAAGTTCCATCGAATCATCATTGCCACAGATGCCGATGTGGATGGGTTGCACATCCAGTGCCTGTTGCTCACACTGTTTCACCAGGAATTTAGCGATTTGATCGAACGAGGACATGTCTTTATTGCGTGTCCACCGCTCTATGCGGTCAAGTACAAGGGCAAAGTGACGTGGCTGCTGGATGACGAGGCGCGCACCCAGTTTGTTAAGACACGCGCTGATGCCCAGGGCCTGGAGTTCAAGCGTTTCAAAGGCCTGGGTGAAATGAATCCCAAAGAACTGCGTGATACCATGTTCGATCCTGCCCGGCGCACGCTCAAACGTGTCACGATGGAGGATGGCGTGCTGGCCGCGCGGCTGGTTGCAGAGCTGATGGAAGACGAGAATGCGGAGGCTCGCCGTAACTTCCTCGCCGAACATGCCCGCAAAATTAAGGAACTGGATGTGTAGCAGCTATGGCACGTACCACAGAAAACAACAGTGAAATAGGTATTATCCGCGAGGAAGATTTTTCGGTCGTCATGTCACAGGCCTTTGCGACCTACGGTCTCTCGGTGGTAACGGACCGGGCGCTGCCCGACGCTCGTGATGGTCTGAAGCCTGTGCAGCGCCGTATTCTCGCCGGGATGCGCGAGGCGCGTTTTCTCTCCAGCCGTCCAACGGTGAAAAGCGCAGAGGTGGTCGGACTGATCCTGGGAAACTACCATCCACATGGAGATACCTCTGTCTATGATGCGGCGGTACGCCTGGCACAACCTTTTACTTTGCGCTACCCGTTGATCGAGGGACAGGGCAACATGGGAAGCGAGGATGGCGATGCTCCCGCTGCCTACCGCTATACAGAGATGCGGCTTTCACCTTTAGCCGAAGCGCTGATGGAAGACATGGAGCGCGATACTGTGCCCTTGCACCCGACGTACAAGCAGGACCCCAGGGTGCTCGAGCCTGATTATCTGCCGGGGCGTATACCTCCAGCCGTCAATCCATCGAGCGGCATTGCAGTTGGTCTGTCTACCAATATTCCGCCACACAATCTGACCGAGGTTTTACGCGCCTGCATCGCATTGCTTGATCGTCCGGCGATGAGTGTTGAACAGTTGATGACCTATATCCAGGGACCTGATTTTTGCCTGGGTGGTCGAATCATGGGCATTGATGGCATCAAGGATTACCTGACGACGGGCAAAGGGAGAATAATGGTGCGGGCCGAGGTGCGCCTCGAGGAGACACCGCGCAGTCGCTTGCTGATCGTGACACAATTGCCACCAATTGGCCGGGATAAAGTCAAGGCTTCTATCGTCAAGGCCATCAACGCTCGCAAGTTAGAGGGGCTGATGCCCGACCTGCGTGACGAGAGCGACACTGAGAAGGGTACGCGTATCGTGCTGGAACTGCGTAGGGATGCCGATGCCGCGCAGGTGCTCTCGCAACTCTTCAGCGAAACAGATTTACAGGTATCGCTTTCCTTTCAGATGGTGTATCTCTTCGGAGAGCCGATGCAGGCGGCTCGTCAACCCAAACAGGTGGGCATGAGCGAGTTGCTCAACTATTGGAACGCTCACCAGGTTGATGTCTTAACACGCCGTGCGCAGTTTGACCTGCGCAAAGCGCAGGAGCGCCTGCATATTGTCGAGGGGTTGATAGTAGGCGCTGCGAATGCTGAGCGTATCGTCAGGATTTTCCAGCAGGCGGAGGACCGGGCCCAGGCGCGTAAGAAGATCGAGGCGACGTATAAGCTCACGCCTATCCAATCGGATGTGATCGCCTCCATGACGCTGGCGCAGGTGACGCGACTGGATGCGAGCAAGTACGCCAAGGAAAAAGAGGAGCTGGTGACGCGGATTGCCGAGTTAGAGCGACTACTTGGAGACCGCAAGGAGCTGGTAGCGCTGCTGAAGAAGGAGATGCAGCAGCTTATCAAGCAATTTGGCGATGAGCGGCGCACCATCATCGAAGTAGAGGGGCAGGCTCATGCTGCCGTTACGGAGGTGGCTCACCTGCACGAGCGCGAGCCATTAGCGATTGCTTTCACACGAAGTGGAGCGCTCAAGGCATTGCAGGCGGATACTTTCACAGCCAAGGGGAAGAGTGTCTATACGCCCGTGCGCGGAGATGAACAATTGCGCCAGGTTGTTGCTGCCACCTCACAGGATTATGTGTTGTGCGTGTGCTCGACGGGCCGGGTCTTCCAGGTTGCGGCGCATCGTATACCGCAGGGCACGCGTTCAGCAAAGGGAGAGCCGGTGCGTAAGTTGTTAGAACTTGCCCCTGGTGAAGAAGTGGTAACTGTGCTGCCCGTTGAGACATACGCTGAAGATCGCTACCTCGTCACCTGGAGTCTGCTGGGGAAAGTAAAGAAGTCGCCGCTAAGTGAGTATAAGACGGCAGATGTAGACGGCTTGCAGGACATGAAGCTGGCCGAGGGTGATGCGGTCGTGACGGCGCTCATTTCACGAGGGCAGGGTGAATACTTTGTGACAACGGACAACGCGCAAACGCTGCGTTTCAGCGATGAGGGATTGCGCGCTCAGGGGCGTGCCGGTCAGGGCGTAGCCGCAATGGCTTTGGGCAGTGGGGCAAAGGTGGTGAGCGCTGTGTATCTTGATGGTGAAGAGCAGAACACGATGGACAATCCTTTGAGCCTCTTTGTGGTGACAGAGAGTGGTTTGGCTAAGAAAGTGCCGCTGAGCCAGTACCCGCAGAAAGGTCGTGCTACGGCCGGGGTGATTACGACGGAACTGGTGGACAGGGACAGGGTGCTTGCGGCGCTGATTGTTCACGAGCACGACCATTTGCTGTTGATCTGGAATGGCGACGGTAATGGTGAGCAGGCGGCGGCGGTGAAGGCGTCGGAGTTGAAGACGTTTATGCGGGCGAGGAGGGGTGAGCCGGTGGTGAATGGGAGGATGGTTGCGCTCTTGCGTTGCGCATACAAGCTATGATATCCTAAAAGACATAGTTGTGATGGATCGGGGAGCACCACTCACCCTCTGGACTCGGAGCCTGGGGGTTCCGGTGACCTTCCCGAGTGAGAGGTGAGGATACGTCTTGAGGATGCCTAGCCCGGATGAGAGCACGGAGCGCTTACTCCTGGCCGTGCAGGAAACCAACGATGGTTTATGGGACTGGAATCTCGTCACCAATGAGGTCTATCTCTCACCACGCTGGAAGGAGATGCTTGGCTTTACCCCTGCCGAGATTCCCAACAGCTTTGACGGGTGGCGCGAGCGTGTCCACCCCGAGGACCTGCCAGCTGTGCTGGCCACCCTGCAGCACCACCTCGATGGGCACACACCTTTCTACCAGGTCGAGTACCGGCTGCGTCACAAAGATGGCAGCTACCGCTGGTTTTTCTCACACGGCGGCTCGCTGCGGGATGCCAGCGGCGCTCCTCTGCGTGCCTTTGGCTGGCATACGGACATCACCGAGCGCAAGCAGGCAGAAGCGCAGCGCCTGCGCTGGATGGCTTTACGTGCTGAAGTTAGCCAGGCATTGACCGAACGAAGTTCCTTACCCACCATGGTACAGCGCTGCTGCCAGGCGCTTGAGGATCGCTTGCAGGCGGAGTGGGCCCTCATCTGGCTCGTGGATCAGGCGGAGAATGCGCTGGACCTGTGGGTCAGTAGCGCACACGATCCTGCGCTCCTCGAAGAGCAGCGCCGCGATCCAGCCGTCACTTTCACCTTGGGGCGCATCGCCTGGCAGCGCCAGCCCTATCTCACCAATGATGTACCCAACGATCCATACCTGGGCACCACCGACTGGGTCAGGCATGAGCGGCTCACCGCCTTCGCAGGCTATCCCCTCCTGGTGGAGGAGCGTGTCTTCGGGGTCATGGCGCTGCTCTCCCGCGAACGCTTCACTACAGAGACGCTCGAGCTGCTGGCGTTGCTGGCGGACGCCATCGCCCAGGGCATTGGGCGTAAGCGAGCGGAGGAGACCCTGGAGGAGCGCGTGCAGCAACGGACACGCGAACTCGAGCTGCTGCTGGAGATCTCCCACGCCGCGCCTTCCACCCGCAACCTGCCCGCCTTGCTCAACAGCCTGCTCGAGCAACTCAAAACCGTTGTGGACTACAGCGGAGCGGCCTTGTACTGGGTCCAGGACGACCAGCTCACCTTACTGGCCCAACAGCAACCTCTTACAGCCGCGCAAAACAACCAGATCTATCAGCTCGTAGTGCAAGAGGCTCTATCAGCAGCATCCAGCCAGCTGCGCGAGCCGGTGATTGTGGACGACCTGCGCACGGATGCCCGTTTCATCCAGGCGCATCTGCGCGTCCTGGAGCACGTGCCAGCCGACGCGTGGCAGTTCCGTTCCTGGATGCTCGTCCCCCTGCTCGTGCAGGAGCAGGTGCTGGCGGTTCTCACCCTGAACCATAGTCAGCCGCACGCCTACACTCCCCAACATGCCCGTTTTGCCTTTGCCCTGGCTACACAGGCTACCTTCTTCGCGCTGGAATATCCCCGCCTCGTCACCCAGGCCCACACCTACGCCTCGTTCCTGGAGCGCATCCGTTTAGCACGCGAGTTGCACGAGGCAGTAACTGGCGATCTGCGCAACATCCGGACCTATGCACAGCATATCGGTGAGGCGCTGGTCAGCGATCCCACCGCGGCTATGCCTCCGCTGCGAACCATGCTGCTCTTCGCCGAGTTTGGGCTGGCCGATTTACACGCGCTGGAGGTAGAACTGTGGCCTGAGCTGCTGGAAAGCGAAGGGCTGGTCGCCGTCTTGAAGCGACACCTGGCCGCGGTACGCCTGCGACGTCACGTGCCGGTGGACGAGCAGTTGGGGACCGAACCCGGGTTGCCGGTCAAGAGCAAGTATGTCCTGTATCGCATCGCCCAGCAAGTACTATACCAGGTCACCAGTCATACCATTGCCAGCGCCATCACGCTACGCCTGGAGCAGGAGGAGCAGACGGTGGTACTGGAGGTACGTGCCGAGGGCATGGGCTTTGACGTGAATGACTGGTGGTACAGGCAACCGGGATTGCAGACCATCCGCAAGTACGCGGAGCAGCTCGACGCCCAACTCTCCTTCGGCAGGGACCCCGGGCATGGAACCGCTCTCAGCGTGCGCGTTCCCCTCCCTGGTGAATCGACCCCCTCTGCTCGCTAGCTTGTCTTCTCGCAGTCTACCGCGTGCTGGAACCCGGCGACAATGAGACCGGGGCGCCGAGCCTCATATAGCGTATGGACAGCGGGCCATGAACATGCTACACTTGAAAAGGACAGTAGCGCCTGAGCCGAAGGGATAATGACTGCATGGTTGAGACCAAAACATCCGTTCGCGCCACCGCGCACTCTGGGTACTGGTGACAGGTGGTGAGAACCTTGAATGGATGGTACATACGATCGCTCTGGAAGAGCGCTCTCCTCATCCTTACGCTCGCTGGCTTATTCGCCAGCTATCTGCTCTTCAAACCTGGTGGGTCTTCACCTCATT
>WNFG01008334.1_pt1 | contig 11850 bp, 10 predicted proteins | sample 5400431 | NCBI WGS metagenome assembly WNFG01 (sample SAMN13153346, study PRJNA577476) | soil metagenome | isolation source: 120 cm saprolite under Douglas fir tree site 2 hole 3 replicate 2 | place: USA:California | collected 2015-04-18
GCGTTAAAAACTTCGATCGCATCAATCGGGAGCGTCTGTAGTACTGAAAAACGGATTCCGGCCCGAAAAAGATCGTAGGGATGCGGAGGAATGGCGAGACCGCCGCGTTGATGAATAATTTCGCATACTTCGCGCGCCGGTTTTCCTTTCAGGTAAGGCAGCTCCGCGCCGATGCAAAGAAGGTGGCCATCGGCAGTAGTCACTTCGACGCCGGGCAAAACGAGAAAGCCATCGACCGGCTGGCCGTCGAGACGCATCAGGCCTTTTTCGAGCATGTAAGTGACCGCATCGCAGGTGTTGTGGTCGGTCAGGGCGATGCCATGCAGGCCTTTCGCGCGCGCGGCCGCGATCAAATCCTCCGGACTGGAAACGCCGTCGCCGGAAAAAAACGAATGAGTGTGAAGGTCGAAATTAAAGGGCATTGGTGGGATTGGAGGACGATCTTAGATTCTTGCGGGTGGAAAATTAGACAAGTTCTTCAGCGAGCACGTCCGGCTCGGAGGCGGATTCTGAAGTGACGTCGGTCGGTTGATTGAATTGCAGATCATAGAGGCGACGATAGTAGCCCGATTTTTCGAGAAGCTCGGCGTGAGTTCCGATTTCCTTGATGCTGCCACTTTCGAGCACAACGATTTGGTCCGCGGACAGAATGGTCGAGAGCCGGTGCGCGATCGCGATTACCGTGCGGCCGGCGGAAAGTTTCTCGAGCGCCTTCTGGATTTGTTTTTCCGATTCGGTGTCGAGCGACGATGTCGCTTCATCGAGCAATAGGATCGGCGCATTCTTGAGAAGTGCGCGCGCAATGGCGAGGCGCTGCTGCTGGCCTCCGGAAATGAGACATCCTTTGTCGCCGATTACCGTGTCGTAGCCGTCCGGCTGCGCGAGAATGAATTCGTGAGCCGACGCAGTTTTCGCAGCGGCGTAAACTTCTTCCGCAGTCGCACTGAGGCGGCCAAACTGGATGTTCTTAAAAATCGTGTCGTGAAACAAAAACGTTTCCTGGCTGACCAGACCGATCTGCTCACGCAAGGATTTTTGGGTTAACGATCGCAGGTCACTTCCATCGATTTTCACGGCACCGGCAGTTGGATCGTACAACCGAAGGATCAGTGACAGGATCGTGCTCTTGCCTGCGCCGCTAGCACCAACGAGCGCGTACGTTTTGCCGGGCTCAATGTGGAGATCGATGTCGCTGATCGCGGTGGTGACGCCGGTTGGGTAACGAAATGTTACGTTTTCGAGCTTGATCTCGCCCCGAGAGGAAGCCAGTTCAATTGCGTTGGGGGCGTCTCGAACTGTCGGCACAGAATCGAGAATCGCAAAAATCTGCGTCGTTGCGCCGAGTGAACGTTGCATGACGATGTGCAGTTTGCTCAAAGTTTTGATCGGCTCGTAAATAATGAAAATGCCGGTGATCAGTCCAAAAAATCGGCCGGCAGAGAGGTTGGCAGCGTAAACGTACCAAAGCGCGAGTCCGACACCGATCGAGGCGATGATTTCGACGAGAGGTCCAACCGCTTCGGTGGCTTTCACTGTGCGCATCGTATGAGCGAACGATTGTTGGGCGCCGCGCCGGAATATTTTTTCCTGCTGCTCCTCGCGAGCGAACGATTTGATGACTCGAATGCCGGCGAAACTCTCCTGCATTGTGACCGACATTAAGATGCCGCCCTTTTGCTCACGTTGCACGGCCGCGCGCGCGCGTCGACCAAAGATGCGGATCGGAATGATGCAAATCGGGAAGAGGACAAGGCTGACCAACGTAAACTTCCAGTCCATCAGGAGGAGCACGATCACGGCGCCGACGATAGTGATGGGTTGTTTGAAAACGTCGCTGCTCACACTCGCCAGAGCTTGCTGCATGTTGCGGGTGTCGTTGGCGATTCGCGACATGAGATAGCCGCTTTGCATCCGATTAAAGAAATCCATTGAGTGCCGAATCACCTTGGCGAAGAGCTGATTGCGAACATCGTTCACAACTTTGTTGCTGACCCAGTTCATGTAATAAGCGTTGCCGTAGGAGCAGAGACTCCGCACCGCCATCACCAGCGGAATGGCGAGGCAAATCCAAGCGATCGAATCGATCTTTGGACCGACGTTTAAGATTTCGCGATGCGCGATCACCGCTTTAGGATTTGGCGCAGCGCCGTGGAAAATGAAACTGGAGACTTGAAAGACCGCGATTGGAAAGACTGAATTGACTAACCCGTAGGCGACGCCGAACGCGATGCCGAGAGCAAAGCGCCATTTATAAGGCAGGGCGTAGCTATAGAGGCGCAGGTACGGTTTCCATGCTTTCCGGATGGTTTCCCAGAACGAGAGTTTTACTTTAGCGCCTTCTGCCTTGCTCATAACGATGGCGACGTTGCCGGAGCCGACAACAGCGTCTTCATAGCACCGATCACCGCCTGCGTCGAGATTTGGTTCATCGGCAACCGCGGTTGCTTGGGTACGAATTCGGCGAAGGGCGATGTCGATGTCCCCTGTAAAACCAACACCGGACTTTCCCGCGGACGCCAGTGAAACGGATTGGTCGGGCCAAAAAGAATCACTTGCGGCGTGCGCGATGCCGACGCCAGATGCATCGGCGCGGAATCCACTGTGATCAACAGGCGCGCTTTGCCGATCAACGCTGCGAGTGTGAGCAAATCGGTTTTGCCGGAAAGATCGACAATCTGGCGCCGCACTTTTGATTTGATGTCGCTAATATGGCTTTGTTCAAGCGGCGACGATCCGCCAGTCAACACAAGATCGACATCGTAGTTGTCCGCGGCGTGGTTAATCACATCAGCCCATCGCTGCGCATTCCAAAATTTCTCCGCGCGCGCCGAGCCGGGATGAAAAACGATGAAGTCTCTTTTGATAGTGTGCGCGCTCAATAATTCGTCGGCTGCTTCGCGCGTGCTTTTGGGCAATTCCATCCGGACCGCGCGCGAAACGTTGGAAATTCCAAGTGGTTCGAGCAGCGCGAGGTGATAATCGATCATGTGCATGTCTCGCATCCGGTGCTCGACAAATTCGTTGTAGAAGCGTGTTCGAAATCTTGAGCGGACTTTGATTCGAAACGACACGATCCGCTTTTTCGCGTGCGAGAGAAGCACCAGCAGCGCGGAACGATCGTTCCGCGTGAAATCAATGCAGTAATCAAATTTCTGGCGCGCGATCGCGGCGACTGTTCTAAATCCGCCAAAGCCCCGACGCATGACCAAAATTTTATTAATGCTAGTAATCGCGGGCGCGAGCTCTTTGCCCTCCGATGAAATGACGATCGTCAACCTTGCGTCCGGGAATTTCTCGCGCACGGCCGCAACCGCCGGCGTGGTCAGAATCAGATCGCCGATACGTTTGAGCTGAATCAGGAGAATTTTCATCTGTTGCGGCTGAGGGGTGTAAGCGAGTGGCGCACGATCGAAAAGATTATCGCGCCATTTGGATCGCCCTTTTGTACGCGCCTAACAAACGCATCCGATAATGCTCCCACGTGAAATTTTCCACCACGCGCTGTCGGGCGGCGGTGCTCATGCTCGCAACAATCTCAGGATGGCGAGACAAATGCTCAATCGCCGCCGCGATTGCATCGACATCGCCGGGCTGGACGATGATTCCTTCCACGCCGTCGCGCACAACGTCGCCGGCTTCACGGGTGGTAATCATCGGCAAACCACAAGCGGCCGCTTCGTAAATCGTCTTGGCGCTGCCTTCCAACCGCGAAGGAAAAACGTAAACGGATCCTTGATTGAGATAATTCTCGAGATCGCGCTTGAAGCCGAGAACGCGAACATTCTCGCGCCCGAATTTTTTCAAATACGGCTTGGCTTCATCGTGAACGCTGCCGAGAAGCCAGAGTTCGGCGTCGCGCAGATTCAATCGATGCCATGCTTCGAGGAGATGATGAATCCCCTTTCGCTCGATCAGTGCGCCCGAAAAAATTGCGCGGAAAATTGGCGGACGCGTTCCCGGCTTGAAACGCTCGATATCGACGCCGCGTGGCAGATAAAATAATTTTTCATCCGGAAAACCTGCGATCCGAAAAGATTCGGCCGCCTTTTCGGAAAGAACAACGACAAGCGTCGCGAGCTGATATTCTTCAAGAAACCTTTCAGGCTGGAGCAAGAATCGCGACTTCCAAGTCTGCCTGTCCTCTGTTCTTTGTCCTCTGTCTTCTGATTTTTGGCTTCCCCGGTGCCATGTCGGAATTTCGATCAACGACGGAATCCTTTTCTTCTTCGCCACGCGCAGTGTTTCCAGACAATCGCCCGACCAGCTGTGAAAGAAATCGTAGCGACTACTGTCAAGATGGCGCGACGCGACCCAATCGAGGTATTTTTTCTTTGCCCCATAATAATAAGGGCGTTCGAGAAAAGAGAGCAGCCGCACCGGATGCCAGCGAAGCGATTGAATGAAGCGCGAAGGGATTTCGCGCTGGCGATTTTCGTAGGCGATCGCTTTGCCGAGAAAACTTCCTCGATACGACGCACGCAAAGCTTCAAATGAATCGGTATCGAGACCGGGACCGCCGATTCGGGCGAAGATGGAGTAGAGCAACTGCTTTGGCAGGACGTAAGTCGAAGCAGAAGTTTGCGGTGGCTGCGCGTTTAGAGTTTCGCCTAACATCAAGTTGGAATTATTCTCGCGAATAGTTTTGATGTCGAACGGCAAACTAAGAATCGCTTTTGTTCGTCGCGGCTATTCACCGAGCGGCGGCGCCGAATCTTATTTGAAGCGACTGGCGCAGGGGGTTGTCGATCTTGGCCACGAAGCGCAGCTCATTGCGAACGATGATTGGCCGCTTAACGAGTGGAGTTTCGGTTCGGTCGCGCGAGTAAAGGCGAAATCGGCGATCGGATTCGCCAACGAGCTGGAGAAGCTGCGTCCGCAAATTCGTTGCGATGTCTTGATGAGTCTCGAGCGCGTCTGGCGCTGCGATGTTTATCGTGCGGGCGACGGCGTGCATCAGGCATGGCTGAACCGGCGAAGAAAATTTGAAATGCCGCTGCAACGATTTGTTCGCGGCATTAACCGGAAGCATCGGGACATCTTGCAGCTCGAGGACGCGCTCTTAGCGAAAGGCGGCGCGGGCCGCGTCATTGCGAATTCGGAAATGGTTAAGAAAGAGATTGTCGATCTTTATCGTTATCCCGCGACCGACATCGCCATCGTCCGTAACGGCGTCCCGCTCGATCGATTCCATTTTGATCCCGAGTTGCGCGAAAAATCGAGAAATGATTTGAAATTGAAGCCGGACGAGATTGCGCTGCTCTTCGCAGGCTCGGGTTGGGAGCGAAAAGGTTTGCGGTTCGCAATTGAAGCGATGGAGCTGTGTCGCGACCGCAAACTGCGTTTGCTCGTCGCCGGCCGTGGAAACGAGCGCGATTACAAGCCGAAACGTTTTTTTACTGAAGAGCCGGTACGCTTTCTTGGCGAAGTCGCCGATCTCCGACCAATCTACGCTGCCGCCGACATCTTCATTTTGCCGAGCATTTACGATCCGTCTTCAAACGCGTGTCTGGAAGCGCTCGCCTGTGGATTGCCGGTAATCACCACGCGCGACAACGGGTTCAGCGAAATCATCGAGAACGGCATCCACGGATCAATTGTCGATCTTCCAAACAATGTCTCGGCATTGCGCGACGCAATTGAGTTCTGGTCCGACGAATTACGCCGCGCTGCCGCAAGATGGCCAATTCTCGAGCGCGCATCGCAGTTCGACATTTCCAAAAACGTCGAGCAAACCCTCGGGATCTTACTTCAAGGTGCTAAACGGTAGAACTTTTCCGTGCCGTAATGGGAAGACTGATCGCGCGAACAGATGCAAGGAATCCCACCGCGATCAACCCGACTCGGAACCAATCACAAATGATCCAACGCCGGGCTAGAGCAATTAGCTCGGCGTCGCTTCTCACCAGTTTGCCGGTGGCGGCCCCATACAACTCATGGATCATGGGCCAAAACACCGTCGGGGTAACCGCCCAAATAATGAGAAACATGATCACTGGCAACCATAGCCACAAGCGTAACCGCAACGGTGCTTTCCATCCGCTAATGAGCGCTCCAAGAATGCCCAGCACCATCGCTCCTGATAAAGGCTGGAAGAAATCCCCGGGGTTCATCGGAAAATGTGGGCCGTAAGGTAAAAGCGCGAACGATGCTGGTGGCGCTGCGCTCCACGCTCCCGCCACGACCAACAAATCAAATAGCTTAGCGCCCAAGCCGATTCCCCATCCGAGTACTGAAATCCATAAGAAGATTCGCATGAGTCGCAGGCGCCACGACATTTCCGGTGCGGAATATTGGGAAGCGTTGGTCATAAGTCTGTCTCGATGGACCTAATGAGAACTAGACGAAAGGTCGCAAAGAATCACGGCGATTTCTTCGCTAGAGAATCAGTTACTGCGCGGCGAGCGCCGAACCGACGTCTGGGAAGATTTGGAAGACCTGGTCGAGGCGGGCGATCTCGAGAATATGTTGGACGCTTTCCTGAACGCCGGCGAGCGCGAATTGGCCGCCGTATTCCTGAACCTTTTGCATGCCTTCAATGAGGACCGCGAGGCCGGAGCTGTCGAAGTAAGTGACTTTGGCAAGATCGACAACCACGACTTTCGGCTTCTTGGCAATCATCGTACGCAACGATTCCGCGACCTCCGGCGAAACGTGGAGGTCGATCTCCCCTTCAAGCGGCAAAACATTTGGTTGTTCTTTTGGTGGCATAGGACGGGAAACTGGCGCTGTCTTTCTCATTTCTCCCAAGCATCGCTGGTCGATCACCAACCGAGCGTATCAATTAGACGGTCAACATCGGAAAGATCATCGATCAAAATATCAGGATGATGTTCCGCGAGTTTTTCGCGACTCCACGTGCCGGTCGCGACCGCGATGGTGCGCGCGCCGAGCGCTTTTCCGCAGGCGATATCTCGTGGCGTATCGCCGATGACGTCGATCTCGTCCGCAGAAAATTCGCGCCCATGCTTTTCTTTCGCGCGCGCGCGGGCAAATGCTCCGAGTTGGTTCCGATCGTGGTGATCGTCGGCGAAGGCGCCGAATTCAAAAAAATGCCAGACACCGTAATGACTGAGTTTGAGTTGTGCGCCGCGCGAGACGTTGCCGGTGAGCAGGCCGAGCACGAGACGTTTTCGCGTTTTCAATCGTTCGAGCAACTCGAGCACGCCGGGAAGAAGTTTTCCTTTGCGGCGGGGTAATTCGAGCGAAAGGAAATGGACGTAGCTATCGAGAAACGCGGCGATGTTTTCGGCGGTCGTCGGGATTTTGTGGCTCCTTAGGATGCTGATCACGATTCCGGAATCGGTCATTCCGGCGATTTCGATATCGTGTAGATCATCTTTGATTCCGAAGCGCTCCGTCAACGCGAGCTTAAGCGCCTCGACGCCCGCGCCGCCGGAATGAATCAGGGTGCCGTCGATATCGAAAAGCAATAGGCGCTTCTGCATTCATCCACAGATTACGCAGATTTTCGCAGATGGTAGGGACAAATCAGGGCGCGCGAATGAGCAGAACCGCAAGCATGCTGCCGAGAAACGTGAGGAGCGCGATTGCGGCCATACTTAGAACGACAAGGCGCAACGGATCGCGAGATGTCGATCTTTGCCGAAATGGTGACGCGTTTCCGAAACCCGACGGCGCCGCGCTCGATTCGGCTGGTTTGGCTTCGATGATTTCCCGTTGCGGCAACGGTTGCGAGCCGCGCACGTCGAGCTCGAATCGCGCTTCGATTGCGCCGAACCGGATCCGGTCTTCGAAACGCAAAGCCGTTTCGGTGATGGGAACGCCATTAACTTTGGTGCCATTGGTCGAATCGAGATCTTTGAGGCGATAAGTTTCACCGCTCAGCTCCAATTGCGCGTGCCGATTCGAGACCGACGGATCATCGATCACGATCATGTTGTCCGGGGCGCGGCCGATTGTGATCGATCGCTCGGCAAATTCGTAAGCAACTTTGCCCTGCGCTTCGGTGGTGAGAATCAGTTTCGGCATGAGCTCAGTATCTTCCTCTAGCTCTTCCTCTTAATCTGTTGACTGGATAGATACAAGACGAAGGAAAGATTAAGATTGAGAGGAAGCGGAAGAAGCAGATTAAGCGATCAGTTCGCCAGGTCGTTGACCGCTTCTGATCGCGCTCGCATAGTGCGGCTTTCATGGCAATCGAATTGACGCGCAATTTCTGCATCATCGCGCACATCGATCACGGCAAAACAACTTTGTCGGATCGATTGCTGGAGACGACGGGCACGATCCACGAGCGCGAGAAACAGGATCAACTCCTCGATTCGATGGATCTGGAGCGCGAGCGCGGGATTACGATCAAAGCCCATCCGGTGACGATGAATTACCGCGCGAAATCTGGCGAAATGTACCGCCTGAATCTTCTCGACACGCCGGGACACGTCGATTTTGCGTATGAAGTTTCGCGGAGCCTAGCAGCGTGCGAAGGCGCGCTGTTGATTGTCGATGCTGCGCAAGGCGTGGAAGCGCAAACCGTCGCGAATGTGCATCTCGCGCACAAACAAGGCCTCACCATTGTGCCGGTGATCAACAAGATCGATCTGCCAAACGCTGACGTTGCGTCAGTACATCGACAGTTGGAAGAAATTCTCGCGATCCCATCGGAAGAAGCGATCCACGCGAGCGCGAAAATGGGAACCGGGATTGACGAAATATTGGAAGCGATCGTGCACCGGATTCCGGCGCCGGAGAAACCGAAGGACGCAACGTTACGCGCCCTGGTGTTCGATTCGGTGTTTGACGTTTATCGCGGCGTGGTCGGTTACGTGCGCGTCGTTTCGGGAACGATGGAAGCGAATCACGCGATCAAACTGATGAGCAACGACTCGCGCTACGAGATCAAGGAAGTGGGTGTGTTTACGCCGAAAATGTTGGTGCAGCCTGGGCTGAGTGCGGGCGACGTCGGTTATTTCATCGCCAACATCAAGAGCACCGCCGACATCAAGATCGGCGACACGATCACGGATCAACGCAATCCCGCGCGCGAACCGTTGCCCGGGTTTCAGGAAATTCATCCGATGGTCTTCAGCGGGATTTACCCGATCAACACCGGTGATTTCGAACATTTGAAAACAGCAATCGGGAAACTGCGCTTGAACGATTCAGCGTTCATTTACACGCCGGAGAGCTCAGTCGCGCTCGGATTTGGTTTTCGCTGCGGATTTCTCGGGCTGCTCCACATGGAAATCATCCAGGAGCGATTGCGCCGCGAATACAACATGGACATCATCGCGACGAGCCCGAGCGTCGTTTACGAAGTGGAGACGACGCTCGGCGAGACGCTCCTGATCGACAATCCCGCGCATCTACCGGAGCCGAGCCAGATCAAAGAAATTCGCGAGCCGATCGTGAAAGCCTACGTCCTTTGCCCGAACGAAAACATCGGCGATCTGTTGCAGTTGATTTTGGAAAAACGCGGACAAATGGACCATACCGAGACGCTCGACTCGCGGCGGGTGATGTTGCATTGCGAGCTGCCGTTGAACGAGATCCTGGTCGATTTTAACGACAAGATTAAATCGATCACCCGCGGTTACGGTTCGATGGATTATGAGCACGCGGGTTATCGCGTGGCGAAATTGGTGAAGCTAGATCTGCTGGTGAATGGTGAGCCGGTCGACGCGTTCTCGACGATTGTGCACAAAGACCGCGCGGAGGGCAGGGGACGTCAACTGGCATCGAAGTTGAAGGAAGTGATTCCACGGCAGCTTTATCAGGTGGCGATCCAGGCAGCGATCGGTGGAAAAATTATTGCACGCGAGAGCGTTTCGGCCTTGCGAAAAAACGTGACCGCGAAATGCTACGGCGGCGACATCACCCGGAAACGCAAACTGCTGGAGAAACAGAAAGAAGGAAAAAAACGAATGAAGAGCATCGGCAAGATCAACATTCCGCAGGAAGCTTTCATTGAGGTGCTCAAAGCGCAGTAACCGTGCTTTGAAATGACGAAATCCGAATGACCAATGACGAAGGAAATCCGAAATGACTAATTCTGAATCATTCGAGCTTGGTTATTGTTTCGTCATTCGACATTCGGGCTTTGTCATTTAGCTCATGTTCGCGTCGCGCTACGTTAAACACAGCAAACTGTTGTTGCGCCATGCCCAGAAATATTTGCGCTACAAACGCGATATTCTGGACACGGAAACGTATGATTTGATTGGCGCGGATATCCGCCGGCTACATGCCGCATTGCGCCAGCGCGATCGCAAACAAATCGAAGGCCGCGCCGAAGAACTGGACGCGAAACTGCATCAGCTCACGCCGGTGACGTGGGAGTCGCACTGGCGGGAAAATTGTGAAGTAATTCTGGTCGCGATCGTCGTTGCGGTCGGTATTCGTTCCTATTTCTTGCAGCCTTTCAAAATTCCGACCGGTTCGATGCAACCGACGCTCAACGGCATTATCGGGCGCCCGATGACGTCGGAGCCGCCAAATATTCTCCAGCAAGTCGCCGAGTTCATCGTTCGCGGGCGCAACTACATCAACGTGGTTTCCCGGGTAGACGACGAGGTCCTGCAAGTTCAACGTCAGAAGTTTTTCTTTTTCTTCACCTGGTCGCGGATCATCTGTGAGCACGAAAAATACCGGGTTTATTGTCCACCTGAGCAATTGGGAGCCGACTTTAGGGTCTCACCGGGAATCCGCTATCGACGCGGCCAAGTCATCGCCCGCGGTGCGGTCGATACGGGTGACCAGGTCTTCGTGGACAAATTTAGTTACAACTTCGTCAAGCCCCATCGCGGCGATGTATTCGTTTTTCGCACCAAAAATATTCCCGACATTGGCGATCAGACTCAGTTCTACATAAAACGTTTGGCTGGTTTGCCTGGGGACACGCTGCGGATCGAGCCGCCGAAGTTGTTCGTCGATGGAAAGGTTGTGGAAGGCTTTGGTTTCGAGAGAGTGATGGAGGGGCGAGACGGATATCGAGGTTATGGTCCGGGGCATTTGGCCATGTCCGATCCGACGAAAACGTTTCAAGTTCCCGAGCACAGCTATTTTGCGATGGGCGACAACAGCTACAACAGTTTTGACAGCCGCTGGTGGGGGCCGGTGCCGGAAAGGAATTTGGTCGGACGCGGATTGTTTGTTTACTGGCCGTTCATTCCGCACTGGGGATTGATTCGTTAGGCCAAAAGATGTTCACGGGTTTGTCCCGCGTTTACCCGCTGATCGGGTTGTTAAGCGGCTACGTCATCGTGCTGCTCTTTAATCCGGTCCGCGTGCCGCTGCGCGATGGGTTTCGTTGTCTGCTCCGCTACAAACGGGTCTGGCTCACATTTGTTCTGCTCGGATTTGCTTATTTTGTTTTTCAATTTTCCACGTTCACACCGATTCAGAGCACGGCCGATTTCGATCTAACCCAGATAACTTCGCTGGCAACCTGGCATTGGCCGACATTCATGGAGGTGTGGCAGGAAGCGCCGATTCCGGCGCTCGAAGGCGTCGCTGGGATTTTCGACAGTGCCACTACGACTTACCCGTTATCGGCAATCGCGGCTGTGCTGATGTTGATCAACTGGCGGGGTTTGCACGGCGCGCTCGTTCGCGCGTTGCATAAGCGATTTCGCTTTTGGGGTTACCTTCTCTATTTGATCTTGCTGCTCAGCGCGGTGGCGGCGCTGCTCAAACCGATTGTTTACTGGGCGCTGCCGCTATGGGGCGGATTGCTTCCCGCGCAAGGCGTCTTGCAAATTTCCGCCAGCGTCGATGCGGTCGCGTTCATTTTTGAATATCTTTTCGGCGTTTACATTCAGATTTATTTGATCGCGGTCTGCTTCGCCTGGATTCGCGGCTTAAGTTTCGAGGAAGGCGAACTCTTCCGCTTTG
>WNFG01020776.1_pt1 | contig 11848 bp, 7 predicted proteins | sample 5400431 | NCBI WGS metagenome assembly WNFG01 (sample SAMN13153346, study PRJNA577476) | soil metagenome | isolation source: 120 cm saprolite under Douglas fir tree site 2 hole 3 replicate 2 | place: USA:California | collected 2015-04-18
ATGAGCAGGCTGATGCCTATGCCCAGTACCACGCCGATGACGCCGCCTGCGCCGGTGAGGACGATCGCCTCGGTCAGGAATTGCCAGATGACGTCGCTGCGACGCGCGCCAATGGCTTTTCGCACGCCGATTTCGCGCGTGCGCTGCGTGACCGACATCAGCATGATATTCATTACGCCGACTCCGCCCACCAGCAGTCCAATCGAGCTGACCACGGCGGTCAGCAACGCTACATAACTGGTGATTTGCTTGAATTGGTCGGCGATCTCCTCGGCGCTTGAGAGGCCGAAATTTTCCGGCGCCGAGTAGGGAACGTTGCGGCGGCGGCGCAAGACACCGCGGATTTCATCGCGCGCCTCCGCCATGTGTCCGGGGGTCGCCATCGCGCCGATAAATTGTTCGTCGTCCGCCGGGTGGTGCTTCCGGTACGTGCGGTACGGGACAAGCACCTGTTTCTCCACGGCAGGATTCTTGAAGAATTGACCCTTGCGGTGTTCCAACACGCCGATGACGCGGTAAGGAAATCCCTCGACAGAAATCGTCTTGTCAATCGGGTCTTCGCCCGCAAAAAACGTCTTGCCAAGATCGGAACCGACGACAGCAACATCCGCCCGATGAAGATCTTCCGCCTCGGTAAAAAAGCGGCCGGCGGAGAGCCGCGCGTTGAACACCTCTTCATATTCGACGAGCGTCCCCGAGTAATCCAGGCCGGAGACTTCCTTGTCCTTGTAACGCGCCGTGATCAGCGGCGGACGGTTGTAGTCATCGACGCGTTTGAAAATGCTGGTCGACACCTTTGACACCGAGGGACATTGTTCACGAATTGCCAAAGCGTCCTCGAGAGTGAGGGGCTTGCGGTTGCGTTCTTCCGTCGTCAGGCGGCCGGTGTGGAGGCCCGGAGAGAATTTGAAGATCCAGATCGTGTTCGGTCCGTAGTCGTCCAGGTACGCGGTGACGTCGCCGTAGAAACCCACCAGAATGGAGGCCACGGTGATGAGCGCCGTGATTCCGATGACCACGCCCAGCACGGTCAGAAACGAGCGCATCTTATTCTCGCGCAGCGTGGCCAGCGCCATCTTCGCGTTTTCGCCGAGGGGCATTCGCATGGGTCCGCCGTTTCGCGTCAAGCTTCCTGCCGCAGAGCATCAATCGGATTCAGGTTCGCGGCCTTGCGCGCGGGATACAGACCAAAGAATACGCCCACTGCCGTGGAAGCCGTCAGAGCGATGAGGACAGCGGAGATGGGAACGTGCATCGGCACAGGGGTATTGGCCGCAACCAGTAGCGCGAACGCATAGGCGACGGCGACGCCGATCACTCCACCGATGACGGACATCACCGCGGTCTCCGTAAGGAATTGGAGAAGGATGTCCGAGCGGCGCGCGCCCAGGGATTTGCGGAGTCCGATTTCATGCGTGCGTTCCGTGACTGTCGCCAGCATCACGTTCATGATTACCACGCCGCCGATCACCAGGAATACCGCGACGATGCCGATCATGGAAGCCGCCAGCGCTCCGGTGATCCGCTTGAACAGGTCCACCAGCGACCCGGCATCGTGCACGCCGAAGTTGTCAGTCTCATTGGGTTTCAGGTGGCGGTGCGCGCGCATCAGCATCTGGGCTTCCTCTTGCCCGCGCGACATCCACTCGTTGCCCTTCGTTTGAACGTTGATTGAAAGGCTCGTGTTGCTCGTGGCATAGAATTTCAGAAAAGTTTGAATGGGGATGTAAGCGAAATTGTCCTGCGATTGGCCCACGACCGTGCCAATCACCTTGGCCACCCCAACCACCTGATAAGGACGGCCGTCAATTTCGAGTTCCTTGCCGATCGGGTCGCGGCCAGGAAAGAGCTTGTCAGCGACGTCAGCGCCAATCAAAGCGACCAGGGAGTGATGCTGGTTGTCGGTGTCCGTAATGTAACGCCCCTGCGCGGGCTCTTCCACGTCCATGTCGCCGATATTCGCACTCACTCCGCGAATGGAAGTGTCTTCGACTGTCTGGCCGTTGGCTTTCGCGCGCCCCGTCGCGCGCGTTTCAACCCCGACGCGAAGGGAGTCTTTCATGTTGTCACGCAGGAACTCGTATTCCTCCCAGGTGATGACTTTGTTCCGCCGGGTAGCTTTCACAATTTCGTTGATGTCGGTAAGGATCGGAAAGCGCGTCACCAGGAAGACGTTCGATCCGAGGTTGGCAATGCGGGTGGCGACGTAGATGTTCACGCCGGAGATCAGCGCGACCACCATGATCAGCGTGGAAACCGAAAGGACGATCCCCAGCAGCATCAGGAACGAGCGCAGCTTGTGCGCGCGCAGGGTTTCCAGGGCCACGAAGATGGGCTCGCGCAGATGGATTCGAGTCTTCATGAAATCGCGCCGGTCTTTTTCTTGGCAGGCTCCCCTTCGGAACTCTGGGTAAACAAGCAGAGCCCGCACCCATATTCTATACGCGTAAGTCTCTGAAAAGGATTCACTCGATTCCAAGAGTGTCCCTGGCAGAAGCCGATTGACCGGCATTTCTCACGATCGCGGGATGGATATCTGTTCTCGCTAATTCGTATGAGTTATCGCATCGGTTGTTGATGAAGAGCAGGTTTTGGCAGCACAGGCTTCAGCCTGTGTGCTGTTCTGCGCCCAAGAAAATCAAGACCACACAGGCTGAAGCCTGTGCTACTCGACCGCGCCGGATTTGTTTTCTGGCTGCCCGCATGGCAACGGCCCAACGCCTGTGACACAATTCTTGCGGGAAACGCATCAAAGTGAGCCCATAATTTGTGGGTGAAACAGCTTACGCTGCCTATCGTGATAGAAGCTGACACCGACGGCTACTTTGTTTCCTGTCCGGGACTTCAAGGTTGTTACAACCAGGGAGATACGCACGAAGAAGCCGTGGGGAACATCTAAGGATGCGATGCGGTTGCATATCGAGGATCGCCTTGCAGGCGGCGAGGAAATTCCCGAACACACAACCGTAAGCCTATCCACCATCGAAATCGCCTGAAGAAAATAGCTACAGCAGGCCCTCGATGGATTTGGCAATGTCATCGTGATTGACCAGGCCGACGATTGTCTTGATTTTTTTGCCGTCGCGGGTAAAAAGCATGCTGGTGGGCAGGCCCACGATGCTGCCGAATTTGTCCGCGATCGAGTCGTTGCCGAGCAGAATCGGATAATTCATCGCCTCTTTTTGGCCGTCCACATCGAAGCGCTCTTTTTCGAGGAAGGGATTGATGGCCTTCTTCCCGTCTTCATCCATCGAAACTCCGAGGATCGTGAAACCGCGCGAGCTATACTTTTTCTGAAACTCGATCATCCAGGGGATTTCGATTTTGCAGGGTCCGCACCAGGTGGCCCAGAAATTCACCAGGACCACTTGCCCTTTGTATTGCGCGAGTGTGACGTCGCGGTCGTTGAGGTCCTTCATGACGATGCTCGGCATGGACGCGTCGCCGGCTGTGCTGGAGGCGTTCGCCGGCGGCCTTCCGGCTGCCGGGAATTTCCGATCCGCCCATACCATGATTGCCAGAAGTGCAATCACGCCGAGGGTGACAAGGATGCCTTTTTTCATTGCCAAATCTCACTTTCTCTTGCGGGCTTCACACTTCACTAAAGGCGTTCAGCGTAAAAGTAGAGCCCGCGCCCGTCACAATGCGAACTTATTGTGTTGATTCCGATCGCCGTCAGTAGGAAGGGAACCGCGAGGCCGGCAGAATAAACAGCGAGAAGAAAGACGCCGCGAGAAATCGTTTCCGCGTTGGCCGCGAGCGCAAGGACAGCGGCGAGAATCGGGCCGATGCACGGCGTCCACCCGAAGGCAAACGCGAAACCCAGCAGGAAGCCGCTGGTTACGCCGGAGAGGGCCCCGCCGGATTTTGCTTGTTCTTCCGTTTGAGTGCCGAGGTTGTGGAAGCGGACATCGCGATTGAGCCAGCGAGTCAGTGACGGGCCGGCCAGAAAAATGAGTGCGACCGAAAGCAGTTGCACGGAGCCGATTAGTCCACCGGGACCCACGGTTTCAGTCCCCAAACGGCGCCAGAGAATCGCGGCGCCAACCGCCAGCACGCCGCCGATTACGAATCCGGCATTTACGGGAAGTTTGATCAGCCAGCCGACCAGGTGCAGGCCGAACAGGATGATTACGGCGCCCGCCACAGGGCCCATCAACGACTTATGCTGCAGCAAAAACTGGCCCACGGCGCTCGCCGCAGCCCCGAAACTGATGAACACGACGGAGAAACCGGCGACAAACGCCAATGAAGAGGCGAACAGGCTGTTGCGGGCCGGCTGACCCGCGCGGAGCTGCTCGACGCCGATCCCTGAAAGCATGGAAACGTATCCCGGCACCAGGGGCAGCACACAGGGGGACAGGAACGAAATAATCCCTGCCACGAAAGCGTAAAGAATCGAAACTTGCATCAGGTCAATGGACTCCCGCGAAGCACCCTGCCAAGTCTACATCATTCCCGTTAGATTAGACGGATGGTTGGGCCCGAAGATTCAACACGTGCTACATTTTCGCAAAGGTATTTGCCTGTCCGGTGTGAGTCCACCCCTTCCCGGGAAAGTACGAACCCCCGCCTCTGAAGAGACGGGTGACAACAACCCAATCTATTGTGCGAATGCTGTAGCCCGGGTCCTCAGACCCGGGGATTCTTTGCCGCTCTAAATCCAATGCTGTTCACTTAACGATTTGGATCGGTGAAGTGAAGCGGGATGTGATTGTGGGCGGCCGCTTCCTTGCACGCGGTACTTTCTGAGGGAAGAAAGTTTGGGTGCCGCACTCTCGTTCAAGACCTGATGCAAGTAAGCCTTTGTCGAAATCATCTGCAAGGACATAAGTTGCGCGGGATGCCCTCATTCAGACGCATCGATATGAAACCGCAGATCCTTCGCGAGAAATGCGGTCTAGCCTCCTCGGGCGAACTGCGCGGCGATGCCAACGAGCGCGCCTCCCAGGACGAGCCACGCCGAATTAATTCGGAACCGCAGGAGCAAGATTGCGCCCGCGATGGCCAAGCCAACAGTCAGCCAATCAACGATTGCCGACCTCCCAAGTTGGTAGGTGACCGCCGCCATCAAGGCGAGCGACGCAACATTCACCCCGTCGAGGAATGCACCGGCCGTTGCCGACCGACGGATGTAAGGAACGAGCGGCCCGCTTATGGCCACCAGGAGAAACGCCGGCAGAAATATCCCGACCGTCGCGACGACCGCGCCCACCGGCCCGCGCAGCAGGTAGCCGAGAAACGTCGCCGTCGTGAAGACTGGTCCGGGCGTCACCTGACCGATGGCAACGGCATCCACAAGTTGTGAGTCGGTGACCCATGCTCGATGCGCTACGAGGTCTGCCCGGAGGAACGCGAGCAAGACGTAGCCGCTGCCAAAGACAACCGACCCAATCTTCAAGAAAATCAGAAACAACGCCCACATTCCCGGCGCAAATGCTGTTGCGGCGCCTGCGCCGAGAACAGGAAGAAGCCTCGTCATTTTCAAACGGACGCCGCACCGCCACAATAAGAACGCGCTGGAGCCTGCCGCACGATTCTGTTTCCGCGTTTTAAAAAATGCCTGAGCGCAGGCAACGGTTGCGCCCGTCCCGGCCAGTATCAGCAGCGCATTTACGCCTAGAAAGCTGAGCACAACACAAATCATGCCGGCAACCGCGAGCAGACGGCTCTTGACCGCAGTGCGGCCCAGCCCCCCCAACGCTTGCAGGATAAGCGCGACCACCACGGGCTTCACGCCGTAGAGCAACGCCGCGGCCGCCGGCAAATGTCCGAAGCGCACGTACGCCCAGGCAGTGCAGGTCACCAGAATTGCTGCAGGCAGAATGAAGCAGACCCCGCCCACCACCAGCCCCATCCATCCCGCGCGCAAATAGCCGATGTGGATGGCGAGTTCGCTGGAGCTGGGCCCGGGTATCAGATTGCTCGCCCCAAGCAAATCGAGAAATTTCTCGCGCGACAACCATTTGCGGCGGCGGACGAGTTCATCTTCCATCATCGCGACGTGCGCCGCGGGCCCGCCAAACGCCGTCGTTCCCAGCCGCAGAAAAAACAACGCCAGTTCCGCGAGGGAACCTCGCTCGGCGCCGCCGGCCGCCGCGGCCTGACTCTGCGGGAAATCAGCCATTGGTATTCGGCTTGTCCCGTGAAAAATGCGCGTCGAGTGACAAGCAACCCGAGCCCGCCAGCAAGAGGAAGATCAGCCCCATGAGCATGGCATAATCGGTTCGCGCTTCCGCCTCCATGGGCCAGAAACCACTCTTGAACAGGATGGGAATTTTCGTTGTCGCGATCGCCGTGCAAATTACGGCGACAGCGGGATCGCGGCCAGGCTTGTGCGTAGTCCGAGGAGCACCAGCAATCCGCAAACGATTTCTACCGCCCCCACGAACGGGCCCATCAGATGCGGCGTGGGAATTCCGATTCTCGTGAACCGGCCTGCTCCCCATTGTTCGACGAACAAAAATTTCTTGATCCCTTCAAGAAAGAACACAGCGCCGACCATCAAGCGAACGGCAAATATCGCCGAAGAAACCTTCCCAAAGCCAAGCTTCTGCCCGTCGGACATGACGCACCTCGCTTTCCGGATCGCAGCTGGGAGAATCGCCGCCCGGAACCGCTGGAGTGTAACGCAATCCGGGCGAAGAAACACCCAAGCGAACTTCGCCAAGGAGGTCAGTTATAGGTAACGGAATTATCAGGGCATGTCAGACGCGGCGTGGATAGCACCTTCCGCGCCGTTTTTGCGGTGCGGGAGACAACCAGCTATCTCGGCTGAGAAACGTCCGTCATTTCGGACTCGCGATAACCGAAGAAGCGGCGGCGCTTGATCACATCGGCAATCTCCGGGGGCACCATGGTCTCCCACGTGGCGTCCTCCTCTTTGATTCGCCGCAAGACGTCGCGCGAGAAGATGTGCAGCACGCTTTCATCGAAATTGTCGAGTTGCTTGATCCTGCCGCGCTCGACGAGGTGACAATACAGGCTGTGCAGATCCCCAGGCATCCTTATATTCTGCACCGTCCTGATTTCTCCCGTGCCCGGATCGCGCAGGGGGTAGACGTAAATCCGCAAGTCTCTGGTGAACAGCCTTCCAAAGGCTTCGAGGATGCCGCCTTCCAGCTCTGCGTAGTACTGCTCCTTGAACAAGTCCTCGAGGCTCGCGACGCCCATGGTTACCGCGATGGGCTGCGATGTATACCGCGCCAGATAGGCTCCCAAGCGATAGTATTCGAAGTAGTCCGAGATCAGCACGGTCTTGCCGGCGGCGGCCAATACGTCGGCCCGGGCTAGAAAGTCGGTCAGGTCGATCTGTCCCCCGGCCAGGAGATTTCGCATCGTGATTTCCATGAGCTCCACAATCTGACCGGTCTCGACCTCCGGTTCCGCGGCGAAGCGCTCATGGGCGCAATGGATCATATCGATGTTGACCTTGGTGACGGGGCGAAAGCTTCCTCGCTCGACCAGGATCGGCCGTTTGCGCAGGACCTCCGAAGGTTGCAGCACTTCCCCGGATGGCCCGAACATCGCGGCGCCGCTGAGGCCCAGCTGCACGAGCTTCAAGCTCATCACGCGGTTGTCGACATGGCGGAACTCAATGCCCGCGAACTCGATCATGTCGATCTCGACTCGCTTCGTAGTGAGGTTGTCGAGCAGCGATTCAAGTAGCACCTGAGGTTTGTGATGCAGGAAAAACGCGCCGTAGAGGAGATTGACTCCCACGATGCCCAGGGTCTCCTGCTGGAGATCGTTTTCCTGATCGAGCATTCGCACGTGGATAATGATCTGGCTGTCTTCGTCCCGCGGGCGAGTCTGGTATTTGACGCCCATCCAGCCGTGGCACTCGTTGGTGCCCTGATAGTTGCGAGCCGCCACGGTGTTGGCGAAGGCGAAGAAGGCGGTGGTGTCTCCGCGCGACATCCGCAACCGTTCCAGATTTAGACCGTGCTCGTGGTCGAGCATGCCCTGCAAACGTTCGCGCGAGACGTAGCGTTTACAGCGGCCGTAGATAGCATCACTCACGGCCATGTCATAAGCGGAAATGGATTTGGAAATTGTTCCCGCCGCCGCGCCGACCTTGAAGAACCAGCGAGCGACCTCTTGTCCGGCGCCTATCTCGGCGAATGTGCCGTAAAAGGACGGGTCGAGGTTGATCTTGAGCGCCTTCTGGTTGGTGCTCAGTCTCGGGCGTTCGTCGTCTTCCATGTTTCTATCCATCGCGGTGCGCATGTAGTATCCATCGGCTGATCCGGCCATCGGTTTACCAGGACGCCGCTCTGAATGTTCCAATTTTCGGCGGGCTCAATACTGTGGCGGGCTTCAAGTCGCCGACGCCCGCCTAGCAAGATGGCGGGCTATGGCGACGGCGCGTAAAGCCCGCGCCGCGTAGAGCCCGAACCCGATCCGGAATCTTCATTTTCAGCTTCCGCGCTCCGGGATTATACACCGAGCGGCGCCAGCTCTTGTTTCACGAATTTCAACTCTTGAGGGACCTTCAATACTGATTGTTTGAAATCGAATGGGGCCGAACGTGGGTGTTCATCCGGCCCCGGGGTGGAGAGGAAAGGTTTTCCCCTCTTAGTTGTTGAGCTAACCCTAATATTGATTCCCACCGTAGTCAATGGGACAGCGTCTATTTTTCCATTCAACGTTTCAATGCGAAACATTAACACAACCGTCCAGTTCGGCTGTAACGCAAGCTAGACTCTATTCGTTCCGCGTTCGTGGTGAGCATGGTTCCGATAAGCTGGTCTTCCAGGCACATTGCGAAAGGTCAGCCGAATCACTTCGGAAACCTCCACGTGATTTTCCCAAATACATTGCGTTGCGCAAGGGTATGTAGCGGAGCATCATCGCCGAACTCGGCATGCCTCGGCGTCAGAAGGTTCTGGCCCACCACGCTGAGTTCGACGGATTCTCCCGCCCGCCATCCCAACCGCGTATCGACCCGGCCATACCTGGGCACGCCCTGATCCGGCAGCGCTCCCACGCAATAGAACGCCACGTCCCAATCCACGCGGTGCGGCAGGCTGACTTGCGACCGAATCTGAAAACCGTGCTTCGGAGCGTCTCCCGCAATCCCAGCGACCGACATGTCCTGACTGGATGCGTCCGGGCTTACTTGCATTTGCAGGAAGGCGTAGCCGGGGCTGATTCGCCAGCGTCCCATCACGTTCCAATTGGCAAAAATCTCCGTGCCATAGGTGCGAGCGTGCGCCTGATCATCAGAAATTTCCGGGAACACGAAATGTGGCGGGGGCGGGCTCGAGGTAAAGAAGGAGGGCGCCGGTTCATCCGTCTGGAGGTGATGAAAACGGTTCCAAAAACTTGCGAAATCGAAGGACAGCTCCTTGCTCATCTCCGCGCGGTATCCAAACTGGTAGGCGATAAGCTCTTCCGCCTTGCGGTTGGGATTCGCGAAAATTTCGACCACGCCAAAATCGGTGGCATTCACCGGGATCGTAGCTACATCGATGCGGATGGCTGTGTCGGCGCGCGCCGGCTGGCGGATGGCACGCGCGGCGGACACCCACAGCGCATGCCCCCTCGCCACGCTCCACACCAATTGGCCGCTGGGCTCAAACTCAAATCTGGTATATCCGTTGTGCTCGAGCCTGGATCCCGCAATGAGATGGACTGAGTCCGTCATCCTGATCTCGTCCTGCAGAAAGCCGCCGAATAGATTGTCGGTTCTCCGCGGTGGATTGAAGCTCTTGGAATATTTCGGCGTTACGTTGTCGCCGGTCGTCCGGAATCCCAATCCCCAGACGATGTCGTGCCGCGAACCCGCGTTCAGATGATCCTGAAAATCAAGATCGAATGTCCTGCGTCCTTCGTAGCCGCCTTCTTCGCGGCGATCGTACCCGTCATAGTAGGCTTGCAGGGACATCTCGGAGCTATTCCTGACTGTATGAGTCCAGCGCGCCAGAAGATTTGCTGCCGAGACGTTCGTGCGGCTGACAAAGGTCGGCTGCTGAGGCAACGCGTTGGCGAGGACAACATTGAGCACTTCTCCTTCGCTCGTCCGCAGGAAGTCTCCCTGAATGGTCGCGGTGTTCTTGGCTGACAGGTTCAAGTCCGACCGAAAGCCGCTGTGCAGCAGGTGCCAGCCATCGGCTCCCGGAGTAACGTCGTCAAGTCTCAGGCTGCCGGCCCCAAAATATTTTCCGAATACGCGGTAGGCTCCGCTCTTGCCGATTTTGCCGCCATATTGCAACAACCCTTCGGCGCTTTCCTGAGAGCCGCCCGCGGCGGACACGAAGCCGCCAGGCGTCGCACTAGATTTCCTTGTGGTAATACTAATCACTCCGTTAACAGCATTGGCGCCCCAAAGCGTGCCCCCTGGCCCACGGATCACTTCGATGCGTTCGATATCTTCCAGTGGCACGTCCTGTTGGTCCCAGTAAACTCCCGAGCTGGTCGGCGTGTAAACCGTGCGTCCATCGATCAACACGAGGACTTTGTCCGCGAAACGGTCGCTGAACCCCCGGATCGTGATGACCCAAATGTTGGCGTCCAGTTGGGCTACATGCACCCCGGGAACCATGCGGAGAAGGTCCGGCACATTGATGGCCCCTGACCGCCGGATATCTTCCGCGGTGATCACAAAGATTGCCGCCGCGGTCTGCGACACTCGTTGCTGTTTTTTGGAAACAGACGTTACCTGGATGTTCATCAGATCTTCGAGACTTAGGTCAGCAAGATTTCTTTCTGGAGTCTGAGAACGGGCTGCTGGGCCAGCGCAAAATAGCAAAACCAGCGGCAAGCACCTAAACGCCCGGGCCACCCGGCCAATCCATGCGATTTGCTCTCTTTTATACACGAAGCCCTCCCGGCATCTGCCGAACGTTTCAGATCGGTTACATCGAGAGGGAGGCCGACATCCGGGGGCATCGCTTTCACGCGGACCTGCGAACCTCGGCCGTATTGCGGGATAATCCGGCGTATCACCTTGCGGAACGGGGAAAGGGGGATCGACCCAATCAGATAGAGCAACTTCTCTAGCCTCTGGGCCGGCGAGGTGATTCCATTTTTTTCGCCTTGCAGGTCAGCCGCCGGGGAGTAGCGGGGGGAGGCTCGCCTGCTGAAACCATGCTACAGCGCGAAACTTGCGATCACAATAAATCCGTTTAACGTTGCGTTTTAAGATGCAACATCCGGGAGAATACCCCGCACAGTCCCACATCGGCGGCTTTTGGCGCAGTCTCAGGTAAGGCCGGGACTTGATTTTATTGCGTTGGAAACAGCGGGAATCCGAGGCACAGGATTGCTCTGCTCGCGGTGCCCAAATCGGCGGCGCAAAGCCAGCTTACCTGAAATTGGCCGCCCGCCGAATTTCGAAAAGCCGGGAGGAAGGAAAGCCGGCCTTGCTTCACACCAAGGGACCGCAGGGAAACATTCAACGCGATGCAGCGCTGGTCGCGTAAGGCTTCATGTCCACCGATTTCCAATCTCCGTGAATGATCGCTGCCCGAATCTGCGCCGGCGTTTTTCCCTTCTGCGTCAGCTGGTAGGCGAGAACAGCTTCTTTCTGGCAGATGTCGCACTGCGAACCATGCTCCGTGGCGAAGCAATCGAGTAGGCTTTTGTGCCCGACGCTCCGGTCGCAATAGCAGTAGCACGGCTGCTGGTACAGGACAGGTTTGATTTTCGCAGCCAGCGCGTAGACGTTGCGATTGAGCGCGTCGGGAAACTGTTTCGGATCCATTGTGGACGGAACGGGCGGCTTCATGGCGTACGCGTGATACGAAGGGATGCCCTGGTCGGCGGGACCTGACATATTCATCTGCGTCTGTGTGCCCCGCGCATTCATATCGACGAGCATCCCCGGAGGAAGTTGCGCCATCCC
>WNFG01004403.1_pt1 | contig 11843 bp, 5 predicted proteins | sample 5400431 | NCBI WGS metagenome assembly WNFG01 (sample SAMN13153346, study PRJNA577476) | soil metagenome | isolation source: 120 cm saprolite under Douglas fir tree site 2 hole 3 replicate 2 | place: USA:California | collected 2015-04-18
GGCAATCCTTGTACCAGGTCAGGGTAGGAGGCGGCAATGCCGAGCCCACTGGAAACGCCGGCATTGTCGGTGAGTGAAATGCCGGTATTGCCGGCGCTGTTGATCACAGTGAACGGCGTGCCCGACTGTAAGATCGTTACACCCGAGATCTCCCATCCGTCGGAAAGCTGATGCAGGAGCGTGGAGCAACAGTCTCCGTCGGTCGGGGTATCTGGCGGTCCATAGGCCCAGTCTCTGATTTGCCGCGCGAGATTGGGTATCCGATACACGTAGCTGATATTGAGCAGGTGGCGTTGATCAAAATTTGAGCTGGCCCGATTCTTCCGCAAGTCGTATGAATCGACCAGGACGGGATCGCTTCGATCCGACGCGTTGTCGAATGAGTGGCTGTACGAATACGACACGCCGGCGGTGAGAGGTCCATGCGAGCGCCGCAGCGTGGCCTGCAAGGCGTGATAGCTGGAATTGGCCACGTTCTGCAAGGAAAGAACTTTCCCAAGCCCCGGGTAAGGACGCGGCAGCGAATTGACATTCGGGATGTGCGGCGAAGTACACGCCGCTTGCAAATATACGTACGCTGGATTCTGCGGCGTCACGATAGTTCCACTCTGCAGCAGAAACGGAACGGTGCCGTCTCCGGGATGCTCAGCTTGATTGCCCGAGGGCGCAACCGTGCAGTCGGCTAATGTCAGCGGTTCGTTTGGACCAAAAGGATTCTGGCTGGCTGGCAGCGGCGGCAACTGGTTGAGCTGGCGCTCGATGGTCAAGTGCGTTCCCTTGCTTCCCACATAAGCGACATTGACGACAAAGTCGCTGGGGAGTTCCCGCTGGATGCCGAAACTCCACTGCTGAGCGTAGGGCCAGACTGCCTTGGTCGGAATTCCTGTGACGTCCAGAGGATAGAGCGAGCCGGCGGGTGGGGCAGGATGCGCTGGGTCCAGCGTGCAAGCGCTGTTCGAAGGATCAACTGTTGGCCCATAACCCACATTGCCGATGCATGGATAATTAAGAGGAAGGGGCTGCGTCATGCTCAGCACGAGAGGCGAACTTGCCTCGAGCGAACCGGTGTTGGCTTCGTTGCCCGTCCCGTGCTCGAAAAAGATGCCGTAGCCACCCCGAATTGAGCTCTTGCCATCACCCATTGGATCCCATGCGAAACCGACGCGGGGCGCGGGATTGAACACATGACCCTTCATGCAGCCTGACGGCGTGCCGTTGACGCCGCATTGAACCAGTCCGAGGTCGCTAACTATTCCGGAATTCAATTGAAACGTGTTGGGGTTGAAGGGCACCGGCGTGCCGGGCACTCCATTGCACCCGAACGTCGACGACACGCTCTTGTCGAGAAGCACTCCTGAGCACGGATCCACAGCAAATCGTGATGGGTTGAATTTTGCAGACTCCCAGTTCCAGGCAGTGTGAGATTTCTCCCGATAGGTGTCGAACAAACTCACTCTTAAACCCAAGTTCAGGGTAAGCCGGCTGGTTACTCTCCAATCGTCCTGAAAGTAAGGCTCGGCGATCTGATAAGTCTGGTGATATCGCCTCTGCGCGGAGTCCTGCGTAACACTTTGCAAGTAACCGGTTGTCACGCCATTTACAACCGACTGAGTCAAGAAGTCAGCGAAGGCATTCCCCGTGCTGTGCACCAAGTTACTGACAGTCAACAGACCTTGACGGTCACCGGTGGCTGCACCTATCGCATTGTTGGTCTGATTGCGCTGCGAGAGTACATATTGTGCTCCGAACTGCAGTGTATGCTTGCCGATCGACTTACCCACGTCATCACGCAGCGCATAGGTGGGGTTGGTGTGGCTCCAGGGCATGTACGAAGGATCCGCAACGAAGCCCCTGCTGCCGTACGCGGCATTGGTGCCCAGGATGGCAAAGCCGGGCATTTTGCCGCCGAATCCGTTATTGAACAAGTGGCCCATTGCGCACTGCGGAATACCGCTCGCTGGATCAAGGCTGAGCTGGGGGTTGCACTGTCCGGGAACTGAAGGATCAGCGACCAGCGGCTGATCAAGGCTGGAATCGCGCTGGAAGCGCGCTCCGCCCGGGCTGTTCTGGTCGATCAGCGAAATGTTTGAATTCACGTAACTCACAACCAAGTCATTCAGCAAAGTCGGCGAAATCGCATAGGTCAAGCGGGCGACCAGGCTCGTGCCCGGGCCAATGAAGCGATTCTGTATCGTGGGAAAGCTGGCTGCCGCAGGACTCGTGGTGCGCAGGTAGCTCCACTGCGGGGTCAGAACGGTCGTATCCCAGGCGTCATGAACGTAGCGAAATGATGCCTTTATTTTCGAGTTCAATATCTGGTCAATGCGAAACAATTCCTCTCGCCAGTATGTGGAAGGCGAAACCGAGGCGTTGTAACAGTGGTTTGGATCGTTGGGATCGATGTTGGGCACGGCGAAATTGCAGCCCGTGGGGGAGTTAGGCAGCGGTATCAGGTTTGCATTCAGAATGGCCAGAGCATTTTTATCTACTCCGAGAGTTGCCGGCCCTAGCGAAGTTTGCTGGCCCAGCAAGTTATAAATCGGCTGCAGATGCTTAGGGTCTCCGCCCGCGCCGAGGGACGGGCAATCCGGAAACTTCTGGCGATCAAATCCAAGTATGGAGTCGGAGGTTCCCTGCAGCGGACACACGTCACTGAAATCAAAGTTCTGTGAAACTAATCCGCTGTCGGTGGGCGGGGTCAGGTTCTTCTGGACACCCTGTGCTGTCATGACCAAGCCGCGCTCTTTCAGCGAAGGTACGGCCTGGTTGTAGTCCACAGGTGTTTTCTCCAGGCGGAATTCCTCGGAGAAAAAGAAAAAGGTCTTGTCTCTCTTGGTATTGTAAACGCCGGGAATTGTAAGTGGGCCGCCGATGGTGCCGCCGAAATCCTGCCGGCGATAGAGCGGTGCACGAGTGCCCACGTCGAAAAAATTGCGCGAGTTAAACGCCTCGTTGCGAACAAAGTCATAGATGTTCCCGTGCAGTCTTTCAGTTCCGGATTTCGTGGTCACCTGCACCGTGCCTGATGCCGTGCGGCCGTACTGAGCGCCGTAGTTGGAGGTCAGAACCTTAACTTCCTGAATGGCATCAAGGCTGGGATAGACCATCAACGTGCTGGAAGCGCCGTTCAGGCCGGTATTGAGCACATCGCTGCCGTCCACCTCGAAGGTGTTGTACTCGACCCGGCCACCGTTCACGCTGTACTTCACGCTACCCACCACGCCGACCTTGGCTTCGTCCTGTCCGGTCTGGTTGCTCACGCCCGGCGCGAGCGCGATTAACTGCGTGAAATTCCGGCCGTTGAGCCCGATGTTGACTACTTCCTTTTGTGTGATGGTTCCGGAAACGGTGGAAGTCTCGACCTCCACTTTTCCCAGGCCGCTGGATTCCACATTTACTTCGGTTTTCGCGCTCGCCGGGTCCAGAGAGGCATCCAGGGTCAACTCAAGCCCTTCAGTTAGTCCGATGTTATCGAAGGTTTTCAGGGCAAAATCGGGGACGGCTATCGACAAGCTATAAGTGCCGGCTTCCAGTCCGGTGAAAGAATATGCACCCTTCTGGTCGGATTGAGTTTCCTGCTTAAACCCCGCTCCGTTACTCAGGACTACTTTTGCACCGGTTACAACCGCCTGAGTTTGGTCCGTCACCGTCCCGCTGATTGCAGCCTTGCCGCTCGCTGGCTTCTGTTGCTCCTGGCCGAGGGCAAGCCACGGCAGTAGAAGCGCCACCGCAAGGACACTACCGGTGCGAACACAATTGCGAAGCGGAACAGATCTCACGGACACCTCTCCGGCATTCAATACTTTTGGCAGGTTTTGAATCGAACGCGGATTCTACAGGAGGCGGAATCGCCGGAATGTTAAATGAATGTGAAATTAAATGAGTGTGAAATTCGATGATCACTAACGCCCTAGCCCGTAGTTGCAGGATTATGCAGTCACCAACAGTTCACGAACTCTTAATACTGCTGTAACACGTAAGCAGCTATGCTTCGGCCTGAAATTAAAAAGTTTGTTGAGATGTTGTCAGTCCGACCGGCCAGTTCACGCGGGGAGCAAATCAGCCGTTGCTAAAGACAGCGCAGTGGTTTGGTAGGCGGGACTCGACTCCTGCATGCGGCAGAACTCGCCGCATGCACTCCTAACAGCATTGTTTTCCAACCTTTGAAAGGATCACCTATGACGCGTATGAAATCAATCTTCGCGGTGCTGCTGGTGGCCGCGATCGCGAGCGTCGTGCCTCAGGCACACGCGCAAACAGTCAAAATCGTAATTGCTGGTTCTTCGGCGATGTGGCAGGAGATGGCACTGGCAGCTTATAAGGGAAATGCTACACAAGGGGTGTGCGTGTCCGGAGGAACAGCACCTTGCTTCCACTACACCGCCAAGAACTTCAATCTCTCTGACACTCGGCCGACAACGAAGAGCGGTTCGACCGCCGTCGACACTGGTAACATCTGGGTCGTCTGGGATAGCAACACCACTGCCACCAACGTCTGGGTGTACGTCAGAGTGGACTCAATCGTTGGGGACCGTTGTTACTTTGCTCAGCCCCATTGCTTCGTCAACATCAGCGTTGTCCCAGCGCCCGGGAACCTGATTTCTTCCACCTTGTGGGGTGACAACTCCTTTGACACAGCGCTGCCCTCGAACGTGGCTGCTCTATTCACCAGTGGGAATCTGTTGGTAACTGCAGCAGCCACTGACATTCGTCCGGAAGATGCATTGTTCGCTCAGTGCCGTATCAACTCGGTGCTCGGTGGAGGGTCCGACGGCCTTGCCGGTCTCGGGTATGGAACCAACGCTTCAGGTACTTGCCCCAGTTTTGGAGCCACGCTTGCGCAGCTCCAGGGAAACGATCTCCTCAGCGCCTACCCAGCTAGCACGTCCACTGCCCACCCCTTGGCGTTCAAAATCAGCGGGACAGATCCCTTCACCAACACGACGATCCCTGCGGCCACCACGGTATCCGTTGGAGCCGCTCCGATTATCTTCATCACCCAACGCACCGGCGCGCTAGCGTCTGTGATCAACGCTACCGAATCACAACTGCAAGCTGCCTTCAGTGGCGCGAACTGCGACGCCAGCGCCTTTGGAGCGCCTGCCTCGCCCATCCAGGTCTACCTGCGCGAGCCGCTTTCCGGCACGATGAACACCACAGAATACACTGCGTTCCGTTATCCCGACGCCTCCGGCACGAGCCAGGAGACTGGTGTGGCTGCACAAAATCCACTGGCTAAACCTTGCACGTCAGGCGGAAGCCGCTATCGCTCGATCGGAACCGGCGAAGAAGTTAAGTTCGTCCTGAATTCAACCGCGAACTATGGCACCGACGGCATTGGCTACACGTTCTTCAGCTACGGGAACGTGTCAACCATCGCCGACAGCGCCAACTTCGGATATCTGACGCTGAACGGAGTCGATGGGATCTGGCACAGGTACGGAACCACCATTGATCCCGGACAGCCTGCCATTGCCGGTGCTTTGCCATCGGCAACCGATCTGCCCGCAGCTTGCCAGCCGGGTGGTTTCCCTTGCACGGAAAAACAAATCTGGAGCGGAAACTTGTCGTTCCCGAATCTCCGCAACGGTTCTTACCGGGCATGGTCGGTCCTGCGCCTGGTTAGCAATGGAACCCCTCTGTCCGTAGCCAAACTGCTGGCGACGGGCGCGCAGAGCTACGCTGCCACCAGCGTTCCTGACTTTGTTCCGGCCGTAAAGGTGGGGACAACCGATCCGGGACTCGCGCTCCTGCGTTCGCACTACACGCAAGAGGGCGTAGCTCCGGTGAACGTTGCTACCACGGGAGACAAGGGCGGCGACGCGGGTGGATGCATCCTCACCAGCACTGGTGTTGTGGCGACTTCCGACACAACCACAAAGCTGGCTCAGGCTCTGCCGGGAACCGGTTGCGTCTCGGTCCCGTAAGCTGCATCACGGGTTCGACTAACCACTAACCCAGAGGGCGAGTGCTTCAAAACGGCTCGCCCTTTTAACACGTGATCAACTAAAGAGGCGAAGAGGAACCTTGAGCTTCCCTAGAATTTCCGGCGAATTGTATATTCATGAGAACGCTTATTCTTGCAATTGCACTCTTATCCTTGGCGCAGACGGTAGCCGCTCAACTTATACCCGCGTCTCCCCCGATCGCCGATCCAGCTGACGCTCGTTTCAAGGGTGTGAAGGAGGACTGGACTTCGCCCGCATTGAGCAGCAGCAACCTGAGGCCGGCTCCGCCAGTCACCGGCTACATCAACGATTATCCAGGCTACACCGTGGAACTGCTCCAGGTGCAGTGGCGATTCGGTGATCCCCTGGATCTTTATGTGATGAAGCCCAAGGGAGTCAAGAAGCCTCCGGTGATCCTCTACCTTTATGGTTATCCCTCGGACACCGACCGCTTTAAGGATGAAGCCTTTCAAGACAAGGTGACCAAGGACGGTTTTGCCGCTGTGGGCTTCGTCTCAGCGCTCACGGGACATCGCTATCACGACCGGCCGATGCGCGAGTGGTTCATCAGCGAACTCCAGGAGTGTTTGGCAACCTCGGCCCACGATGTGCAAATGGTCCTGGACTACCTTAGCCAACGGGGCGATCTTGACATGACGCGCGTGGGCATGTACACGCAGGGATCGGGAGCCAGCATCGCGATCCTCACCTCGGCGGTGGACCGCCGCATCAAAGTGCTCGATATCATAGACCCCTGGGGCGATTGGCCGACCTGGATGGCAACCTCTCCCTTCGTGCCCGAAGAAGAACGAGCGGAGTATGTGAAACCGGAATTCTTAAAAAAGGCCGCGGTCCTAGAGCCGGTCGAGTGGCTGCCAAAGATTCAGGCGAAGAAATTTCGCTTGCAGGATGCTGTCTTTGAGTTCAACACGCCCAAGTCGGCCAAAGATAAGTTGCGGGCGGCCGTCCCCGCCAGCGCAACTATTTTGATTTACAAAACGCCGGAGGAGTTCAACGCAGTGGTTCGCGGGAAGAAGGAACTGGAATGGATCCAGCGCGAACTTCGGTCGTTGCCGGAGACGGAGACAGCCAACTCTTCCGCCGTTCCAAGGAAATAAAAGAGCACGCCGCTCGCTTCCCCAATGCCGACGGCCGGCGAAGCTAAGAGCCGCAATGGTGATCGTTTCCAAAGCACTCGCCGATCACGCGTGCGAAATCAGCAATAGCGATCTCTGGGTCCTGCAAATCCGGATGCCAGAGTTTTTCCCACTCGAAACAGTAGAGGCCTTTGTAGCCGATTGATTGCAACGCCTTGATTTGGCGCTGAATGGGGACGTTCCCTCGCCCGGTCAGAACGTACTTGCGATCTTCTCCGTTCCCGATCGAGTCTTTGAGGTGGGTGTGACGGATCCACGACCCCAGTTGCTGCACCGTAAATTCCGGATCTTCGTTCCAGGTCGCGAAGGTGTGGTGAGCGTCCCAGAGCAATCCAACGTGGCCGGAATCGGCTTGGCGCAACACGTCTTTCAGCGTCGATGACGCCGTGAAATGGTCATGGGACTCGATCACAACAGTCACGTTGCGCGGAGCTGCGTAATTTCCCAGTTCGTGCAAGCCCGTGGCCACGCGAGTCTTTACCTCCTCGCTCGGCATTTGGCGCTTGTCGGATTCCGCTTTGCCGCCAAACACACGCACGTACGGCGCTCCAAGCGTGGCGGCGAGATCGATGAAGCGCCGCGCGTCTCCTAGCTCCTTCGCCCGCTTCTCCGGATCGGCGACATGCAGATTGGCCGAACTGCTCACGCACGCAATCCGCAGCTTGCTGGCGCGAATTTCTCGTTTGGTCTGCTCGATGCGTTCCGCGGCAAAGATGGGATGCGCTGGCAGATCCAGATTTCCTTCGAGGCCGCGCAGTTCAATGGCGGCGAATCCGTGCTGGCTGGCAAACTCCAGAATTTTTTTCCATTTCCATCCGGGGCATCCGAGGGTCGAAAATGCGAGGGGTAGCTGGGGGACTTTTCCCGCACGTGTCATCATCGGCGCCAGAGCGGCAAAAGAAAGTCCCTTTAGAAATTGCCGCCGGCTGCTGATCACGGCGTTACAGCTCTCCTCTCTTCATCTGCCGCACCGCATAGTCGCATGCTCGAGCCGTGAGCGCCATATACGTCAGCGATGGATTCACGCATGACGACGAGGCCATGGCTCCTCCATCGGTGATGAACAGGTTCTTGACGTCATGCGCCTGGTTGTAGGAGTTGAGGACCGAAGTCTTCGGGTCCCGGCCCATCCGGGCTGTTCCCATCTCATGAATCGAAAACCCGGGTGGATCGTCGTCCATGAAGGGCTCAATGTCGCGTGCGCCCGCCGCAGCAAGCATCTCGGCCCCTGCAATCGACATATCTTTTCGGATCGCATACTCGTTCTCGCCAAAGACGCAGTGGATCTTCAGTACGGGAATTCCCCAAGCGTCCACCTTCTCTTTGTCGAGCTCGGCGTAGTTATTATGATTCGGCAGGCACTCGCCGTAACCCTGAAAGGTGAACCGCCACGGTCCCGGCCGGCGCATCGCCTTCTTGAACTCCGGTCCGAATGCAGTCTGCGCCGTGCCGCGCTCCCACCCTTCGCGGTGCCCTCCACCCTGGAAACCGTATCCCCGCAAAAATTCGGCCTGTTTCGTCTTCACGTTTCGAAAGCGTGGAACGTAAATTCCGTTTGGCCTTCTTCCCACCACGTTCTGGTCTTCGTGGCCGGGGATGTTTCCGATTGCGCCTCCGCCCTTTATGTGATCCATCAGGTTATGGCCAAGCTCCCCGCTCGAGTTCGCCAATCCATCGGAAAATTCCGAAGTGGTCGAGTTAAGCAGAATGCGCACCGATTCGAGCGATGAAGCGCATAGGAAAATCACTTTGCCGCGATATTCCACAGTCGCCCGCGTTTTCGCGTCGATTACCTTTACGCCGGTCGCTCTTCGCGTCCGCTTGTCGAAGGTCACGCTGTGCACAACGCTGTCTGGCCGCAACGTCATCCGCCCCGTCTTTTCTGCAGCAGGTAGAGTGGCGTTCACGCTGCTGAAATACGAACGCGTGATGCATCCTCTTTCACACGGACCGCAGTAGTGACAAGCCGCCCGTTCGCGATGATCCTTGGTGAGAATCGCCACACGCCCGATCGTCAGCACGCGTTCTCCGCCGAAATGTTTCGCAATCGCGTCCCGGACTACCGTCTCCGCACAGTTCAACTGCATCGGCGGCAGGAACTTGCTGTCAGGAAGTTGCGTAAGGCCCAGGGCCTCCCCACTGATTCCGATGAAGTCTTCCACGTAGTCGTACCAGGGCGCGATGTCCGCATAACGGATGGGCCAATCGATGGCGATTCCCTGGCGAAGATTGGCTTCGAAATCCAAGTCGCTCCAGCGATAAACCTGGCGGCCCCACATGATGGAGCGCCCGCCGACCTGCCGTCCCCGGATCCAGCGAAACGGCTTGTCCGGGTCTGTGGTGTAGGGATGTTCCTTATCGTTAACGAAAAACTTTGCCGACCACTCATCGCACGCGTAGCAGGTGCTCTGAATGGGCTGATCTTCCAGTTGCCGATGGCGATCCCGCATTCCACGATATTTCATTTCCCACGGCGGAACGTGCTCGACATAATCTTCCTCGGGCACAATCGAACGGCCGGCCTCGAGTACGAGAGTCTTCAGACCTTTCTCCGTCAATTCCTTCGCAGCCCAGCCACCCGTCATTCCGGAGCCGATCACAATCGCGTCGTAGATCGTTTCATTGCTCACTGGTTTTCCCGTTCCTCCTTGCCGTCCCGGACATTAATGCAACCGTCATAGCGACCGGGAATAATTTGAAAATCCAGTTCCCGGGTGGCCCCGGCTTCGGACGTGTAGTAACCAGTCAGCGTCAAACCTCGCAGCATGTAGTAAAAGCTCTGGTTCGGCTCGGGTCGTGATCCCCGGTATTGTCGGGCCTGATCCCGAACTGCCTGGGCCTCCTCCATCATTTGTTCTCCGAGAGCCGTGAGAATCTCTGCCTGCTGACTGAGGGAGGACTCGACAAACTTCTTTCCGAACAAGGCTTGAGTACGGGAGTCGACATCGGCCAGTCCGTTCAAGAAACGGGTTCGCTCATTCGGCTTGTACCACTCCGTCACAATCAGATCGATGAAATCGCTCACGCCGACGTCTGTAGCGCCCGGTGTATCGGTTCTAGGAAGGATCAGCTCGGTGATTGCCGTTACCGTTGCGTACTGGTGCGGATCCAACGTGCGCGGCGTAGTCTGCGTTCCGAGCAGTGCACGCGCTTCCCGAAGAGATGCAAACAGATTGCCTGGCGCCAGAGGAAGTGCCGCACCCATCGCCAGTAGCCGTAACGCTTCACGCCTGTCCATAAAAAGAGATCCTCGGTCTGCGCAGCCTAGTCTATAGGTTCTAGCCCGTCGATCTCCACTCCGGTTTCATCGGAGTCTCGTCTACATTAGTGCCGCGCGCAGACTCAAGCTGGCATGCCTATATCTTATGGGAGACTTAACCTTATGCAGGCTTTTGCTGGGAATCCGGCAAGCATCATCCTTAATATCTGGCTCGGGGCTCTAAACATAACCCGGCACTTCTGATCAGTGTTGTTCGGTACTGGGCACCCTCTTTCGGAAATGGACAGTCTAGCCCGCTGCAGTACTCCTGACGCGTAGTTATCTCCCGTGTTTTCACAACTTGGCCCTGCTGAAGGGTGGTGCCCCGGTTGCTCACAAGCGAAGTCAATGGACATCGCTCGGCCTGAATTCAAGCTCCAGAAGCGCCGTCGCCAGATCATTCTTTTCGGGGTAGGAGCCGTGCTCGTTGTGGCGCTGTCGATTGGGGTCATGAGGCTGAAGCCGGCGGCTCCCTCCGTCGAGCGCGGAACGGTGTGGACCGATGTCGTGAAACGAGGGTCCATGCTGCGGCAGGTGCGGGGACCGGGATCACTAATGCCGGTCCAGGAAGCGGTTCGTCAGATTCCGGCCGAAACCGAAGCGACGGTAGTGCGCATTCGTGTGCTGCCGGGTAGCCAGGTGCAAGCAGACACCATTCTCCTGGAAATGAGCAATTCGCAGGTCGAGCAGTCCGCGGTGGACGCACAGCTTCAATTGAAGGCGGTTGAAGCAGAGTATCAAAGCCTGCGTGTGGGCCTCGACAGCAACCTCATGACTCAGAAAGCCGGCGCCGCAACCGTGAACGCGGAGTACAGTCAGGCGCAACGACAGGCCGACACAGACAAAGCGCTTTACGAGCTCGGCGTAATTTCAGGTCTGGCGTACAAGTCATCCAAGGGCAAAGCGGACGAACTCACCACCAGAAATGATCTCGAAGGGCAGAGGCTGGCGATCAACAAGAAAGCCATCGAAACACAGCTCGCGCAACAGCAAGCGAAAGTAGACCAGGCGCGCACTCTCGCCGCACTTAAGCAAAAGCAACTCGATGCTCTCAGAGTACGGGCCGGCATCAGTGGCGTGCTGGTCGATCTCCCCATGCAGGTAGGCCAGCACGTTCAACCCGGAACCATGCTGGCCAAAGTGGTGCAGCCAGAACATCTGATGGCCGCACTGAAGATCGCCGAAACACAAGCGCGCGATGTGCAGTTTGGTGAACCTGCATCGATCGACACGCACAATGGCCTCATTAGCGGCACGGTAATACGAGTCGATCCCGCCGTACAAAACGGAACCGTGACCGTGGACGTCAAACTCACAGGCGAACTGCCCAAGGGGGCCCGGCCTGATCTTAGCGTCGATGGAACCATCGACCTGGAGCGACTGGACAACGTCCTTTATGTGGGGCGGCCCGCTTTCGGGCAGGAAAACAGCACCATCAGCCTGTTCAAGCTGGACGCGGACGGGAAAGAGGCCGTGCGC
>WNFG01004404.1_pt1 | contig 11843 bp, 9 predicted proteins | sample 5400431 | NCBI WGS metagenome assembly WNFG01 (sample SAMN13153346, study PRJNA577476) | soil metagenome | isolation source: 120 cm saprolite under Douglas fir tree site 2 hole 3 replicate 2 | place: USA:California | collected 2015-04-18
AAGATGCTGGGGATCCTCTACGACTGGGACCGCGAGGTCACCAGCTGCATGCCCGACTACTACCGGTGGACGCAGTGGCTGTTCCTGCTCTTCTACGAGCGCGGCCTTGCCTATCGCGCCATGTCGCCGGTCAATTGGTGCCCCGTGGACAAGACCGTGCTGGCCAACGAGCAGGTCATCAACGGGCGCTGCTGGCGGCATCCCGACGTGGAGGTCGAGAAGCGCGACCTGGAACAGTGGTTCTTCAAGATCACCGACTACGCGGAGCGCCTGTTGAACGATATGCAGCTGCTCGACAGGTGGCCGCAAAAGGTGCGCGTGATGCAGACCAACTGGATCGGCCGGAGCGAGGGCGCGGAGGTCGATTTCGCCGTGGCCGGGCACGAGGGGGAGTCGATCCGCATCTTCACGACGCGACCCGACACCCTGTTCGGGGCGACGTTCATGGTGCTTGCGCCCGAGCATCCGCTGGTGGAGAGGGTCACGACCGACGCCAATCGTGCCCGCATGCGCGAGTACGTTGCCAAGGCGCGCAAGGCGAGCGAGATCGACCGCCTGTCGACCGAGCGTGAGAAGACAGGGGTCCCGACCGGGGGGTTCGCCATCAACCCGCTCAACCGAGAGAAGATCCCCATCTGGGTCGCCGAATACGTGCTCATGACGTACGGCACGGGGGCGATCATGGCCGTGCCTGCACACGACGAGCGCGACTTCGACTTCGCGAGGAAGTACAACCTGCCCGTCCGCGAGGTCATCGCGCCCACCGGCGGCGCCGGCGACGATTTGAGTGTCGCGTACGTCGGACCGGGCGTGATGGTCAACAGCGGCCAGTTCGACGGCCTCGACAGCAAGACAGGGTTCGACCGCATCTGCGAGTGGCTCGAAGAGAAGGGCGTGGGCAAGCGCACGGTCAAGTACCGCCTTCGAGACTGGCTCGTTTCGCGACAGCGCTACTGGGGCGCCCCGATTCCAGTCGTGTACTGCGAGGTCGACGGCATCGTGCCCGTGCCCAAGGACAAGCTGCCGGTGCTCCTGCCCGAGGAGTACAAACCGCTTGCGGAAAATCCCGAGTTCTGGCGCACGACGTGCCCCAAATGCGGGCGCGAGGCGCGGCGCGAGACCGACACGATGGACACGTTCGTCGACTCGTCCTGGTACTTCCTGCGCTACGCGAGCCCTCACGATGAGAAGGAGCCGTTTGACTCCGAGCTGGCCAACCACTGGATGCCGGTCGACCAGTACACGGGCGGGGTCGAGCACGCGATCCTACACCTGCTCTACTCGCGGTTCTTCACCAAGGTGTTGTTCGACGCCGGGATGCTCGAAGTTTCGGAGCCGTTTCTGCGGCTCTTCAACCAGGGCATGGTCAAGCGCTTCGGACAGGTGATGTCGAAGTCCGCCGGCAACGGGGTGTCACCAGACGAGCTCGTGGAGAAGCAGGGCGCCGACGCCGGGCGGATCTACGAGCTGTTCATCGGTCCTCCGGAAGAGGACGTCGAGTGGAACGACGCCGGCCTGAACGGGGTCGTGAAGTTCCTACACCGCGTGTGGCGGTTGGTGCTGGAGCCGGAGTCCATCGAGGTGTCGGGCGCTTCGCAGGCTGCGGCCGATCCGGCTGTGCTGCGCCGCAAGGTTGCGCAGACCGTCAGAAATGTCACCGACGATTACGATGGCCTCCGCTTCAACACGGCGGTCGCGTATCTGATGGAGCTCGCCAACGCGATGCAGGATTACCTGCAGGGCGGCGGAGCGCGCGATGCGGTTTGGGATTCCGCCGTGCACACGCTGGTCAAGCTGCTGAACCCGATCGGTCCACATGTCAGCGAGGAGATGTGGGACCGGTTGGGGGAGGGCGGACCCGAGCGCGGCCTGCTCGCGGACGCGTCGTGGCCCGAGTTCGACGCCGCGGCCGCGGCCGAGCCACAGGTGACGCTCGTGGTTCAGGTCGCGGGGAAGGTGAGGGACCGGCTCTCGGCGGCGACCGGGCTGTCCGAGGAAAGGGCGCTCGCCCTGGCGCTCGCGAGCGAGAAGGTCCGCGCGGCGCTCAACGGCGGCCGCCCGTCCAAGGTCATTTACGTCCCGGACAAGCTCATCAACCTGGTCCCCTGAAGCAGCCTTAACACGCTGGGTTGCGGGCGTCGCCGGGGTCCGCCCTACGCTGCCGGCACCCCCTCGGGTGGGTGGGGGTTTGTGGATGGTTCCTTATCGTCCGGAACGCGAATCGCTGAGTCAGAACTGACCGGAACGCGAATCCCTGAGTCGACGAGGTAGTCCGCAACCACGTTGGAACCCGCCTGGACGGTCACCGCGGGCGGGCCGCTGATGATTCGCATGTAGCTGGCCAGGCTCACCTTCCACGTCCCGGCGGCGAGCTCGACCGAGTAGGCGCCGTTCGAACCGGTCTTGGTGCCGACCGTGGTGCCGTTGCCGGTGAAATCGATCTCCAAACCGCCCACCGGCCGCCCTGTGCACGGTGGCTGGTTAGCCGGCTGGATGGGCGCGCACGGAACCGCCATCACGTGGCCGCTCACCGTGCCGCTTGCAGACGGGGACTCGCTCGGAAATCGATAGGCGCCGCATGCCGCAGTCGCGACCATCAGGAGCAAAAGCAGTGGAGCTCGCATTTGCAGACCCAACGTTCAAGGCCCTCCAGAGGTCACGACTCGATGGTAAGAGCGTTCCGCATACTCTTTACGGCCCGCAGGGCCCTGCTGTTCGCCCCTGGGCCCCATTCGCAGCCAGGCAACCTTTCCGGGGTGGCCAAGAGGTAAGGCAGAGGACTTTGGATCCTCGACCGAAGGTTCGAATCCTTCCCCCGGAACCAGCCGTTTGCCGAGGCCCTTAACAGGCTGGGTATTCGACTTCCCGCCCGCGTCCTAGCCTCGCGGCATGCGCAGCCAAATCAGCTTGATTCCTGGTTGGAAGCCGCTGCTGGCCCTGACGGTCCCAGTCCTGCTTGGAATCGGCGCGGTGGCAGCAGCCTACCTCTATACCTCGGCGACCACGCACCTCGGCCCCGTGACCGCCGTGAACGCCGCCGCCGGCAACCTTGACGTCCCGGCGCCGGCCGGCCTTCTGGTCCACGTGGTGGGTGCGGTCGAACACCCCGGTCTGTACCGAATGAAGCGCGGGGATCGCGTCTACGACGCCATCGCCTCTGCAGGCGGGCTCTCCGTGGAAGCTGACATCACCCGCCTTCCCAACCTCGCCGGCCGCCTCAAAGATGGCGAGCAGATCAAGGTCCCGTTCGCGAAAGGCTCCGCCGGGACCACTGTCGTCGTCCGTGCCAACCTCAACACCGCCACGCTCGAGGAGCTCGAGGTCGTCCCCGGCTTTACCAGCGCCTTCGCGCAGACCGTCATCGACTACCGCACAAACTTCGGCGGATTTCAAAACACCCGCGAGCTCGTCGAGATCCTGGGCATGAGCGAAGCCGACTTCGTGGTCGCGCGCCGCTACCTCACGCTATGAACGAGTCTCGCGGCGGCCGCGACCTGCGCTCGCTCGCGCGGGTCCCGCTCCTGGTGATCGCGGTTTCATGGTCGATCGCGATCGCTGTCGCGGTGGTGATCGCGCCGTCGCAATCGTGGCTCGGCGCGGTCGCGGTTGCGCTCGCCATTCCATGCCTGGCCCTGGCGATTGCGATCCGACCCGCCGTGCTCGCGCTTGCCCTGATGGCGGCGCTCCTCGGCATCGGTCGGGCGGAGCTTCCCGCGTTCGATGCCGGCGCCGCGACCCGCGCGGTTGTGCTCGCGGGCCAGACCGCGACCATCATCGGACGAGTCGCAGACGACAGCCGGGCGGCGGCAGGAGGCTCGGAAATTCTCGTCGAGCCCGAACTCATTCTTGCCGGCGGCTCGCAGATCGCCGGCGTAGGCAACGTGATGGTCAGGTGGCGAGGGCCGGCGGAGGCCGGCTTCGGCGATCGAGTGATCGCCACCGGCAAGCTCGCATTGCCGCGCGACCTGCCCTCTTTCGATCGCCGCGCATACCTGGCGCAGCGCCACGCGTATCTCGAGCTGGATGCGACCGGCATCAACGTGACCAATCCCGCGTCTGGAATTGCGGCGCTGCCGTCGTGGCTGCGAGCTCGCTACATCGCCGCCCTCATCGCCGCGCTCCCGGCGCCACATGCTGCCGTCCTCCTGGGCTTGGTGCTTGGCATCCGGCAGGGAATCCCACCTACCCTCCAGCAAGCGCTAATCGCGACCGGGCTCGTTCACCTGCTGGTCCTCAGTGGACTCAAGGTCGCTGTGTTCGCTCGCATCGTCCAGGGGGCCCTGCGGCCCCTGCTTCGCGCACACGCGACCTGGCCCGCCCTGTGTCTCATCGGTCTCTATGCACTTGCCGGTGGCGCCACCCCCGCGGCGATCCGGGCCGCCGTGATGGGAGGCATAGCCATCGTCGCCGCCAACCTCGGTCGCCCATCCCACGTGTGGACGTCGCTCGCGACCACTGCGGCGGCCATGCTCGCCTGGCGGCCAGACCTCGCATGGGATGTTGGTTTCCAACTCTCGTTCGCGGGCACGACCGCGATCATCCTGCTCACACCCTGCATCGAGCAGCGCCTCCCCTGGCTTCCGCACTTCTTCCGAGAGCCGTTCGCAGTCACATGCGCCGCGCTGGTGGGAACCCTTCCGATGATGGCCACCGATTTCCACCTGCTCTCACCAGTGGCGCCCATCGCGAACGCCCTGGTGCTGCCGATCCTGCCGGCGATCGTCGCCGCCGGTCTCGCCCTGGGGCCGCTCTCATTCTTTCCCGAGCTGGCCCGCGTCGCAGCGCTACCGGTGGCCGGCCTCCTCGCCTACATCGAACAGCTGTCCTACCTGCTGGCGAAGCTGCCCGCGGCTGCCGTCCCGGTCGTCCGATTCCCGCCCTGGGCGGGCCTCGCCTACTACGCCAGCCTGGGTGCCATCATCGCCGGCGGCCAGATGCGCGCCCGTCGCTCCGTCGCGTTGGCCGGCGCGGTCGTGGCCCCCGCGCTGATCGCCGGCACCGCGCTCTGCATGTGGGCGTACTCGCCGTCACAGGTCAGCGTGCTGGCCGTCGGCACCGGACAGGCTGTCCTGTTTCGAAGCCAGCAGGGGGCCATCCTCATCGACGCCGGGCCGAGTCCCGCCCGGCTCAGCGACGAGCTCGGACAGATCCTTCCGCCGTGGCAAGCGAGATTGGACCTGGTGGCCATCACCGCGCCGGGTCTGGGCCATATCGCCGGTTTCGCGGGCCTGAACCGGCCCGCGGGGACGGTGCTCATCCCCGACGCTCAGCTCACGGGCTCGGCCTGGCGGACCGCGGCCTACGAAGCCGTCGCGCGCGGCGCCCGCGTCGTGCGTGCGCGCGCCGGAGACCTGCTCGAGGTAGCCGGCTTCAGGCTCGAGGTGGTCTCGCCAGAGCCGGGCGCTCCTGGAGACCAGGTCGGCGCCGCGTACCTTGGCCTGCGAGTGGTCGCCCGGTCGGGCCGCAGCTTCTGCGACCTGAGCGACCTCGACATCGACGCTCAAACCGTCGCCACCGGCCGCCTTGCCGGTTGGTGCACATATCTGCTCCTGCCCGCCGGCGGCCGCAGTCGCCTCTCGCCGGATCTGGAGCGCGCGACCTCGCACGCCCAGTTGATCGCCTCGCTCGCGTCCGGGACGCTCGCGCGCGATATTCCTAAGACAGTTCTGCGTACAGACCAGGAGGGCACCATCACGCTTCCCATGTGACACACGCAGGCCGCGGTTACGATCGCAGCAGCACAGTCATGGCGAACCCCAAAAACAGCGCGGCGATTCTGTTGCTACACGGTGAGGAGCGCTTCCTTGTCGAAGAGAAGGCAAGGACAACGCTGCAGGCCTGGCGGTCGGAGCTCGTCTCCGACTTTGGCTTCGACCGCGTCGAAGGCCAGGGCCTCACCGTCGCGCGCCTCCAGGATTCCGTGCTGCAGGCGCCGTTCCTCGATCCTTATCGAGTCGTCGCCGCGACCATGGTGCCCGCCGCGCGCGCTGAGGCCCTCGCGCCGGCACTGGCCGAGGTCCCGGCCACCACCCGTGTCCTGTTCACGATCGCCGGTCGGCTGGGCGCGGGCAACCGGCTCGCGAAGGCTGTGACCGCCGCCGGCGGCACTGTCGAAGAGATGGTGCACCTCAAGGGCAGGGCGCTCAGCGAATGGGCCGCCAGACGAGCGAACGATCATGGTCTGACGGCCGCGATGGCAGCACAGGTCGTGCGTGTGACGCCGCCCGACCTCACGATCATCGACTCCGAGCTGGCCAAGCTCGCCGCATATAAGGCGTCGGGCTCGAAGCTGACGGGCGAGGTCGTCACCGAGCTGCTCGCGGGCGGACGCGAGGACGAGATCTTCAAGCTCACCGACAACTTGCTGCCGCACCCGACCCCGGAGGCCCTCAACATCGCTCGCGGGCTTTCGCGGGGTGGGATGCAGCCGACCTCGATCGCGTACCGAATGGCGCGGCATGTCGCACTCGTTCTGGCGGTGCGCGCCCGCCAGGATCGGGGTGAGTCGCTGTCCGACGTCAAGGCGCAGATGAGCGAGCACCCCTTCGTGCTGCAGAAGGCGTTCGAGACCGCCCGCGATTCAGATCCCGCCAGTCTCGAGGCGGCGCTGCGGGCGATCCGCGACTACGAGTGGGAGGTGAAGTCTGGACAGATCGACCCGGAGCTAGGGCTCGACGTGCTCCTGGCCCGAATGTAGCGTCGGGCTACTTCGAGCCGGGCTTCCTCGCGGCTGGCTTCTTGTCGGGGGCCTTGCCCTTGCCGGCTCCAGCCGCGGCGCCACCCTTGCCGGGCGCCGCGCCCTTCTTCGACTTGCCGCCCGCGCCCGCGGCCACTCCGGTGGCAGGCACCCCGCCCAGCTTCACAAGCTGACGGGTCAGGCGGGCCTTCCGGCGCGCGGCGTTGTTGCGGTGCAGGATGCCCTTGGATGCGGCGCGATCGAGCGCGCGTATGGCTTCGAGGGCGATGGCGTAGCGGTCCGACTCCGCCACGGGGCCGCCCGTAAGCGAGCGGCGGGCTTTGACGATCTTCGTCTTGACCTCGGAGCGCACCGCCCGATTCCGCAGCGTCCGGCGCACGCTCGCGCGCGCCTGCTTCTTGGCGGACGCGGTTCGCTTAGCCACGTTTCGATTCCAGGTGGGAGAAGAGCACGAAGCTAGGATTATAGAGGCCAGTGGAGTTCGAGCTCAGCGGGAAGCGCCCTACAGTGCATCCCGACGCATACATCGCGCCGACTGCAGTCCTCATCGGTGACGTCGAGGTCGGCGCCGGCGCGAGCGTTTGGTTCGGTGCCGTACTGCGCGGCGACGAGGCTGCCATCAAGGTCGGCGAAGGCGCCAACATCCAGGACAACGTGGTCGTGCACTGCGCGCATGACCTTCCCACGCTGATCGAGCGCAACGCGAGCGTCGGCCATTCCGCGCTGCTGGAGGGCTGCGTCGTCGAGCAAGGGGCGCTCGTGGGAATGGGCGCGACCATGCTCCAGCGCAGCCGGCTCGGGGCGGGCTCGATGCTGGCGGCGGGGGCGGTGCTCGGTGAAGGTAAGTCGGTGCCTGCCGGCCATCTGGCGGCAGGCGTGCCGGCCACGGTGCGGAAGCCATTGGACGGATCGTCGTCGAGCTGGGTGGGCACTGCCGCAAAGCACTATCAGGATCGCGCCGCCAGGTACCGAGCGAACCTTCGACCCAGCCGCAGTTGAAAGTCGCGCTGCCCGCGCGCGCCAAGCTCAACCTGGACCTCAAAGTCATCGGGCGGCGCGGCGATGGATTCCACGACATCCAGACGCATATGCAATCGGTCGCTCTGCACGACCTCCTCGAGGCGACGCCCTCCAGGCGCACCTCGTTCGTGGCGGACGGCTTTGCGGTCCCCGCGGCCGCCGACAACATTGTTCTCAAGGCTCTCGCGGCGATCGAAGCCGCGGTGGGTCGCGAGCTGCCCACCGACTTCCATCTGCACAAGCGCATCCCGCCGGGCGCCGGCCTCGGGGGAGCCAGCTCTGACGCGGCCGCTGCGTTGAGGGCGTTGAAATTGATTCATGGAGTGGATGTGAACCTGGTCGAAATCGCCCGCAACCTCGGCGCCGACGTGCCATTTTTTCTCGCTGGCGGATGCGCTCTGGCCGAGGGGACCGGCGAGCACCTCAAGCCGCTGCCCACCGAGCCCGCTTGGTACGCGATCGCCTGGCCGGGTATCGAACTCTCGACCGCAAGCGTTTACGGTGCGTGGGACGAGACGAAAGGCGGGCCCCCCAACGAGCTGCGGCGCGCTGCCGAGCGTGCCGACGGCCGCGTGAAAGATTTCGCGCAGGGGCTTGGTGGTGATTGGCAAATGACCGGCAGCGGCTCGGCCTTCTTCAGGCGCTTCGCCGGTCGGGACGAAGGGCTGGAAGCGATCGAATCGCTCGATTGCTGGACCACGGTCACGCACAGCGTCGGGGCGTGGGCCTGATGCGGCGTACTGCGGCGGTCTGGGCCGGCAAGGCCACGGGGGCGCTCTCCAGGATCAGCCGCCTCGGCGGTGGCACGACGCTGCCCGGAGATGTGGCCCGCGCCATCGACCCAGATGTTCTGCGCAAGCTGTCGCGCGACCTCAAACAGGGCGCCATCGTCATCACCGGCACGAACGGCAAGACCACGACCGCACGCCTGATCACCTGGCTCCTCGAAGGCGCGGGTTACAGCGTGGTCTCCAATCGCGCCGGCGCCAACCTCATCTTCGGCGCTACAGCAGCCGCGCTGGAGAGGGCAGGCGCCAACGGAAAACTGAAAGTTGATTGGGGCGTCTTCGAGATCGACGAAGCCAGCCTCGAGCGCGCGGTCGACGAGATCCAGCCGCGCGCGTCGATCGTCCTCAATCTCTTTCGCGACCAGCTCGACCGGTACGGCGAGCTCGAGACGATTGCGAAGAGGATCGAGGTGGCGCTCAAACGCCTTCCCGACGACAGCCGAGCTGTCCTCAACGCGGACGATCCTCGCGTCGCCGAGATCGGCATGAGCCTCGAGCGGCCGCCGCTCTGGTTCGGGCTCGACGACCCCTCGGTCGCCATGCACGACCTGCCCCACGCCGCTGACGCCAGGACGTGCCCGCGCTGCGGCGCAAGCCTCTTGTTCGACGCCGTCTATGTGGGCCACGACGGCGTGTATCGCTGTCCCAATGGAGATTTCGCCCGGCCCGCGCCGGACCTGGCCGCGACGCACATAGACCTCAACGGATTCGAAAGCCTGGCGATGGGCGTCAGCGGCGTGCGCATCGAGCTGCCGCTGGGCGGCCTGTACAACTGCTACAACGCGCTTGCCGCATTCGCCGCCGGCGGCGCTCTCGGGCTTGACCCGGCGTTCATCGGCGACCGTTTCCGCACATTTCGCGCCGCCTTCGGCCGGCAGGAGCGCCTCGAGGCCCAGGGGCGCGCGCTCAACCTCGTCCTCTCGAAGAACCCGGCCGGATTCAATGAGACCTTGCGGACGGCCGTCGACCTCGCAGGCGGCAAGAACTTCCTGATCGGCTTGAACGACCGACGAGCCGATGGCACGGACGTTTCGTGGATCTGGGACGTCGATTTCGAGCGCTTGCGCGGCCGCGCGCAGGTGGTGGTGCCCGCCGGCAACCGGGCCCACGACCTGGCCGTGCGGCTCAAGTACGCAGGCGTGCCGGCGGCCCCGCCCGAGCCCGATCCGGCCGCGGCACTCGACGCGCTGATCAAAGCGACGCCCGAAGGCGAGACCGCGCACCTGCTCTGCACCTACACAGCGATGCTCGACATCCGCTCCGAACTCGTCCGGCGCGGTTGGGCGAAACCGTACTGGGAGACGTAAGCAGGTGACCAAGACGAGGTTCACCGTCGGTTGGCTTTACCCCGACCTCATGAACATCTACGGCGATCGGGGCAACATCCTCACCTTGCTCAAGCGCGCCGAATGGCGCGACTACGATGCGCGCCTCATCGAGCTCGGGCGTGGCACCACTGGGGGCATGGAAGACGTCGATGTCTTCTTCTTCGGCGGCGGCCAGGATCGCGAGCAGGCGCTCGTGTACGACGACCTCCTCGAGACGAAGCAGGCTCCACTCGAGCGCTCGGTATCCGCCGGTGCGAGCGTGCTCGCCGTGTGCGGCGGCTACCAGCTGCTCGGCCACTACTACCAGACCGCCGATGGCGAGCGGTTCCCTGGCATCGGCCTGATCGACGTGCGCACCGAGGCCGGCAAGCGGCGCTTCATCGGCGACGTGGTCGTGGACGCCGACCTGCCCGACCTCCAGCCGGCGACACTCGTCGGCTTCGAGAATCACAGCGGCCGCACCTACCTCGGGCCGAAGGCCAAGCCCCTCGGACGCGTGCGCATGGGCTTCGGCAACAACGGCGAGGACCACACCGAAGGCTGCTTGCAGGGAGGCATCTTGGGCACCTACCTTCACGGCTCGCTGCTGCCGAAGAACCCGCACCTGGCCGACCACCTGGTCAGGAGCGCCCTCGCGCGGCGTGGTGTCACGGAGCTCGCGCCGCTGGACGATGCCGCCGAAATCGCCGCGCACGAAATGATCCTCGCCCGGGCGCGCGGATAGCGTCGCCTCGCGGATAACCCGACGTCGATCGCGGCCGCGCAGCGAGCTCCGCGCGAATGGTGTCCAGCACGTGCTGAAGGCGCTCGGCGACGTCCACTGGCGTGAACCGCACGACGTGAAAGCCTCGAGACTCGAGCCAAACCGCGCGGGCGGCGTCGCTTGACGGTGACCGATCGAACATCGCGCCGCCGATCTCGACCACCAGGCGCGCCGACAGGCATGCGAAATCAACGATGTATGGGCCGACCAGCGCCTTCCGGCGGAACTTGAAACCATCGAGCTGCTGGTTGCGCAAGCACGACCACAGATCCCACTCGACGCCGCTCATCGTGCGGCGGAGATATCGGGCGAGCTCGACTCGGGTCAGCGGCACTGCACGCGGCAGCATCCGCAATCAAGCCGAGAAGAAAAACCCCGCCTGTTAAGAGGTCTAGCGGCGCTTCGGAGGAGTCTTCACGATGCGACGCGCGGTACGAACGGCCGGCCGCGCGCCCGCCTTGCTCGCCCCGTTCGACCTGTTCGCCACCGCCGGCTCGGGCGCTGCTTTTTTCACCACCGCCGGCTTCGCGCCATCCCGCCCAGGCGTCAACGCCTCGCGCAGCACCTGGTCGATCGACTCCACCAGCACCAGCTGCATCTCTTTGCGCAAATCAGCCGGGATGTCGTCCAGGTCCGCCTCGTTGTGGGAAGGCAGCAGCACCCGCCGGATGCCCGCCCGATGCGCGCCCAACACCTTCTCCTTCACCCCGCCGATCGGCAGCACCTTACCGCGCAGTGTGATCTCGCCCGTCATCGCCACGTCGTCGCGCGCGGGACGGCCGGTCAGGATCGAGGCCATCGCGGTCAACACGGTTACGCCAGCAGACGGGCCCTCCTTCGGCTGCGCGCCCGCGGGCACGTGCACATGGATGTCGTTCTTCTCGAACAGTGAAGGATCGATGCCCAGAACCGCCGCGCGGTCCTTGAGGTAGGACAGCGCCGCCGACGCCGACTCCTTCATGACTTCCCCGAGCTGTCCGGTCAGCCGCAGCTCGCCCTTGCCCGGGGTCAACGCCGCCTCCACGAACACGATCTCGCCCCCGGTGGGTGTCCACACGAGTCCCGTAGCCACACCGGGACGGTCGATCCGCTCGCGGACGTCGTCATGGAACCGGCGCTTGCCCAAGGCGGCGCGCACCCGTTTCACGTCCACCGCCTTGCGCGGCCGCTTGCCCACAGCGATCTCCGCCACCGCGCGCCGCATCACCGACGCGATCTCGCGCTCGAGGTTGCGCACGCCGGCCTCT
>WNFG01004406.1_pt1 | contig 11841 bp, 10 predicted proteins | sample 5400431 | NCBI WGS metagenome assembly WNFG01 (sample SAMN13153346, study PRJNA577476) | soil metagenome | isolation source: 120 cm saprolite under Douglas fir tree site 2 hole 3 replicate 2 | place: USA:California | collected 2015-04-18
GATACGCGGTGCGAGCTTGATCCGGCCGTGCCAACGAGTTTTGAACAGCGACCGCGCGATGAATACGTTCAGACGGCATGGTCGGAGAACCCGGAAATATTGGCGGCCGAGCAGGTGGTCCGCAAGGCGCGCGCCGGCGTGACTGCTGCGAAATCGGCCTACCTCCCCGATGTCACTGTGTTCGCCCGGCATAGCTATCAGGACGGCGTTCCGTTTCTGGTGCGGAACTTCGGCACGTTCGGCGTAAGTATGAATTGGGACGTGTTCGACTACGGAAAACGCCGTGCGGCCGTGCGGGAACGCGAAGCGCAGTTGGCGCAGGCCGAAGAGAATCTGCAGCGGCTGAAAGAGGAGGTGGCGGTGGTGATCGAGAAAAGCTACAACAAAGTGGACCGGACCAAGAACCTGGTCGAGGTGGCAAACCAGGTAGTGAAACTGCGTCGGGAGAGTGAGCGATTGGCGCAAAACCAATTAGCCCAGGGCGTGGTATTAGTCTCCGAACGGCGGCAGACTACTGCCGCTACGTCTAAGGCTGAGGCGGATTATCTGCAGGCCAGCTTGGGATATCTGCTTGCTTGGGCGGAACTCGAGCAGGCGATCGGGCGCACGCCCGGGTTCTAAGGAAGCCATGACGCCCGTCCTGCCCACCATAAATGCTTTCCTTAACGCCACTGCGGCTGTTCTGCTGGTCTGTGGCTATCTACTTATCCGCCGCAAACGCGTTCAGCAACACCGCAAGGTCATGATGACTGCGTTTTTCGTTTCCTGTACGTTCCTAGTCTGCTATCTGGTCTATCACGTGCAAGTGGGTTCGGTGCCTTTCCCTAAACTAGGCTTCGTCCGGACTGTTTACCTAAGCATTCTGACTACGCACACTACGCTGGCCGCCGCTGTGCCGGTACTAGCGATCCTGACTTTCCGCCGCGGGCTGACCGGCCGAGTGGGCGCTCACCGGAGAATTGCCCGCTGGACCCTACCCATCTGGCTCTACGTGAGCGTCACTGGCGTGGTGGTCTATCTGATGCTCTATCACCTGTAGTCCGCATCTCAGTTCAAACCTTGACGTAGCGCACGCACTCGTGCGTGCCGCATCGAGACTCGTCTCGATGCTTGGTTCGAAGTTTCGTCAATCCGACTTAGGAACTGAACTTGATCGTGAACGAGATCGGATAATGATCGGAAGCCTTGATGGTATTGTGAACACGCCCTGCGGTCGCTTCAACAGGGCCGGCTAGGAAGGCCCAGTCGATTGCGCGCTGACGTTGGAACAAGCCACGCGGTGTGGTATGTGGAGATGGCATCTCTAGGGCACTACTGAAGCCGAAAGTGTCGCTGTGAAAAACACCCGAAGCATCGAAATTCAGATCGCCGGCCAATAAGGTTGGTGACTGAGGCGCGTACTTCGCGGCATCCTGCAGGACCTCCTGCAACTGCGCAAGGCGAAGATCGTCGTTTCCCCGGCTCTCTAAATGCATGTTGTAAACTGCAAGCCCCCGGCCGGCGGCTTCGACTTCCGTGACTAAAGCGATGCGGCCGCCGATCCGCTCTTGAAACGGCTCAGTACGTGGCAGAAACCATCGTGGACGCCAGAAGCTGGACTGCCGGCGGAAGCGGATCACACGTGGATTCGACAGACGGCATCGCGACAGCGTCGCCTGGCCATGGTACGCGGGGGAGGTTCGCGAACCCTGGGTCAATTCCTCAAATTCGCGGCCGAAGACGTAGTTCATTCCCAGCCGGCGTGCGATCTCCTCCACGATATTGAGACGGTGCGTTCGCCGCGCGTTCAGATCCACCTCTTGCAGGATCAGTAGATCGGCATTTTGAGGTTCGAGAAAGTCTATGATTTCGCTCAGCCGCAGACCGCGATCGATGTTCCAGTTGACGACGCGCATGGATCGAGGCGGAAACAGGTCCCATCGGTGTGCCGCGAAGCTGCCTGTTAGAACCTCGTTCATGTTTCAGCCGATATCGATCACTGCAGACTTGTTCGGACGGGCTCGCGGGAAGCTGAAACTGCGGACGTGTTCGGCGCGTAGTCGAAATATTCGATGGTCACCTCAGTGCTTCCAAAGATTCGTACGTCCGTCATTGAACGATCGGAAACCGGGAACCAGAACGATCCCTGTCTCTCGTACTGGTGGACGAAGTGAACGCTCTTGATCCAGAAAGAAGGATTCTTGGCGGGCTCACCTTCAATGCGAACGATGGCATATTCGTCGGCGTCTATCCAGATGCGACCGTGCATGAGATATTTGTTTGGTGTTCTGGGCGCAATCGCTAGCACATAGACCGGCCGTTCGTTGAGATACCCGGCCCCGACCATTTGAAAGGTGTAGTTTTCGGGAATAATGCGCGACCGCTCTCGAAGACCCGGCAGAGAAGCTTCGGTTTCCCCTTCGAGCAACCTGGGGAAAACGTGGTTTCGCGCGCCACCCCAACCGGTCGCGGAAATGGTCTCGAATTGTTTCGAACCGTCTTTTAGGCAGGTCATGCGCACAAGCATCTCAGCTCGCTTGTGGTGGCGCTGGTTCTCGAGGACATAGCGCCGGGCGGCGGTGTACCCATGAAGATTCTCCTGGCGTTCCTTATCGCGCGCCATCATCCTGGTTACTACCTCGTCGGCGGTTGGAAGCTGTAAGCTCGAATCGCCGGCCTCCATTGCAATCGCGGAAAACAAAAGAAGTGAGACAAGTACCATCGCTAGAACTCCAGAATAAATTTCCCCCGGAATGTTCGGCCCACGCCGTTAAACAGCGCACCAAAGCGATCACTGTCAACGTCGTTCTGCACGTCGCGGGGATTGAAATGGTTGAACAGGTTGAAGACACTGAATCCGATGCGAGCTTTGAACTTTTCGTGGGGAAGCGGGATCGAGATTCGCCTCGTCACCTGCAGATCGAAGGAAGTGAACCTGGGAAACCGCACTGAGTTCCGAGGCCCAATGAAGTCGCGCGCCTGGTCGGTTACCGAATAAGGAAATCCGGTGTGAACGTCCAGAACAGGAAGCACCGTCAGCTTGAAGGGCACGTCCCACTGACCCCAGGCCAGAAACCGGTTCGGGGCATCGAAGGGGAGGCGACCGCGCGCATCCGGCTGTATGACGGCCACCGCGTTGTTCCCGAAGAATTGATTGAAGTCATTCAAATTGCCATGGGCGTTCGAACGCACATAAGAGGCGTTTAGCGTACCTCGCCGGACCTTGTACTGGCCGGTAATCTGAAACTCGCGATAGAACGAGCGGCCGGCGTTGGACAGTGAAAGGATTCCGGCGCCGGCTATCGGCGTCAGCACGAAATCGCGAGCGGTGTTGCGTTCCTGGAATCCCGCTCGAAGAAGGAAAGCGGACGTGATCTGGCGGTCGATCTCGACGTTCCAACCGAGGCTTCGCGGATTGCGCAGACCCGCGGTGATCGTGTTCGCGTAGGCTACCGAGGAAAGAACCTGTCCCGCCGGAGCGAGACTGGTAATGGTGCGGCCAGGCAGAAACGGAAAAGATGCAATGTCGAGCGGTACGCGATCGTAGAATAAACCGATACCGCCCCTGAGTAGCGTTTTTGCGTCGCGGGTCAGCATCAGTGCGAAGCCGGCGCGCGGCGCCGTATTGATTGAATCTGTCACGGAATCCCGATCCAGTCTTATGCCGAGATCCAGAGTGAGACGCTGGAAGGGCGTCCATTTGTCTGCCACGAACGCTGCAGTCTCGTTCTGGCTGATATTAAATCTGGAAGCTGGTCCAAAGCCGATGCGTTCGATCGGAAGGTTGGACACTCCAATGATGTTGACCGGCTCTAGGAGTATGCGGCCGTCATAGTCGCTGTGCGCGAAGTCGGTCCCAACCTTGAACTGATGCGATCCAAAAAGGCTGCGCACGCTGAATTGATAGATCTCTTGCCACTCCGTGCGGCGAGTCTCGCGGTGCTGGCGGTCGAAGAAGCCGCCCTGGGTGGTCTCCACTAAGAGCTGATAGGCATCATTGCTATTAGGTGTCACGTCGGCGTCGAAGCGTTTGTAGCTGACCTGTGAAACGAGCAGCGTGTCCGCGCCAAAAGCGTAACGGTGTTGGATCGATCCCATGTAACCGCGCTGGTGGAGATCCGGAGTCGAAGGCTGCGGATTGAACGTATTCAATCCCAGATAATTGAGCTTCTGCGGATACAGCGCGAACGAAGCAGTCAACGATTGCCGTTGGCTCAACGTTACGTCAAGCTGGCTAAAGGAATTGAAACCCTCAAACTTCATGTCTCGCTGGAGTTGTGGAAGGCTTGAGACCGGAGTGCGGACGAAGCGGTATTCGAAGGACTGCGTGAAAGCAATCTTATTCTTCACCAGGGGGCCGGTAATGGTGATTCTAGGGGTCGCCGATTCAATGCCCACGAAGTCCCCATTGCGACGCCGGGGACGCACGATGAGGTTCTGCGCCGTCACATGGAAAGTGTTGAAGTTTCCAGTAACGGTTTCCACGCTCGCTACTGCGCCGGTCAGCCGGCCGTACTCGGGATCATATGGATTCGCGATGACCTTCACGGAGTCGACGACATCGACAGGGAGGTTCATTGCCGGGTTACCCGTTGCCGGGTCGGTCGTGTTCGCGCTATTGACGAGAAATCCGCCTTGCGATGTGCGGGCGCCTTTCATGTTGATAAAACCGTCGGGACCGCGGACCACTCCCGGAATCAGAGGCAGCAGCGCATCCACGCGGTCTTGCTTGCTTGGAGCATTTAAAACCGTCGATCTGTTCAGGACCGACTGGTCTGACGAATACGTTGAAATTGAAATTGAAGACTCGGTGCTTCCAGTCACCGTCACTGATTCCTTTACACTTTGCACTTTCAACTCGACTGAAGCGTCAAGGGCCGTGCCCGATACGAACCTCACCGTGTTGGTACCGCTAAGACCGGGTGCCGTCACGTCGATTTGATAGGTATTCGTGGCCACGGCTGTAAACGTGTATCTCCCCTGATCATTGGTGATGGTCTGCTGGGAGAATGAGGGTCCGGTGAGCTTCACCAATGCGCCGGGCACTACAGATCGGCCGCCGTCGGAGTCAACTGTATAGACGATGCCCTCAATGCCGCTTTGCTTCACCTCCTGCGCGGCGGCGATTCGAGGAAGCAAGTAGAGAGGACAGGTTATCGCGCTAATCAGCACCAGGGTGCGGATTGTCGTTGGTGGTTGCTGTTTCATATGGTTCGTTGCACGCTGCTACGCAGCAGCGCGGCCAACAGCTCCCCACGCTTCCACGGCTTCCGCCTCGCGGAAGAACATTAAGAAAGGTGAGCCCTCGTTATAGGTGACGCGGATGCAATCGCCGCGGCGAATCTGGTCCGTGGCCATCAGGTTTGACAAGGGCTGTACAATCAAGCGCTCGATGGCGCGCTTCAAGGGGCGCGCGCCATACCTGACATCCGTACCCTCCCTCAGCAAAAACTCCCTTGCAGCAGCGGTGACATTCACCAGGAACGGCTTGGTGCCGGCAGCGGTCTGGATACGCTGTTGCAACATCTCGAGCTCAATATCAACGATTCTGCGCAGCTCCTCGCTGCCCAGAGATTTGAAGACTACGATCTTGTCCAAACGGTTGATGAACTCCGGCGTGAACTTTCGATGGGCGGCTGCTATGCCGGCGCGCGACATTTGAGCGCTGACTTTTGCTCTGGAATGCGTGTCCTCGAACGACGGAACATGGAAGCCCAATCGCGGACTGACCAGGGAACTCATTTCTGCCGCGCCGAGATTGCTGGTCAGGAAGACCATCGTCGACGAGAAATCGACTTTACGGTTGTCGCCCAACGTCAAGGTGGCTTTGTCGAGGATGCCCAGAAGGAGGTTCCACAATGCGTCGGATGCTTTTTCGATTTCATCGAATAGAACAAAGCTCAGCTTGAGTTTCTCCGTGTGGTGTTGATTCAGCACTTCTTGCGACAAAAGAGCATGTGTCTCACGGTGGCCCAGGTATCCGGGAGGCGATCCGATCAATTTCGCGATCTCATGGCTGTGCTGAAATTCAGCGCAATCGATCTTGACCACCGCCCGCGGATCTTTCAGTAGCGACTGTGCAGTCGCCTCCACGACCCGGGTCTTGCCGGAGCCGGTGGGCCCCAGGAACAAAAAGTTTGCGATCGGACGCCCGATCGGCGACAAGCCGGCCAAGTGAGCCTGATAAACACTCACGATGTGCTGGATTGCTTCGTCTTGCCCGACGATCAAGTGGCGGAGTTTATTCTCCAGATCTTCCGCCTGTCTTCCCGTCCTGGTGGGATCTAATAATGTGAGTCTAGGCATTTCGCTTCTCCTTCCGGCGCCTTAGGCAGCCTTGCTCGTAACGTTTTGGCGCGTGGTCAAATAGGGCGCCAGCTTCTTCTTTGCGTTAAACACCTTCCACTGGACCGTGCCGATCGGGATTTCCTGGGCAGCGGCGATCTCGTGATATTCCCACTCCTCTATGAAGCGCAGTCTCATGATTTCGCGCTCGCGCGAATCCAAAAACGTCATCCAATGCAAGAACTCAGACGCCGGCGTTCCAGTAGGCTTTTGGCTGGCGGCAACCAGGCGATCGGAGACGTCCGCCAAGTCCACAGTGTCAACTTCGCGCGACTGCTTGCCATAGTGCCGGCAGAGAGTGTTACGGGCAATCTTGAAGAGCCATGCACGAAACAATGTGCGATCGCGAATTTGCGATGCCTTACGGTGAACCGTTAGCATCACTTCCTGCGTCAAGTCTTCGGCCACGCCCAGTTCGCAACCGCGCGCCCGGTAAAAGGCAACCAGTTGCGGTCTAAAGATGTGGAAGAGGTCGGTGAACGAGTCTTCGCTAGGGGCTTCCAGAAACCTATTCGTTACAGCCTCTTCATGCAGGAATCTTTCGTTTGCGATCGGCAGGTTGGTCATCGTCATCAAGGTTCAGCCCCCTCTTCGGCTGCACCATGAATAAGGCACTCGTGTACCCAACCCTTGTTGCGGCCGGTCGCCTTTGTTTCCCTGGGTTTACGGCAACCTGGCGACTTCGATCCATTCCTGGGTGTTCGTCAATTGCTGAGATTTCGTCGCCTCGCCGGGAATCTAGGCGATCGGAGACTCTGCGCCGAAGGCCAAGCGCAAGCCCGACGCTAAACCATGGGATCCAGTGGGAGAAGAGACCGGTATGGAGAAGAAACGGCGCAGACCAGCCCAGATCGGCGCTCAAGCGCCAAAATGCAAAGGCATAAGCAACTGCGGATAGCGGACTTAGAACGGCGTCAAAAAGGCTCCAAGGATTGTGGAGCGCTCGCGTTGCAAACGCGCCGGGCCGCCTGATTGTAACGAAATTAGCAGGTGCGTCGACAGCCTTGTGAATCAAAACATCCTCCCGCCTAAGCAGAAACAGGAGTGCGAGCCATCGTTGAGTTTGGAATTGCAGCAAAGGTGCGGTGCGAGTAAAGGGCTATTATCCAGACGATGTTAGCGCCCAGCGCGGAGAGAATGAAGGCCACCTGTGTGATGTTAAAGAGTGCGAAAAACAGGAGAGCATAAGGCAGGAAGCAGCGCCGGATGATGAACTCGGTATGCCGGCCGATGTACAACAATGGGTTCGACCGTCGACTGGCTGCCTGCGTCTGCCAGATTCCTAATAGTTGCTCTGGACGCCCATTAGTCAGTCGATGACGTTGGAGGCTGGTGACGATGAAGCTTACAAGCGCACCGAAGAGAAGCACACAACCCCAGACTAGATAACTTCGCATGCCTGAGCCCCTCATTAGTCCGATCGTCATACCGGCGAAGATAAACAGATAGTAAAGGTAGTCGCAAATCGTCTCCAGCCAGCAGCCGAAATCGGATTCCTGAAGTTTTATGCGAGCCACCTCACCGTCACATCCGTCGAGAATGCTTGCAAACACCGACAGGATTGCGCCCAGCAGCATATTCCGGTAGCCACCGAATGCGAAGAACACACCGGACATAAAGCTGACACCGAGAGTAAACAGACTAACCATGTTGGGGGTGATCGGAAACCTGATGATCTGGTGGCTAATCGGTATTGAAATCCTGCGATTGAATCGTGCAAAAATTCCGTCTGTAGGTTTGACGAGCCAGCGGTCCAGTTTCTGCTCAGCTGACGCGCGGTCTTGCAGTGTAAGAATACGTTGCCATTTGTCGTCCGGCACTCGCTCGCACTCGATGGAATGTGTAGAGGTGAGCCAGGTATGAAGTTCCTCGAGGTCGCCGATGTTTGACGGGCCGTGCGTCACAAGGCCGATCGTCACATCTCGGGAGAGCGCATAGATGCCGACAAGCTCACTGCCGGTCGTTAGCGCCAACGCATCGCTTTCGCCCTTCCATTCGGCCGCGCGCCGATGCAAAGACGGATGGTATGTCCGGTCGCCGGCTATCAGCACCAAGCGTTCTTCTATATTGAGATGCCCTAATAGCGAAGGGAGAGACGTCTCCCCGTCGCCATGCTCAAACCACTCTACGGACTTGGGAAGACGCCGAGTGCTCTGCAAATCGCGCACCACCGCTGATCTTGTTGCTGAATTAACGACAATTACGATTCGCGTGGCGCCAGCCTTTTGAGCTCCCAGAATTGACCTGAGCAAGACGGGAAGAGCGCCAACTCGCGGAAGTGTTTTCCCGAAAGCGCTCTCGACATGTAAGGCGTCAGTAAGGATAACGGCGACATGCGAGCTGCCGGCCGTACGAGCACTGGTATCGGAATTACGCTTTTTCGACTTGGACAAAATGACCAGGCACATGCCCCCGACGGCCGCCCAGAAGATAGCTCGAAATCGTCGAGTAAGTGCCACAATCAAGCCCGTTGCTCCGCTTAGTCCTGCCATCCTGGCGATCAACATGTTTCCTCCTTCATACGTGCCGATGTTTCCTGGATTGAATACGCCCACGATATTGACCAGCTTCGTCAAAGCTTCCATTGCGATCGCCGCGAGGAAGCCGATTTTGACGCCCATGAGCCACAGGATCAGATACACTTCAAAAACGGCCGCAGCGTGGCATACCAGATTCAGTGCGAAACTGCCCCAAAACGCTCCAGGCGTATGGTGGTAAAAATCAAGCAGCTTGTTTTCGACAGAATGAATCAATGAACGCTTGCGTTGTATCCAGCCGCTGAAATAACGGACCCGGCCCAGGGCTTGTGCCGTCGATGAAAACACTGCCCAACGTTTTCGCACCGCCAAAGCGGCGACGAGGATGATGCCCAGGAGAGTCAGTGCAAACAGCACTGCGTACAACGAAAGTGCATGGGGCAGCGGCAAGACCACCAGCACAGCTATCAACCCGGCTGCGCTTACCATTGCGGCGCTAACAATGAAGAGCGCGCGGTCAAGCGTCACCGACGCAACCCCGCTGGCGATCGGCAACGTCGAGCTAAGAAGCGACACCCGCAGGCTTTCGCCGAATACCTGTCCGAACGCTCCAAGCTGTCCAACCGATTCCGAGGCCAGCCGTAATCCGAGCATGCGCACAAATGAAACCTGGCGCTTCTCATCCAATAATGTCAGCCGCCACGCCCAAGTTTTTACAAGGTGCGAAACTCCTCCAAGAGCGACGACCAGGATCAGTCCCCATCCCAAGGCACCAACGCTTTCGAGAAGCTTGGCGGGACCGGCTCGCCAGATCAGATAACTCAGAAGCAAAAGGCCGAAAACTCCTGCGAGCAGGCGAAGCGGCAGTCGTGCTCCCGCTATGCTGCCAGACACTGGTCAACCTCTTCGCCGGCGAAAATGCCTTCGGCGTGGGCCAACGCCTCGGGAGTATCAAGATCTTGCCAGTCGGCCTGGCCGATCTCCAAGGCACGCAATCGTCGCTCTCGCGCCAGTTGGCGCATACCATCGGAAAGCGAGCAGTTCCCATCCCTGGTTGCCGATTCGAGCTTATCAAACAGCACCGGGCTGCACAGGAACATCCCGGTGTCCAGTGCGTCGTAGTTTGCGATCTCTTTGCCGATATCCACGATATGATTCCCATCGCGCCGGACTTTGGTTGCATCGTCTAAGTCGAAAACGCGGTCAATGTTGGGATCTACCGCGAGGATCACCTCGTCGGCCGCGAGCGGCTGCTTCATCAGCGCCTTCGCCGTTTCTGGTTCAAAGACGTGGTCCGCCATGAGCAACAGGAATTTCTCATCGATTTCTTCTCGGGCCTTTAGAACCGAAATGCCATTGTGCTTGTGATATTCCGGATTCTCGACCAGCGTCACTGAAGCATTGCCAAGCTTTCGACCGTCGAACCAGCGGCGAATCAAATCGGAACGATACCCGACGACGATCACGAACCTGTCGATCCCAGCTTGATGCGCCCTGAGAATGACGTGCTCCAGAATCGGCTTACCATGAAACGGCACAAGGGGCTTGGGAAGTCCGCCAGATACTGACCTTATGCGCGTTCCGTTACCAGCGGCGAGAATGAGACACGTCTTGACCTTTGTCATTTGCCACCTTCTTGAGTGAACTTAAGACCCTCCCTGAACAATGCATTCGCCTATCCAACCCTGGTTGAAGACCATCACGTTTATTTCTCTGGATTTACAGGGCGTTGTCGCCGACAGTCAGTTCCAGGGGGTTCGTCAAATGCCGAGTTCTCGTCGTCAGGTGCGGAAGAACACAAAGGAATTTGAAGACGAGGGAACACGAGGAACACGAAGAACACCAGACTAGTTCGGGTCGGGTTGGAATAATTTCGGGGAAGCGAGGAAGTCGCTGGATACCTGACCTATCTGGTGTTCCTCGTCTTCCTCGTGTTCTAGTGGGGAGCTACTTGTCTCGGTGCTTTCGCCTGAATTTCCGTTCCAGGTCCGGCCAGAATTCTTTCAAGACGTTAGCGGCCATGTCGACGCCGACCTGCATACCGAGCTTGGATACGGCGTCTGAGGCTGTCCGGTTGTTCGCGTAGTAGGCGTTCGAAATTGCTACCGCAGTTGAGTTTCCGATTAGTTCCGAATAATTGAACTGTGTCCCGCCCGAATCGCGATGGGTCCAGAAGGTCTGCCCCATGGCGTAGCCAAGCCTGGACCAGCCGCTACCCGTGCCGCGTCGAAAGTAGCGCGGATCCTGGTGGAGAATGGTGGGGAAGACAGCCTCAGTCATGTAATCGCCAATCACAAAATCGCCATACGACGAGCCGAAATACCTCGCAAATCCCGCGCCGCCTTGACCGAAATTTCGATTTGCGTTCGTCAACTGGCCCTCGCCGCCGAAGAACGCCGCCAATATTACCGTTCCGCGATCGAAGGAGTCCTGGGTAGCTATCTTGAACTTCTCGCTGGTCGTAAGTGGCTCATAATTCTGTAGGCTTGGAGAGGTCCTGTAGTTGGGAATAATTCCAAGAATCCGCTTGCTCTCAATTGGCCGTGGGCTGTCGCTACTGCTCGATTGCACGGTACCCGGCTGAATTGGCTGGTCTGTCGGGTTCTGTTGACACGGAGACATTGGCGCAAAAAGAATCAACGCGATGCTAGCATATGAGATGCGATAAGGCACAAAGACACTCCTCCAATTGAGATGCGATAAAGTACGAAGAGATTCCTCTCAATCATCAGGAGCGTTGCATCCGGCGATTTGTTTGGCGGGACCATTTCAGCCGGCAGCGCGCTCGGTATCCGCCCAGGTTGCTTCAGCAACTTTCCCAGGGCTTCCCGGCAAGTCGGCGTCAGAGAACTCCATTTGGCGGGGAACATCAGGCGAAAATGCATGGCGGCGAGGTCTAGCTCCGCAACGTGACATAGACGCGTAACCATGGCTCTATACCTCGCGTAAACTGAGTGTCTGTCTTCCGGCCAGAGCAGGCCGGCTTGTCGTGTTCGAAAACTCTTCCCGGTCCATCGGTACTGGTGAATTGGAACTGGTG
>WNFG01016157.1_pt1 | contig 11839 bp, 5 predicted proteins | sample 5400431 | NCBI WGS metagenome assembly WNFG01 (sample SAMN13153346, study PRJNA577476) | soil metagenome | isolation source: 120 cm saprolite under Douglas fir tree site 2 hole 3 replicate 2 | place: USA:California | collected 2015-04-18
CCCCATTCGGCCAGTGCAATCTGGCTTTCTGCGCCGTAGATAGACGCAGAATGCAGAGCAGTAGGAAAGCTAATGCCGGTCTCGAGCAGCGTGTCGTCGTCACCAATATTGTGTATGTTGCGCCAAAAATAATTCACGGAGCCGCGCGCTTTACGAAAGAGTTCTTTTGTGGCCCCCACTTCGTAATAGTTTCCCCGCGCTGGCCGCAAGGCCAGTTGTGCTGTGGTCTGGTTGAGCATTCGTACGTCGGCAGACGTGCTGAGCAGCAGGTTCTCGATTGCGGGCGTGCTAAAAATGCGGTCATAGGAGGCCCGCAATACCAGCCCCAGCTTGGGCGCGTACCATGCCAGCCCCAATCGAGGACTCCACGCTGACTCGTCAACACGGACGCTGTAGTGATCAAAGCGGAGGCCGGCGCTCACGTTCAGATTTTTGAATCTCATCTGGTCTTGCGCGTAAAACGCCTGTTCCCGGTCCAGGCCCGCGCCCGCAAATGAAAAACTCGGCGGCGTGGACGGGTCGAAGATGGATTGATCGAGCGTAGTAATCAGATAGGAGAATCTCTCATGTACTGAACTATAAATTGCGTCCGCTCCGGCCTTGAGTTCATGATGTGGCAACACCATGTCAACGCTTCCACTCACATAGCCATCGCGGAATCCGCGTTCCTGGAAAGCCTGGATCGGCGTGGATAACCGGTTCGATTGCAAGTCGGCGCTGAGGTCCCGCACTCGCGCCTGCAGGCTTCCTAATAAAGTGGAAGAAAAAACGTGCTGATAGGAAATCTGCCCCGCGGTCTCCTCATTTTGGCGCTCCTGCCTCTGGCCCGCGGCCTGCTGCACCTCTTCATTGGGCACGAGGAACGTGACCCGTTCGTGGCTGACCATAAGCCGCAGGCGGTCCTTTTGCGTCAGGTCCCGTTCGAAACTTCCGCGAAAGCCGGTCGTAGTAGCGCTGTTAGTGTAATTCTGCTGAACTGGCGGGTCGAGATAGCGGCCCGTGTGGGCGCCATTAGCGCTGAGGGCGAAGACGTTACGGCCATCGAAATAACTTCCACCAAAGTAGCCGGCCAGCGTGTCAAAGCTGCCTCCACTAAGGATGGCTGCACCGTGAGCGCCGCGGGCAGGATTGCGGTCGGTGACGGTTTCCACCACCCCACCCAGCTTGCGACCGAATTGCGCGGGAATGCCTGAGGTGTACACTTTCATCGACTGCAAATCCTCGATCTCCTCACCAGGAGCAAACGCAGGCGAGCGGTTTTCAAACACCGGAACCCCATCCACTACATATTGCGTGCCGTATTCGGATCCGCGAGGATGCAGCACGCCATTGGCCTCCAGAAGCCATCCGGGTTGCGCCTGTACTACATTGATCACCTCGCCGCCAGGTGTGGTTGATGCCCAATTCTGAAGCGTTTGTTTCCCCAACGTATAAGCTGTTCCGGTGTTGGTCGTGTCCAGAAGAGTGTCCGTTTCTTTGACCGTGATGCTCTCGCTGCGTGACGCCACGGTAAGGGAGATTCGAAATATCAGCGGAATCTGAGAGCGCACCTCAACCAGTGCGGAAAAGCGAGCAAATCCCTGGTGCTCCACCGTGAGTTTGTAACTTCCGAATGGAAGCTGCTTGACCGTGTACTCGCCTTCGACATTGGTTTCAAAGGCCAGCGTGAAATGATTGGCTTGGCTGACGATTTCACAACGTGCCTGTAGCGCAGCGCCAGAGGAATCGGTCACGCCGACTCTAAGTTCACCTGTCCGGTCCTGGGCAGCAGCGTGCAGAGCAGCCAATACCGTCACGCACGCCACCGCCCAACACCTTGCCGCGCGGCAACGCCGCCACAATCCCGGTCTGCGATTGCCGCGACTTTTCACTATCAACGAAGCTTGCCGTATGGGTCCCATTTTCTCCAACCTGCATAGAGAACAGCACGAGCTCGCTTATTGGACCTCGATCCCGCTGACCCGAGCCTGATTGACCACTTCCTTGAACTGGATTGAGGTGCTGGTCTCGAATTCAAAGGATCCCATAGACGCACACCTGGCCGCTGCCATTGCTGGCGGTTCCGAAACTCGGCAGATACACCTTGCCATTGGCGATCGTGACATAGCCATTCTTGGCATAGTTGTTGCAGGTGTCTCTCGCGGCGTTCTGCTGATTGTTGTAAAGCTCCGTGGCGATGTTATCGGCATCGTACGCCCGCAGGACTCCCGGTTGGGTCAAGTGATTGGCGTCACCGCTCAGGAGCGCGTTCGCCCATACGATCCCGTTGGCGCTGCCATTGGCCGAAATCGAAAGGAAGGCCGCCGGGTTACCGGAAATGACTTCGGCGCCGGCCTGGAAATTCGGCAGGTTCAGGTCATTGCCGTTGAACTTGAATGCCTTCAACGTATCATTGATGGCCCAAGTGTAAACCTCAGGACCGTTTACCGGGCTGTTGAAGTATACGGCGCTTCCGTGGAGTGCGCCCGACAACGTCACCTTTTGTATAGCGGTTGTGTCACCCAGATGTCCTAAGCTGCCGGTGTCAATGACATAGCCGGTCTTCGATTTGCCTACCAGGAACATCCGGTTCGTTCCGGGGATAAGTAAAGGACCAGACGTGTTGAGGTCCAAATCGCTGCCATCGAGGGTTGCGTGATTGGCGGCTGTAAACCAATCCAGGAGCGATAGATTAGGGCTGAGCTTCATGAAACTTTCACTGAAATTCGAAACTCCGTCCCAGGTGCCGTTGCTGGTTGCGAAATAAATGTTGCCGGAGGAGTCCACCGCCGGACCTTGCCCGGACATCCAGAGGCTATCGCCATTACCGGTCGGGGAAGTGTTAAAAACCGCATTCAGCGCCAGGCTGGTCGGATTGTAGGAGAACAGGAACCCATGATAGGTGCCCATATCACAGTGCGAACTGAACGGAACGTAGATATTTCCATTCGCCAGCACCAAGGCCGCGCGCTGGTTCTGCGTCAGGGCCGTGAAGCCGCTGGTCGTGATCTGCACCGGGCTTCCGGCATTGTCCGCACCCGTACTGAGATTAAGTGCGTGCAACATGAATGAGAAAACGCCGCCCTGGTTCAGTGAGTTTGATACGTAAATCGTGTTGTTGGCAGTATCGATCACCGGCGTGCCTACGATGCCCGCGTTGCCATTGATATCCAGGCATCTGCGACCGTAATTGACGTTGGATATCGGCGTCCCCAGATTGACGTGCCAGTATGGGGTCCCGGTGTCGGCGTCGAAGGCGTAAACACTGTTATTCGTGGTAACAACATAAACAACGTTGTGCGTCCCGCCGCCGATGCTGACTCCACTCAGAACGAGCGGCTGCGCATAAACCTGGTTGTCCACAGTTAGCCGGAACTTCAGGCCGAAGGTGTTCACGTTCACATTGGTCTTGGTCAGGATGGTCTCGCTCAGATTAGCGCCTGAGCGATTCAGGTCGTTGTGTTGCGTTGTCACACTCACCTGGGCTGGCGATTGAAGGGTGGCGGCTAACAACAGAAAAGCAAGACCTACAGAGTAAAAACTCATAGCTGGTTTTGTCACAATATCCTCCTATTCTGATTTGGCTCTAATCCATTCCCAGATGCCATGAGGCACATGGTCCTTACGGTTATGGTGCAAACAGAATCCTTTAGTTTAGTCAGGAGAAAACGACACTTGCTGACGTGGCTTGCGCTCTTGCCGCTGATAGCCACTCACTGACCCGGGCGGCGTATTCTCGCACAACCCATAATGCGATGGCAATAGGTAATACATCTGGGTAAGCAGCTACGATTTATATCTATGGTTGTCCGGCGGAGCCACGCATCCTACCTAGGTTCAACGTGGATTTCATTGCACTTCGACTCCGCTCACCAGGGACTGATTAACCACTGACGTGAACTGGATCACGTACTGGCCGCTGGAATTGGCATTCATGGTGAATTGCTTAATGATCGCCTTATTTTTGGCCCCAGCGGCCGCAAAGATATCGAAGGCGCTCAATACCTGAGTGCCGTTGATGCTCACGTTGAAAGTCCGGGAACCGGCCGCGCTGAAGTAGGTTTCGGCAAAGTGCAACCGCACCGTGTGGTTCGATCCCGCAGTGAAGCCGGGAATGGTGTAGGTGAAGTTGCCAACGCGCGCCGTCTGGTATACAGCCATAGGCGCGGGGTTGGTGACGCCACTTAGATCGATGGTGTTGGCATGGTTGATAGTGCTGCCGCCTGTGAAGTCTATATCGGCCACAAACGGGCTGACGGCCGGTCCGCCGGAATTGATCTGGACTGCCGTCGAAGAGGCGGCCTGTGTTTTTGCACTGGCCTGATTGCTGGACGTTGACGAAACACCACTCGCGTTGACGGCCTCGACCAGATAGAAATACGTAGTAGACGGCGTAAGCCCAGTATCCGAAAAAGCGGTGGCGGTCAGGCCATTCGTGATCCGATTGCTCGATGACGGCGTAAAGCCTGACGTCGTGTTTCGGAAAATGCTGTAGGTTACCCCGGACGTTGGTGAGGCAGTCCAACTCAGATTGATCTGGCTACTGGAAACCGCCGCTGCAGTCAGATTAGACGGCGGTTGCGGAGGAGGCGGTGGCGCGCCCTTCCCCGTCAGTTCCACGATCACTGCGCTGGCAGCGGGAACGCTGATTGTGAAAGTCCCTGAAGACGATGGTGAGATGGGCGAGGACTTTCCGTTCCAACTGCCGTCTCCACCGATGGCCGCGCCGCCGAGCGTGACGCCCGAAGTGGCCGTGACATCTCCGTTGGTTTGTTGCAGGTTCCAAACCTGCCCTCCGCTGTAAGTTGCTCCGGGGTCCAAAGTAACCGTCGCATTCTTCGCGCCGGTGAAGTGCTCTTTATTAACGAGAGTTACAAAAAGATTTCCAGACACCGGATCCAGTACGCCGTAAGCCGTTATGTTGACGCCATTCGGATTCGAGCCAATCACAGTCGAGACGTTCTCTCCGCTCGAGCCGAGACCGAAAGCCTTGATTCCGTAGGCCACCGGCTCCGCCGTATAACTGCTGCTCAGAGTGGTTGGCATGACGGGGTCATAGACTGAGGTAGCGCCGGTATGAAAATTGAGCCCTTGCGCGTTCTTGGTCGCCCACCAGTGCATGTAGTCGAGCGCCCAGAGCGTCGAAGCATAGACATTGCTTACTCCGGCCTCACCTTGCGAAGCCAGGCTGTTCGTCTCCTCGATCCGGAAGATCTCGGAATCTGAAACAGCCGTGCTTGGAAACTGAGAGTAATACAGCGGGTAATTATTGGAACCAGTGGTTAACCGGGTGGGATCAAGCAGGAAGTCGATGTCGGCGTTTGTTCCATTGCCGGTGCGCGCGCCCGGATAGTAGTGGCCGCATATCAGTAAGATACTGTTGTCTCCTTTGAACTCGTTCGCGAACGATTCAGCCCAGGGCTGGCCGCCCCCGTTTGTGGTTGCCGGAGCACAGAATTTCGCGCCTGGCGCCGCGCTCAGGACTGCGCTCTGGTATGCGCGGAAGTCGCTGTCGTAGGTGCTGTAGCTGCTGATATAGACGTTGGGTTCATTGCCCACCTCGAAACAGTCTGTGAGGGAGGCATAATGCTTCATGATGTAGGCGGCCTCGCCGGCCGCTGCGCTGGTATTGAAAACCTTGAGCCGCAAGGTGAAGATGACCTTTATGCCGGCGGCCTGGGCAAAAGCATACAGGTTGTCGATGATCGGGCATTTATCTGCCGCTTCGCAGGTTGAGTCCGCCGGAAGCTGGCCGTTGTTGTCGTTGACATTGTCGGCGCTATTGCCGCCTATCCGCAGGCTCTTGATGCCCAGCGTCTTGAACATGTTAATGAGCGGGGTGTTGGTCCCGCTGAAGAGAGAATTTCCGCTGCTATCGGGAAAGATCAGTAGCGTCTCGTAGCTGAAGCCCTGGAAATCAAGCGAAACCATTTGGCCCGTGGTGCTCTGATCGACCGTCACACTTACAGCGGATTGCGCTCCAGCAGATCCAGGCATGCAAAACAACCCCACCATTAAACCCAGCACGATCAAGCCAATTTGCTGATACTTCATTTGCACGCCTCCTGAATTTCACTCCGTTGCCTGCTACTGCACCTCGATCCCGCTCAGCAGCGACTGATTGACCACTGACGTGAACTGGACCACGTACTGGCCACTGGAATTTGCATTCACAGTGAATTGCTTAATGATGGCCTTGTTCTTGGCTCCGGCAGCCGCAAAGATATCGAAGGCGCTTAACACCTGAGTGCCGTTGATGCTCACGTTGAAGGTCCGCGAGCCAGCGGTGCTGAAGTAGGTTTCAGCAAAATGCAGCCGCACTGTGTGGCTGGATCCCGCAGTAAAGCCCGGGATGGTGTAGGTGAAGTTGCCCACGCGTGCCGTCTGGTACACGACCATGGGCGCGGGATTGGTGGCCCCACTCAGGTCGATGGTGTTGGCGTGGTTGCCGCCAGCGAAGTCCTTATCGGCCACGAACGGACTCACCGCGGGCCCACCAGAGTTGATCTGGACAAGCGTCCCGACGCAGGCCTGGGTGGTTGCACTGGCCTGGTTCGAGGACGTAGAAGACCCTCCTGCATTGACAGCCTTCACCAGATAGAAATATGCAGTGGCACACGTCAACCCTGTATCTCCGAAGGACGTGCTGCTCACGCCGCTGGCGATCTGGTTGCTGCTGGAGGGCGTGAATCCAGAAGTCGTGCTCCGGAAAACGCTGTATGTCACGCCGGAAGTCGGCGATGCGGTCCAACTCAGGTTGATCGATGAACTGGAGGCCGCTGCCGCGGTCAGGTTTGAAGGTGGCTGCGGTGCTGGCGGATTCACCACCAGGGTCACGTTCGCTGAATGCGACAAGCTACCGCTCGTGCCCGTGATGGTGAGCGTCGAATTTCCTGTTGGAGTCGAAGTCGCGGTAGTAACGTTGAGAGAAGACGATCCCGAGGTGCTGATTGAGGTGGGATTGAAAGTTGCGGTCGCGCCCGAGGGCAAACCTTTCGCGCTCAGCGCTATGGATCCTGTGAATCCGTTCTGCGCCGCTGCTGTTACGGTGTAGGTGGTGCTGCCGCCCGCTAGCACGGTCTGCGAACTCGGCGTTGCCGAAATTGTAAAATCGGGCCCGCCGCCGGAAGCAGAGAGCGTCAGTGTGCCCTGAAAATCATGCAGGCGGTTCGCGCTGAATGCCGTGATCAAGGGATAGTAAGTTTTGGCCTTGGCGGAGGTTGAAGTATTGAGCGTAAGAGTGGCCGTTTGGGCCTGAGAAGAACCTGAAAAACTAAGCTGCCCCACGCTAAACGCGCTCGTGCCTGGAGGAGCGCCGAAGGAGAGTAAAGTGACGGTCCCGGTAAAACTATTTTTCGGCGTTAGCGTCAGGTCATAGATCACCGAACCGCCGGGAGTGATGGTTTGCGCCGTCGCAGGAGTGACCTGAAGCGTGTAATCAGGCGCAGAAGAATCTGCCACGGTCACGGCGCCTTCCCAGACATTCTCCAGCGGCCCGCTTTGCCCGATCACTTCGATACCGGCAGCGCCTAATATCGGGGCCGGCGTGGCCGTGGTTTGAATGGTCATGGCCACCGGTACGGTAGCGCCGGGCGTAAGCGCGATGGAAGGCTTATCAAAAGTTGCTTTGGCGGCGGACGTACTGCAGCTTGCCTTTCCCGTTGCGTCCCAGGTGCAACTCTGCGGCATGTGGGCGGCGCTCAGCGCCACTGTTCCGCTGAAGATACTGCTGGCGGTGATGTTCAAGTGATAGATAACGGACGCGCCCGGGGCCACTGTCTGGTTGTCGTCGATTGCCGTGATCTTGAAAGTAGGGATGGTGTTGGGGTCCGCGTTGGGCACGTTGGAATCGGGGCAGAAAGTGATGATGTAACCAGGCTGGGCAGGGGGATGACAGTTGAAGTCGCTGGAAGGATCGTCATAGGCATAACCATAGACGGAAGGGCAATGGTCCTTGACTTCAGTTGCGCGGAAATTCGAATTCCAGGATACGTTGTTGCACGATCCAGGCACGCCGTAAGGGCCGCCACAGCAGTAATTGGGCGTTCCGAATTTTCCGCAGAGGCTTTTGCAGCCGACCACATTTCCGGCCGCGTCCAGGTTCTGCATGTCGGCGGGGCAAACGGTGCGCAGATCGGCCTGGCAGGCGGAATTGACGCAATGGTTCGGGGTTGGGTCATCGAGTTGGATGGCAATGGGGAAATCGAAAGCATCCACCAGGCTGACATCGTAATTGTCGCTACCGGTTGCAGAGCCGGTAAGGGTAAATTCCGCCAGCGTCGTAGTGCCGGCTCCGGTATGGGTACACTGCAACTGGCCGCAATCTCCTGTCGCGCATGAACCCTTGCCGGAGCTGTCGAAGGTGCAGTTCCGTCGTCCCCAGAATCGGCCTGCGACCCAGGGTACAGTGACGGTAGTAGTCAGGCTTGTGCCCGGAGCCATCTCCAGGCCGCCGGGCGAACCGTTGAATATCGGCGTTGGAGTGCCGGCCCCTGCCACCCAAACAGTTTCAGAGCAATTGTTTTTGATCGTGAACTGACGAGTCTGGGCAGCTGCCGATAGCGATATCAGCAGAAGACCCAGAACAGCCCTTAGGTATCCGCCGAGCATGGTCCTATGCAATACGTTCATTTCGACCCCTCCTCTGGACTGTTACTGGATCTCGATCCCGCTTACCAAAGACTGATTGATGACCGAAGTGAAGGTGATCACATAGTCACCGGTAGAACTGGCGGCCTCAGTAAATTGCTCGATTACCGCCTTATTCATGGCGCCGGCGGTCGCAACGATATCGAAGTTGGTCAATACGCGTGTGCCGTTTATGCTGACGTTGAAAGTTCGGGAACCGGTCGTGCTGAAGAAGGTCTCTGCAAAATGCAGCCGCACTGTATGGCTGGAACCGGGATTGAAGCCTGAAACTGTGTAGCTGAAGTTTCCCGTGCGCCCGGTCTGGTATACGGCCATGGGCGCCGGATTGGTGACTCCGCTCAAGTTGATGGTGTTGGCGTGACTGATGGTCCCTCCACCCGAAAAGTCCGTATCCGCAATGAACGGGGCCACCGCCGGGCCGCCGGAGTTGATCTGAATGTTGCTCGTCATGGCACAAGCGCTGGTGGTTGCGCTGGCTTGCGCGGAGGCCGCGGACGCGCCATTGGCATCGAACGCCTCAACCACGTAGTGGTAGGCGGTGTTGCACAACGCCGTGGTGTCGTCGAAGATCGTCGTGGTAATGCTGGTCGCAATCTGGTTGCTGCTGGACGGGGTGAACCCGGAGGTAGTGCTGCGGAATACGCTATAGGAACCAACTGTGCACCCGGCAGGCGCGGTACTTGCTGTCCAATTCAGGTTGATCTGGGTGCTGGACGCTGCCGTCGCGCTCAAGTTGCCGGGAGCGCTGGGCACTCCACTACAACCGGTGCTGCCGCCCGCCGTTATCGTCAGGGCATCGGCGCGCGAAATACTGGCGCTGGCGATGTTGAACATTTGGACCGTGTTCTTTCCGGCGTTGAGCGGGACTACGATGCTCGAATTTTCAAAAGTCTCAAAATTGCCGGTGATGGGAAAGTGCATGTCGTTGGTGATGACAACGCCGTTGACACTGATCCCCTCTGGCCGGTCATTGACTCCTGGAAACAGACCCGAGGCGTAGGCGTAACGAACTGTCAGCGTGTAATTGCCGGTCGTCGGAACTACGACGTTGAACCACGTCGCCGTAGCCTGAGCTGCGTATGCCATGTCTACGACAACGTGGGTCGGACTGATCGAGTTAGACGAACTGAAATACGAGGGGAACCAGGCGCTCAACTGCTCGAAGCAATCGAAATTGGCAAGCAGGGCGTCTTTGAAGTAGTACTGACTTCCGCCCGTTACGGCTACCCCGGCAACGGTACCATCACCGCGCGAGGTCGGCGGCCCCGGAGGACAGGTTCCAGCCATCGCAGTTCCAACTCCCAGACAGACCAAGATCAATAAAAGACACCATGCGTTTTTCATTCCGAACTCCTTCCGGTCTCTACGCGGTAAATTCGTGGATTAGTTTTGTTTTTCTGTGAGTCGCTTCACATCTGACCGAAGGTTGAGCGAGGGCGACCCAACCTCAATCTAGTGCGTCGAATTTGCCTGGATTGCCGAGACTTTGAGAATCTCGACAATCCAGGCTCTTCTTTCGGCTTTATTGGACCTCGATCCCGCTCAGCAGAGACTGATTGACCACTGATGTGAACTGGACCACGTACTGGCCGCTGGCATTGGCATTCACGGTGAATTGCTTGACGATCGCCTTGTTCTTGGCTCCGGTGGCCGCAAAGATATCGAAGGCGCTTAACACCTGTGTGCCATTGATGCTCACGTTGAAGGTCCGTGAACCGGCCGTGCTGAAGTAGGTTTCGGCAAAATGTAGCCGCACCGTGTGGCTCGATCCCGCGACGAAGCCAGGAATGGTGTAGGTGAAATTGCCCACGCGCGCCGTCTGGTACACGGCCATGGGCGCGGGATTGGTGACCCCACTTAAATCAATGGTGTTGGCGTGATTGATAGTAGTGCCGCCAGTGAAGTCCTTATCGGCAACGAACGGACTCACCGCCGGCCCGCCGGAGTTGATCTGGATGAGGGTTGTGCCGGGCTGCGTGGTTGCGCTGGCGGCAGCCGTCGCAGACGCTCCAGCCGAGTTCACGCCTGCCACGGTGTAGTTATACGTGGTAGAAGCGGCCAAGCCCGTATCTTTCAGGGTTGTGGCGGTCTGACCGCTGGCAATTTGCGTACTGTTTCGGATTACTATGTAGGTTATTGCGCCACCGCAAGACGGGCCTGTGGAAGCCGTCCAACTCAAGTCGATCTCGCTGCTCGAGACTGCGGTTCCCGCAAAGTTCGTGGGAGTAGTCGGCACATTGCAAGTCGACGCCTGAGTGGTTGCGCTGGCAGAGGCAGCCGTTGACGATCCAGCCGAGTTCACGGCCGTCACGGTGTAGTTGTAGGTGGTGGAAGCGGTCAAGCCGGTGTCTTTCAGACTCGTGGCGGAGAGGCCACTGGCGATCTGCGCGCCGTTGCGCGTTACTTTGTAAGTAACTGCGCCGCCGCAAGACGGTCCTGTGGAAGCCACCCAGCTCAGGTCAATCTCGCTGCTGGAAACGGCATTCGCGGTAAAGCCAGTCGGCGCGCTCGGCGCGGTGCAGCCGCCCGCCGGGATGATCTCGATCCCTCGAACACTGGGATTGGTATGCGGCGCTCCGTTTGTGCCCGCAGTAAAAGCAACCGCGATTGTTCCACTGCTATCAGCCGTGGCAGTGAACTCTTTCTCGGCGGCTTTGAACTCTGCGCCGGCGGCGGCGAAGATGTCAAAGTTTGCCAGGACTACTGTGCCATTGATGGCAATGTTGAATGCTCGCTGGCCAGCGGCCGCGAACGCCGTTTCGGCAAAGTGCAGGCGCACTGTATAACTGGAGCCCGGCGTCAGATGGGGAATGGTATAGGTGAAAGGAGCCCAGCGCTCCGTTCTGTATACCGATTGCGGAGCGGGGTTGGCCACACCCGATACGTCAATCTTATCTGGATAAGCGTTTGTGGCCCCGGCGCTGAAACCCGTGTCCTGGACGAAGTTGGCGGTTCCCACCAAACTTCCAGTGCTAATAGCAATCGCCTGAACGTTAGTCCCGGTAGAGGGCACACTCGCCGAAGCTTCATTGGAGAGAGCCGACTCTCCCGAGGCCTGGCTCGTAGCTGTTACCTGATAAAAGTAAGTTGTGCCAGGGGTCAGCATTACATCGGTGAAGCTGCTTCCACTCACGCCAGTCGCGATCATGTTAGACATGTTCGTGTTGGAAATTGAGTGTTCTGTGCCCGACGTAGTACTGCGGAAGACGTT
>WNFG01018359.1_pt1 | contig 11838 bp, 10 predicted proteins | sample 5400431 | NCBI WGS metagenome assembly WNFG01 (sample SAMN13153346, study PRJNA577476) | soil metagenome | isolation source: 120 cm saprolite under Douglas fir tree site 2 hole 3 replicate 2 | place: USA:California | collected 2015-04-18
GCGCCGGGAATGGTTTCAGGATCGGCTTCGAATTCCATCGAGTGGCGCAGGTCGACAATGACGAGTTCTTCGCCAGAGTCGAGTTTTTGTTTGAGTTCGTCCACCGTAATGCGCGAGATGCGCAGCTCGCGCAGAAAGCGCCGGCGGGCGACAAACTTATACGAGATATAAGCCGCGAGGACGCCGAGGAGAAGGACCAGGAGCCAGCCGCCGAAAGAGGCGAGATACTCCGCTACGCGCTCGATTTGACCACTGAATATGTAACCGAGGCCGAGAAATGTGCCGGCCCAGAGGAGCGAGCCCAGGGCATCGAAAAAGAGGAAACGCCGCGGACGCATGTGGAAAATGCCGGCAAGTGGAGGCGCGACGGTGCCCAGGCCGGGAATAAATTTGGCCAGCAGAAGCGAGCGCGCACCCTGCTTCGAAAAAAGACCCTCAGTGCGGCGAACGCAGGAATCCGGCTCAAGCGAAATCTTGCAGAGAAGCTGGAGGACCTTAATGCCTTTGCGTCGGCCGAGCTGATACCAAATGGAATCCGCTACCACGGTTGCGAGCATGACGTAGAACAGCGAAGCAAAAAAACTCAGGTGGCCGGTACCCGCGAGCGCGCCCGCCGCGAGCAACAGCGGCATCGAAGGAAGCGGCAGCCCCAGCTGTTCGGCGAAAACCCATCCGAGCAACAATATGTATCCATGATGGAGGAGGAATTCGAGCGTGCGATGCATGGCGGGACGGGGTCAGCGATCTCCAGTTATTTCGTTGCGAAAGGAGCAGTATGCCCCCAGTGGCCGGCCATGACAAATTCGGCAATCGGTTTGCGTGTCCTGGGCGCCAGCTCACGATCCTTCAAAGGCTGAGGCAGGGAATCAGGATCACCTGGGTAACCGATGGCGAGTGCGGCGATCGCTTCCCATCCCGCGGGAATCCCAAAGACCTGGCGCGCTTTTTCCGGATCAAATCCCGCCATCTGATGGACGGCCAGTCCGTGTGCGGTGGCTTCCACGGAGAGCAAGGCCGTCGCCGCGCCGGTGTCATATTGAGCGTTGCGGTTGGGGGCATGGTTATTTGCGAATGCCAGTTCAGCGACGGCGATCGCCAGCGCGGGAGCGCGCTTCGCCCAGCCGGCGTTGAATTCCACGAGAACGCTCAGCGTATTCGCAAAACTGTCTTTGTCGTCCTTCGTCGCCACGAGATACGCCCAGGGCTGCTCGTTATAGCTCGAGGGCGCCCACCGAGCGGCCTCGAAGAGGCTGCGTAGGATGTTCTGTGGAACAGGTTTGTCGGCGAAAGCCCGCGGGCTCCAACGCTCGCGAATCAGTTGGTGGACTGGAAAATCGCTGGGCGCCGGTTTTTGCATGAATTCGATCCCTTCCGTTTGCGATCTCCCGTTAGATGATTCAGGCGGAGTGGGCGGTACATTCGCACCGCCATTCCTATCCCGAATCGTGCGAGAGACAGTGTGGTCAGTTACCGGATTTCGCCGGGACTTGCTTGATCATTACCACGTCGATGGCGATATTGACATCGTCATCGACTACGACACCGCCACCGTCGAGGTTGGCATTCCACTTTACGCCGAAGTCCTGGCGGTTAACCTTGGTTGTGGCGTCGATGGCTGCTCTGGAATTGCCCCAGGGATCTCTAATCGGAGGAGGAGGGCCATCAACGACGAGGACAACTTCCCTGGTGACGCCATGAATCGTAAAGTCACCCGTGACGTTGATCTTGCCTGGCGCTGCCTGTTCGACCTTCTTTGACTTGAAGGTGATCGCCGGATACGTGGCGACATCGAAAAAGTCGGGACTCTTGAGATGCGCATAAGGTCGGCTAGGCAGGCTTGCGGACGCGGGCTTCTTCGAGCAGATCGGAAAGGGCTTTCAGACGCGCTGCAGACATGTGGCGGAATTGGCGCTCATGGAGGTCGTGGACCGGCTGATCGAGGGTTTTTAGAAGGCTAAGTCCTTGCGGTGTGATGCGTGTCTTTACGACGCGGCGATCGTCGGTCTGTCGCTCCCTGGTGATCAGGAGGCGCTTTTCCATGCGGTCGAGGAGGCGCGTGATGTCCGGGTCGTGAGAAATCATGCGGTCGCCGATGGCACGGCAAGCCAGGCCTTCAGGTTCGGCGCCGCGAAGAACGCGAAGGACGTTGTATTGCGCGCCTGTAAGCCCCGCCGCTTTCAAGAGCTGTTCTGCTTCCTGGGCGAGGGTGTCGGTGGTTTGCAACAGCGCCACGAAAATGCGGTTCTCCAGGGAGATGGCGGGGCCGGAAGATTTGGAGCGCAAGTTCATGGCGTGATAATAGTCGTTATAACGACGATTGTCAAGAGGAAAAGCGCGGCCCGGGCGGGCCGGCCTATGGTTTGCGCAGCGGCCGCAGGTGAATCTCGCTCAGGAAGCTGCGCGGGCCTTGCGTGACGATGGTTTCCACAGCGTGGGCAACATCTTCCGGTCTTAACACTTTCGAAGAGTCCTTGGCGCTGCGACCGGAGAATTCCGTGGCGACGCTGCCCGGGCAAATCACACTAACGCGAATACCGTGTTCCCGGAGATCTTCCGCCATGCAGCCGGAAAGTCCGACGACACCCCATTTGGAGGCGCAGTAGATACCGCCACCAGCGAAAGTGTTTTTTCCGGCCAGGGAACTGATGTTGATGATGTCGCCTGAGCCGCGGCGGATCATGGAAGGCGCCACAGCGCGGGAAACAAGAAAGACGCTTTTGAGATTGGTATCCAGCACGCGGTCCCAATCGGCTTCGGTTTTCTCGTGGACCGGGCCGAAAAGGCCGATGCCGGCGTTGTTGACAAGGATCGTGATGGGACCCAGCGCGGCTTCCGTCCTGGCAACCAGATCGATAACGTCCGCTGGTTTTGTGACGTCGGCGATCTGCGTATGCACGCGGACACCGGTTTTCGCCAGCTCCGTTGCGGATTCATCGAGTGCGGTGCGATCCCGGCCACAAATCGATACGGAGGCTCCCAGAAAGGCCAGCCGGTGCGCGATGGCTCGGCCGATGCCGCGGCTCCCGCCGGTAACCAGCGCCACACCATCCGTCAGCGACTTCCTTTTCCGCGGATCTCCATTTGTTCTGCTGATTCGAGCCATGAGAATTCTTCCTCGTACGGGCCACTCTTTTTGTGCGACACTCATCCTATCACTAGAGTTTTCCCGAGCACTTGGGATCCCCTGGTGGCGGAGAGTGAATCAAACGGGGAAGCTGCTTTCTGGATGGAGAAATTTCCTCAGGTCATCAAGTCAGTGAAAGATAACGTCTTGCGGATGGGGTACGGATTTCCCTATAATCCCAAGGTTTTCCGAAACAGAGCGATTCCCGGCAGAAGCATTCCGGGGTGCACCGGAAGCAGATAACTCAGGCTTGGAGTTTGAGCGAGGAGAAATGGGAATGAACGCAACACGAAGATTGGCAGGGCTCGGGATGGTCGCAACCCTTTTCCTGATTGCCGGGAACGGACTAAGTGCATTCGCGCAAGCGCCGGCAACGGGTCAGGATGCCGGGGCGGCCAAAGGGCCGAAGTACACCCAGGCGGAATACAACGCCGAGCAGGCATGCGCGGCAGAGAAAGTTCCCGCGGCAGTTATCAAGTGTGCGGATGATTTTGTCGCGAAGTATGCAAATTCCGATCTCCTCGTTTACATCTATCCGCTTTACTACCGCGCGTACACGCAGCTCAAGAATCCCCAAAAGGTGATCGAGTACTCGGACAAGCTGGTGGCGCTGGGTGACAAGGCGGAGCCGGGAATCCGCTACGAGGCCCTTTACGCCCGGGCTCTTTCCTACGTGGGACCGAACTCTACGGACCCGGCGCTGGCAGCCAAAGCGAGAGAAGCCGCGCTCCTCGGACTGAAGACTCTCGACGAATTGAAAAAGCCCGACAACATGTCCGCCGAGGATTTTGCCAAACAGAAACAGCAGCCAGCCATCCTCTTCAATTACACCGCAGGCAGCGCCGCAATGATCATGAAGGACTATGCCGCCGCGGCGGGTTCTTTCAAGGCTGCGCTGGCGTTGAATCCGGACGATCCGATCACGAACTACAACCTGGGCCGGGCGTACCAGGCAATGACACCGCCGCAGCAGATGGACGCGTTCTGGTATTTCGCCAAGGCGGTAGCGGCGAAAGGCGCGACGGAAGCGCAGTCCAGGCAAATCAAGGGTTATCACGGTATGCGACAGCCTGACGGATGCGGAACTGAATGAGCTTCTGCAACTCGCGGGAAGCTCGGCAGAGCGTCCCGGCAGCTACTCATTACCAAGTGCCGCGGACCTCGCCGCGGCCCAGAAGGACATGACGATTGCTTCGGTAGTCACGGACCTGAAGGCAGGGGGCGACAAGGGCAAATTGACGTGGCTGGCGTCATGCGGCCTGGAATTTCCCGAAGTGCCGGGCAAGGTGATCGAAGTCGTGCCTGGCACGGATTTCATGTTACTTAAGATTGCCTTCGTGACGAGCGATGACGAGTTTGAAAAAGCGACTACGCCCAACATGGATGTGAAGGTCGTGGGCCAGCCTGAGGCGGCACGCGTGGAAAAGGACAGCGCCGTCCACTTTACCGGCACGCTGACTTCCTACGATCCCGATCCGGCGTTTTACCTGCACTGGGAAAAGGCCAAAGTGAAGGCAGAGGATATTCCGAAGGAGAAGGCGGCGCCAAAGAAACCGGTGCGGAAGCCGGCAACGAGAAAGCCGGCCGCAAAACCAAACTGATCTTCTCCAGTTGCGCTGCACGAACTCAAGAAAACGGCTCCCCGGCCATCCTGGGGAGCCGTTTTCATTTTGCAAGCGATATGGAGAATTGTCAGCGTGAATAGGGGCGGTGACCGTTCGAATCGAGCTTGTACGCATCGATCTTGCGGCTAAGCGTATTGCGGTGAATGCCAAGAATCTCGGCCGCGCGGGACTGGTTGCCGTTCGCGCGGTCCAGAACGTGCTTGATGAAGCGCTTTTCGAATTCGCCGACCGCTTCGTCAAACAGAATCCCGCGCTCAACCATCTGATTGACGAGCCCTTCCAATTGATCTTTCACGATGGCACGCTCCGCTCAAGAACTTACGGTGTGAGAGCCCTGCTTGCTAACCCAGTTCGCGCCCCGCCAGGATGCGATAGGCTTCCCGGTACTTGGCACGAGTGGCCTCGACGACTTCAGGAGGAAGGTCCGGGCCGGGCGGGGTTTTCGGCCACTGCATTCGCTCGAGATAGTCGCGAACAAACTGTTTGTCGAACGATGCCTGGGGACCGCCGGGACTGTAATGCGCGGCGGACCAAAAGCGTGAAGAATCGGGCGTGAGGGCTTCGTCGATCCACATCAAGTCATCGGCGGCCGCGCGGTTACGCGCGCGATGGTAGAGAATGCCGAACTCGAATTTTGTGTCGGCGAGGATCACCCCGCGCGGCTCGGCATAGGCGGCCGCGCGGCGATAGATTTCCAGGCTGACGGCACGGACTTTCTCTGCTAGTTCCTTGCCGATGAGCGACGCGGCGCGTTCGAAAGAGATGTTTTCGTCGTGGCCGGTGGCGGCTTTCGTTGCGGGCGTAAATACAGGTTCTGGCAGCCGGTCGGATTCGCGCAATCCCGCAGGCAGCGGGATGCCACAGATTTCTCCGGTGGTGCGGTAGTCCTTCCAACCCGAGCCGGAGAGGTAACCGCGGACTACGCATTCAATCGGCAGCGGCTGCGTTTTTTGCACGACCATGGAGCGGCCTGCGAGTTCATCTTTGAACTTGTCGAAGGGAGGGGGAAAATCGGTCGCGCTGAGGACGTGGTTGGGAATGACATCCTTCAACAAGTTGAACCAGAAAAGCGAAAGCTGCGTCAGGACGCGGCCCTTGTCGGGAATAGGCGTGGGAAGGATGACGTCGAAAGCAGAGAGCCGGTCCGTGGCGACGATCAGCAGTTTGTCGTCGAGATCGTAGACGTCACGGACTTTGCCGCGCACGGCGGGCGTCAGGCCGGCGAATTGCGTTTCCCTCAAGACTTTCATGGCAGGAGCAGGTGACACTGAAAAAGTTCCCCCGACAAAGTGAGAAGCATTCTAGCGCAGCGCAACGCGAAGTCAAAGGCGCGCGGTGGAAATTTCTTGTGAAGCAGCATAAGGAAAAACTACGAAGCGCACGGATTTATTGGGAGGTGGCAGGGCCGCAGCCCGCCGCGGCGGGCCGCCCTGCGTCAATTGCGGAATGACTTACGCTGCGGAGGCGGCCGCGGCTTGCTGCTTTGGCGCCGACGGTTGCGATTCTTCCCAGCGGACGCTGACAAGCTTCGAGACGCCGGGCTCCTGCATTGTCACGCCATAAAGCACGCTGCCCATTTCCATGGTCTTGCGGTTGTGGGTGACGATGATGAACTGCGTCTGGCCGCTCATGTCGCCGATCAGGCGCGTGAAGCGCCCGACGTTGGCTTCATCGAGCGGTGCGTCGACTTCGTCAAGAATGCAGAACGGACTTGGCTGGTAGCGGAAGATGGCAATGAGCAGCGCCAGCGCGGTCATGGCTTTTTCGCCGCCGGAGAGCAGCAATACGTTTTGCAGGCGCTTGCCTGGAGGCGAAGCCACGATGTCGATGCCCGCGTCGCCGGAGCTGTCCGGTTCGGTCAAGCGCATCTCCGCCATGCCGCCGCCGAAAATGGTGTGGAACGCTTCGGAAAAGCTCTTGTTGATGGCGTGGAAGGCGTGCTCAAACTTTTCCTTGGTGGCGAGGTCGAGCTCGGCAATGGCCTGCTGGGTGTCGGCGATGGACTGGAGCAGGTCGTCGCGCTCGCGGGTCAGGAACGTGAAGCGCTGGTCGCATTCGTTGAACTCTTCGAGGGCCATCATGTTGACGGGGCCCATCGATTCGACGCGCTGCTTCATTTCGCGATAGTTCGTTTCCGCGATGGCCAGCTCTTCGCCGGACATGAAAGCCGCTTCCGTGGCGATCAGATCCTCGGGCTGTGCGTTTACTTCGCTCATGCACGTTTCGCGCAGGTGCTGACGGTCGGAGTCATTCTTGGCCCGTTCGACTTCCGCGTGGCTGCGCTGTTCGCGAAGTTCCTGCAACGACTGGCGGCCCATGCGCAGATGATCTTCCATTTGCGTCACGCTTGTGCGGGCGGCGTCCCATTCCTGTTCGAGTTCCCGCTGGCGGATTTCCAGTCGCAACTTTTCGCCGCGCAGACCCTCGAGCTGCAGAGCGAGCTCTTCGCTTTGCCTCGCGAGGGCGGTCGTCTCGTCGCCGATGGAAGTCACTTGCTGCTGAAGCGCGGCTTCGCGGCGCCCGAGTTCGGCGCGCTCCTCGTTCAGTCGAGTAGCAAGTGCTTCGGCGGCCATGAGCCGCTCATTCATGGCGGCGAATTCGGCGCGGCCGGCGGCAAGCTCATTCTGTTCCGATTGGATGGATCCGCGAAGCTGGACGAGTGCCTCCGCGAGCCGCACGCTTTCGGCATCGGCTTCGGCGCGGCTCAGCGCGGCGGCGGCATGCTGGTTCTTCGCGCGCTCGGCACGCTGCCGCGCGTTTTCCACATCCAGGCGGATGCGCGCGAGTTCGTTCTGGCAGGCGGTTAGTTCCAGCCCGAGGCGGGCCAGTTCACTCTGAATTTGACCGTGGCGATGCATGGCAGAAATCACTTCGCGTTCCGCTTCGCGCTGTTTCTGATCGATTTCCTCGAGCGCCTGTTCGGTCGAACGCAACTCGGCAGCGACGGCTTCGAGTGCGGCCTGCTTTTCGCCTATTTCATGATCGAGCTGCATCACTTCCGCGTCCAGAGCGCGCAATTCGCGCTTCATGCCCAGCGGACCCACTTCGTCAGGACGGCCGCCTGTGACCATGCGGCCTTGGTAGCAGGTGCCGTCGGGCGTGACGAAGGCGTATTGCGAATTTTCCCGCGACAATTTTTCCGCCGCCGCCGTGCTGTCCGTCAAATACGCGGAGCGCAGCCGTGGCAGGAATTGTTTGGCCGCGGCTCCAAGCGGGTCGCGGAACCCCACCAGCTTGTCGAGCCGCGAGATGACGCCGTCTTCCGCGCGGAAATTCACAATCGGTTCGTATTCGGAGGACAGATGCAGGTTCCGGAGCGAGTCGACGAAGAAGGTTGCCCGGCCACCCACTTCATCGCGCAGCATGGAAACGCCGGCGCGCGCGTGATCGTACGTTTCGACGACGACATATTCCAGCTCGTCGCGCAAGTACTGCTCGATGGCCGTTTCGTGCTGCTCCTCGACTTCGGCGTAATCTGCCAGCACGCCGACAGCGCGAAAATCCTGCCCGCCGCCGCGCTCGTTGGCGGCAAAAAGTTTCTGCACCGCGTCCGTCGTGTAAGAGCGATCGTTCAGGATTTGGGTAAGTGTCGAATGCCGCGCGCGAACGCCCGCCAACGAATCGCGGAGCATGGCGGCCTCTTTCGACAGGGCGTCGCGCTGCTCGCGGAATCCGGCGATCTTGGCCTGCAGCTCCGCCGCGCTTTGTTTCAGCGCATTGAGATGACCGGTAGCGGATGCATGATCGTGAGCAGCGCGCTCGGAATCGTCGCGCGCGCGCATCGACGCTTCCAGCAAGTCATGCTCGTTGATTTCGAGCTTGCGCAGCGCTTCGGCCTGGTGTACGAGCGCCTCCTCGGCTTGCTTCTGCTCGCCATGCAGGCGCAGCAGGCTTTCGCCGGCTTGCGATGAGGATCTGCGCAGCGCTTCGATCCGCGCTTCGGATTCGGAAATCTGGGCGGCGCGGGACTCGGCGCGTTTCGCCAGTTCCTCCACGCGAGCGGTCAAAGCGCCCGATTCCTCGCGCAGCAACGTGACCGCCTGAATTTGCGAAGCGCTCCGCGATTCCCAATCAGCGGCCTGCGCCGTAGCTTGCGCCAGTTCCTCACCGACCTGGGCGTGACGCCCGGCGAGCTCCTCGGCGCGCTGCCGGTTGAACGCGATGCGATTTTCGCTGCGGTCCGCTTCGAGCGCCGTGAGATTCAAAACATTTTGGTTCTGCCGAATCTCGGCATCCAGTTCGTAAATCCGCTGGTTCAGCCGGTCTTGCTCGCCTTCCTGCTGCTGGATAGCGGTCGCGCGCTGCGATTCGGCAGCGGTCAGTTCTTCGAGTTGTCTGGTGGTGCGCTCGGCTTCAGCGTCCAGCTCGCGCGCCTTGCCCGCCAGCATCTGGCGAACGATACCGCGCATTTGATCGCGGATTTCAGAGTAGCGGCGCGCCTTGGCGGCCTGGCGCTTCAGCGAGCCAAGCTGCTTTTCGACTTCCACCACGATATCGTTGACGCGCGAGAGATTGACTTTTGAGGATTCGAGCTTGGCTTCCGCAAGCCGCTTTTTGGTTTTGAATTTCGTGACGCCGGCGGCTTCTTCGATGATGGCGCGGCGCTCCATCGGCTTGGTCGAGAGGATCAAGCCGATGCGGCCCTGCTCGATAATGGCGTAGGAGTCCGGACCCAGGCCGACGCCCATGAACATTTCCTGGATGTCGCGGAGTCTTCCCACGCGGCCGTTGATCAGATATTCGCTTTGGCCGGAGCGATAGAGCCGCCGGCTGACGACGACTTCGCCGGGCTTCACAGCCAGAACCGGCTTGTCTGCCGACTTTTTCTTCCGTTTAAACTTGCCACCTGGTTCAGCTGGAGATGGAGTTGAACCGTCAGCAGCAGCTTCTTGCGTTTCGGGGGCCTGCGCGGGGTCGAGCGAGAGAATTTCAGTCACATCGGTCAAACCAGAGTCTTCGCTGTTTTCGGCGACCAGGGCCGCAGAATCCGTTGCAGAGTCTGACGCCGCGCCTTCCATCACGAAGCGGGCGGCTTCGGCCAGCTCGGGATCTTCCAGAGTGATGGTGACTTCGGCGAGTCCCAGCGGCGGACGCTTGGTGGTGCCATTGAAAATGCAATCGGCCATGCGCTCGGCACGGAGCGATTTGTGACTCTGTTCGCCGAGAACCCAGGAAATGGCATCCACGACGTTGGATTTGCCGCAGCCGTTCGGCCCGACGATGCAGGTCGTGCCGGACCCGCTGAATGTGACAACGGTGCGTTCACAAAACGACTTAAAGCCAACGATTTAATACCACTCAACAATCGCGACAGCCAGCCTTTCGGTAGGGCTGGGGCAAAAACCCGTGAAAAGAGACGACGTTTCGTTCCTCGAGGGGAGGGTCTTTGGAGCCACAGGTCAACCCTTCTCAGGTCGCCCGCTAAAACGTTTGGCAGGTTCTCAGTCAGAGGCCCAGCCGCCTGGCGCAAGGATGGCGGTACGGGAAAAAACACTAACACGATGCGCAGAGCGTGTAAAGCCCTACGCAACGAGTTGTGGCCGCTCTGCCAGCGCCACAAGGGTTCGTTGTGAGTGACAAGCGTCAATTAGGACTAAACAGGTCGCATTACAGGAGGTTCGTTGCAACATCGCGGAGCTTCGACATTGCTACGTTTCAAACGGCTCGGCTACAATCGAACGCTTATTCGTTTGCGGAAAGAGACCATCTAGGCGCATATCGGGAACTACCGCACGTTCGTGTTTCAGGACATTTTGCGGCGGTTCCTGAAGCTGCGCGGGTTCAAGCTGAACCACGTGATGAACCTGACGGATGTGGATGACCGCATCATCGCGAATGCCGCTGCCGCCGGAGTGAGTATCCGCGACTACACCGCGAAATTCGTGCAAGCGTTTTTCGACGATTGCAAAGCGTTAAGCATCGAAGAACCGGAGCACTGGATCCGTGCCACGGACCATATCGAAGAGATGGTGAAGCTGATCCAGCGGCTCCAGGAGAAATCATTCACGTATCCGGGCGAAGGCTCGATTTATTACCGCATAGCGAAATTCCCCGAGTACGGAAAGCTCTCCAAGATCGATCTGAGCGGCATTCAGACGGGCGCGCGCGTCGACAACGACCGCTACGAAAAAGAGAGCGCGCGGGATTTTGCGCTGTGGAAAGCGCCGAAACCGGGAGAGCACTTCTGGGAGACAGCGATCGGACCCGGGCGCCCAGGCTGGCACATTGAGTGTTCCGCGATGGCCATGAAGTATCTCGGCGAGACACTGGACATTCACACTGGTGGAATCGACCTGGCATTTCCGCACCACGAAAACGAGATTGCGCAGAGCGAGGGCGCGACGGGCAAGCCTTTCGCGCGGTACTGGCTGCACGCCGAGCATTTGCTTGTCGAAGGCGAGAAGATGTCGAAGTCGCAGGGGAATTTTTTCACGCTGCGCGATTTGTTTGCCAAAGGTTACAAGCCTTCGGCTCTGCGGTTTGCTCTGGCCAGTGTTCCTTACCGCAAGCAGCTCAATTTTACGTTCGATGGTCTGCAGCAGGCGGCCAGCTCGGTGGAGCGGCTGCGGAATTTCGCCGATCGGCTGAAGCGGGGAAAATTCCCCGCTGGCAAACAAGAGGGTATGGCAGCGCGCATTGCGAAGGCCGCGGAGGAGTTTGACGCCGGTCTTTCGGACGACTTGAATACGGCGCGGGCGCTGGCGGCAATGTTCGACCTGGTGCGCGAAGCGAATATTGCCGTCGATAAGGGCGAATTCCGCCAGGGTGACGTCCCCGTGGTGCTGGAGTTTCTGGCTACTTTCGACAGAGTATTCGCGGTCGTGGAAGACAACGATGGCGAGAGGATTCGGGCACTGGGATATGGAAGTGCTGACAATGGCCTAAGCGACGCAGAGATCGATCTGCGCGTCGCGGAGCGCAACGCCGCGAAGAAAAAACGCGACTTCGACACGGCCGACCGCATCCGCAAAGAACTCGCGGATCGTGGTATAATCATTGAAGACGCCAAAGACGGCAGTGTCCGCTGGAAACGCAAGTGAGCCTAAACCTTCAAATTCGCGCTTCTTTTCTCCCGGGGAACTGCCCGCC
>WNFG01020740.1_pt1 | contig 11837 bp, 19 predicted proteins | sample 5400431 | NCBI WGS metagenome assembly WNFG01 (sample SAMN13153346, study PRJNA577476) | soil metagenome | isolation source: 120 cm saprolite under Douglas fir tree site 2 hole 3 replicate 2 | place: USA:California | collected 2015-04-18
CTCCACGGGCTTTGCCATTAGAATGTCCGTCAGGAGGTGCTTGCCGTGTCTAAGGCACTCGCAGAGGTAAAGGAAAAAATCGGGCAACTTGAGGCGTCTGCAGTGAGTAGGCGTTCCGAGCCGAGCGGGACCCGGATTGATCTGCAAACACAGACAAAGGGAAAACTGCCCTTGGAAAACGTGGATGTCAGCGAGATTATCGAAGCACTCAAGTCCATTGCAAAAGCACTGGAAGACCTGGAAAATCGAATCGGGGCATAGTCCATTACAGGAACGGGAGGATTTCGGGAATGGGCGGCGGGTGGCCAGAGCCATCGCAATCATTTGAACTCACGAGGGTGCCCCGTCCAAGCTTTGCTTGGGCGGGCCCGCTAGGCGGCCGGATGCTTCCGTGCTATTGGAAGGATACCTGCCTGCTCTCTGCGCCGCGCGGTCCGCTGCGACTCGATTTCTACCCACTCCGTCTTCTCCCGGCACGAGTTAAAGGCAGCGGACAGGAGTGTCCGCTCTACACGAGCCAATCTTCGGGACGGGCTACTAACCCGCGCATTACTGGATTCCGGTGAATATAGCGGAGCTTCTCGACAAACTTGTGCTCGCTCCATACGTTGAAATCGTAAGCGTTGAAATCATGGTATCGAGCCTGCCAGAACGGGTCTGCTGCTCGTAAGGCTAACGTCCGAGCGACCGACTGCTTCAGCGACTGCATGACTCGCGACAGCGAGCCTTGCTCAGGTTCGTTTACCAGCATGTGGATGTGCTCGGGCATCACGACATAGCCGTACACGCAAAGTCCGTAGCGTTTTCGTGCCCGTTCGAGAGAAGTCTCGAACGTCGTCCGGGACGGAGCGTTTGCGAAATTTGGCCGTCGCTTGTAACAGCTGAAGGTGAGGAAGTGTAGCTGGCCGGTTTCCTGGAAACGCCGCAATCCCCAGGGCATGGTGACAACATACCGTGGGACGCCTTCCTCGTCTGTGATAACCGCTTTCTTGGTTTGTGATGAAACGGGCCCGCCCAAGCGGAGCTTGGACGGGGCACCCTCGCTTAACTCCGCAGGAAATTCGCCACCAGTTTCTTCCCCTCGTCCGTCAGCACGCTCTCCGGATGGAACTGCACGCCCTCAACCGGGAATTTCTTATGTCGCAGGCCCATGATGACGCGGGTTCCGTCTTTGTCCGAAGTCCATGCGCTGACTTCCAAATCGTCTGGCAGCCCATTCTCAGCGACAATCAGCGAATGATAGCGGGTTGCGGTCATCGGCGAAGACAGGCCGCGAAAGATGGTCTTGCCATCGTGCTCAACCTGACTGGTTTTGCCGTGCATCAGGTTCTTCGCACGAACCACCTGGCCGCCGAAGGCTGCGCCGATCGCCTGGTGTCCGAGGCAGACTCCGAGCACGGGCACTTTGCCCGCGAAGTGGCGGATCAGTTCGATGCTGATGCCGGCTTCCTGCGGAGTGCAGGGTCCGGGAGAAACCACGATGCGCGCGGGGTGCATCGCTGCGATCTCTCCGACCGTCACTTCGTCGTTTCGGCGAACCTCGACCCGGGCGCCCAGTTCGCCCAGGTACTGGACGAGGTTGTAAGTGAACGAATCGTAGTTATCGAGGACGAAGACCATGGAAAAAGGCTGCGATTCATTGTAGCTCCAAGAGCCAGGTTTCAAAGTTTCAGAGTTTCAAGGTTTCAAAGATTCGTCAGGGTTCAGGTCACACAGGTTTTTGCCGTTTTCAATGAAACTCTGAAACTTTGCAACCTGCTCCTTGACAGTCTTGCCGCTAATTGCCATGCTTACAGGCGATTTGGGGCAATCTTTGAAGCTCTGAGACTTTGCAACCTGGCTCTTAAGGAGGTTCGATGGCCGAACCGCAGCAGGACAGTAATAATGATAAGCGAGCCACCCGAAGGTTCGCGCTTCGTTTGCCAGTAACCGTCCGTTACGGCGAAGACGAGCAGGAGCACGCGGCGCAGACCCGCGACGTCAGCGCGCGCGGAATCTGCTTCTATGTCGATTCCGCCATCCAGGCAGGCTCCGCCATCGATTTCACCTTGACCCTGCCGCCCGAGATCACGCTGACGGAAAGCATCCGGGTGCGCTGCAAGGGACGTGTGGTGCGAGTCGAAGGGGGCAATCCCGCCAGCAAGATGGCGGTGGCAGCCGTCATTGACGAATACGAGTTCCTGGCCGACTCGTAATAGTGTGCGCTTTTTTCAGGAACCCTCGAGTGGTATGGTTGCCGTAGCACTCGAGCGCTTGCGTGAAAGACTTCCCGCCGAATCGTGCGTCCCGGCAACCGTTGTCTCGCTGGTGTTTGCGGGCCAATTTGTGCGCGGTGATCGCGGTGGGAGTGCTCGTAGCCGGAGCGCCGTGGCTTCCCTCCCAGACAGCAGTTAAGCCCGCGGTCAAGCCCGACTTCAAGCCTGCCGCTTCTTCCGTCGTAAGCGCCGCGAGCGCCGTGAAGAAGAGTGCCGCGATCAAGAGCTTCCGGATCGTGCAGGAGAAGGATGGCCAGGCAGTTGAAATTCTTTCGACGAAGCCGTTGGTTCCTTCGATCCAGTCGATCGGCGACCCTCCGCGGCTGGTGATCGATCTGCCGAACGCGCGGCTGGAAACGCAGCAGAAGCGGATCGACATACAAGCCGATCAAATCGGCTCGATACGCGCCGACCAGTTTCAACAGAATCCGCCGGTAACGCGCGTGGTCGTAGATCTGCTCGCGCCGCGCGCCTACACCTGGGATGCCGCGGGAAATCGCCTGGTCGTGCATCTCGGGAGAAATTCCAGCCAGGCGAACAGTTCGCCGTTTCAGTCGGCGACTGTTGTCAGCCTGACGCCCGCGCCACAGCCGGTTATCGCGGCCATTCGCGCGACCGGCCCGCTGACGTTTGCTGGCAATAACAATGACGGCGGCGCGGGTTCTTCAGTTACGGCCGGGCCCGATACGGCCGTTCTCCGCCTGTCGAGTGGCGGCGAGGTGCATGTTTGTCCGGGAACGACCGTGTCGGTTACTCCTTCGCAGAACCGGCACAACATGATGCTCAGCATGAACACGGGCGCACTGGAAGCGCACTTCGCTCTCGACGCTTCTTCGGACTCCGTGATGACTCCCGACTTTCGCATCCTTCTGGTGGGCCCCGGGGAATTTCACTATGCCATCAGTGCGGACAGTCGGGGCAATACTTGTATGCGCGCCTTGCCCGGCAACACGGCATCGGCGATTGTTACCGAGCTGATCGGCGATCGCACGTACCAGGTCAAGGCAACCGACCAGCTCGTGTTTCGGTCCGGACAACTCGATCGTGTGGATATGGCAGTGCCGCTCGAGTGCGGATGTCCGCCGCCGCGGGAAGCTCCGCTGCGCGCGACGAACGATCTACCCGTGCAGAGCCCAGTGCAGAGCCCAGTGCCGAGCAACGCTCAGAGCCAAGCAGTGCCGCCCTTGAACGCGGGCCCGGCGCCGGTTGCGGACACGACTACCGCGGAGAGCGCGCCCTCGACTGGTTTACCAGCCGCGACCGCGCCACTTGACGTCTCCGTTGCGCCGAACGAACTTCACGTGCAGGTAGCGGCGCCGTTCGTGTTCCATGCGACCGGCCCTCCGCCCGCGCTGGTTGAGGATACGGGTGCGCTGCCGCTGAATTCTCGTCCGCAAGCGGCACCGGTTTTGGCCGCTCCGCTTCCTCCATCCGCGAACGAAAATCCGAAAACGGCCGGCACTGAAACGGCATCGGCGAGTCACGCGCCAACGCGCGGATTCTTCAAGAAACTCGGCGGTTTTTTTGCCGCGCTGTTCCGTTAACGACCAAACTGCGCTCGCCCGGACAGCCGAGGGCGGCGGTCTCTACGCAAATTAAAAGGCCTGAGGTTGCGTTGCCGGCGCCGTGTGCTCCGCGCAGTGTTCCAGGATTATGGGCACTTCAAACAACGCTCGATTAGAGTATGCGTTGGCCTTCAGACGGAATTCATTGAAAGTCGCGCTCTGGAGTAAGTGTTGAACGGCGGGACCGATTCTTTTGAAGCTGGGCACGACGATCCCGAAGCCGTTCTCCGTCACCCATTCCGCGTTGTACCTCTCTTGCGGCAGTGTTCTGGAATTGCATTCCACGATCACCGGCAAGTGGAACTGCAGTGCCTCGCTTATCGAGCCAGGGCCTGGTTTCCCCATAAAGAAGTCGGCCAAGGCCATGTAGTATTCAACATTCTGAGTAAATCCGACGACGAGAATCGGCTTGCTGGTCTGCAGCTTTTTGAGCTCGGCGGCGAGCTTCTGGTTGTGCCCGCAAATCAGGATCAACTGGACGCCGCTGCCCGCTTCGTTGAGTTTTCTGGCGATGTCAACCATCACCTGCGAGCCATGGCCTCCGAACAGGACGATGCCAGTCGGACAATCGGGTTCCAGGCCGAGCCGCTTCCTTTCGGCGACGCGATCGACGGTGGTCTTTTCGTAGAACCTTGGCTTCAGGATCATTCCCGATGTCTGGAAGATATGGCCGGCGGGGTGGCCCACGGTTAAGGCTTGTTGCCGGGCGCGTTCCGTGCCGGCGATGATGTATTCCGACTCACGCTCGATCCAGAAGTGTGGCGGGTAATCTGCCAAATCTGTAATCAGCGTGACGAAGGGCGTTTTTGTGTCATCCGTGCGAAGGCTGTCTGCGATCTCGCGATTGAAATGCGGGATTACGGAGAGCACCAGGTCCGCCGGATGTTGCGCCCAGTACGCTTGTAGCGCTTTCACAATCGGAGCATGGTAGAGACGGATGGTCCCCTGCAGAATGAGCAGCAGCGCCGGCGTGAAACGCGTCCAGCCTTTGCGCAGGATCAGGTTGTAAGTGTCCTGAATGCGCAGGCCCGTGGCGCGACGAATCAAATCGAGTGGATCGAGCAGCTCCTGAATGTCGAGAAGGCTGACTTCCCAAGGCTGTTCTTGGGCGGAGAGAATCGTTTTGAGAGCTTCCGCTGCACTTTGATGTCCTCCGCCCGCGTGGTGGAAAACGATGGTCAGTTTGCGCAATGGTCACCTGAGTCGGTGGAGTGGCCGTTAGCGGCCAACACCCTCGTACTCGCCATCTTCGAACAATTCTGCGTCGCCAGCAAGTTCGTGTTCGGAATCAGGTCGTTCTTCACCGAGATGACGATCGTCAGGTCGCTCGACATATTCATGGATCTGCACTCCCTCTTCGCTGACGGTGATATAGGTAGGTTGCGCATCAATCCAGGCTCCGCAATTGAAATAATCGATTCCGTGTTCCGCGTCATGCTTGTGCATGGCGGCATGGGTGTGGCCGCAGAAAATGCGCGTCGCCTGATGGTGACGGGCATGCGCCAGCGCGCTCTCGGCGACCTTGGGCGACAAGCGCAGCCAACGCGTGCCGAGCCGGTCGAGGAAACGGGTCAGCGTTTTGTTTTTCGAATCCCATTTCTGCAGTTGCAGGTAGAGCAGCGTCCCGATCAGATAGCTGACGCGGACATTGCTCACCACGAAGCCGTCGAACTGGTGACCATGCACGGCGATGTGGCGCAAGCCCCGATATTCCCATTGGTATTCCTGGTACACGCGGACGCCCACTAAATGGGCCATGATTTCGGCCAGGCCGTGGTCGTGATTGCCTTCGACCCAGACCACTTCAACGTTGCGCTTGGGATTGGAGAGCTTGCGAATGAAGCCGAGAAATTTCCAGTTCGTGCGCGCGGCTCATGTCCGCGCCGAGGTGCAGATCCGAGAGGATCAGCGTGTCGTATACAGGCGGCGCCACTGCGCCTATTGTCGCCGACGAGTGTTACGAGGCGATGAATTGGGAACGTACTGAGGGACAAGGGTAACCGATCGGTAACCTGCCATAATATTGGCTGGCGACCACGGATGGCTTGCCGCGCGCCGTTTCTCGCCCAGCGCGCTCAGTGAGTCGGGGGAACGTATTCGGCGGGACGCGCGGACCCCTCTCCGAAGAAAAACTGCTCCATCTGCTTCACGATTACTTCCTGATCTTGCTTGCGCGCCGGGTTTAGGCGATATTCGTTCAGCAGCATTTTGCAATGTTCCATCCACTGGCCCCACGCCTGTTGCGAGATCTCCTCGTAGATCTTTTTCCCCAATTCGCTGTCGAACGGAGGCTCGGGTAGCCCAGGCAATTCCTGTTTCAATTTTGCGCAGAAGACATTGTGATCTGACATAAATTTCTTCTGAAATTATCGCACAGGCATCGCGGCTTCACCGGATTCGGACGACGAGGGTTCTGCCCTGATGGTGAAGTGTTGCGTGAGTTCCGCCTGAGCAAGCAGGCACGTTCTTCACCAAAATTGCTCGGCGAAGTAAAATTTCTATTGACAAATTACATACGAGTGGCAATATCTTGTGGTAGGACAGCTACTCATACTAGAAGTTGAGTGGCCCGGGCATCAAGGTGCCCTGTCGAGAACCTTGGGAGAACAAATCGTTCAAACGGAGGAAACACTTCATGGCAACCAAGAAGAAAGCCGCCAAGAAAAAGAAACACTAAGCGGACAGATGCTCGTTTCCTCGTGTAGAGACGGGGCTTGCCCCGTCTCAGGCGCGGGCGACGGAGCATGCCGCCTCCCCTGATTTTCTAGCCGACGTTCGCGCTTCAACCGAAAGGGAGGGTTGAAACGCCCTTGCGGCAACCCATCCGTACTTTTGGGGGTTGTCGCGCGACGCTGCTCGTGCTAGAAACTCGTATACAGGAGTACAGAAGCGGCTCCATGAGCCCTCCGAACATGAGCCTCCGAAAGAAAGCTTCGAAGAAAGCCCGCAACGCCGAAGTCATCATTCCGGACAAGCTCTATTTCCGCATCGGCGAAGTTGCCGGCTTGTGCCGCCTGCCGGCCTACGTACTTCGCTTCTGGGAAACCGAATTTCCGCAACTCAAGCCCGTAAAAAGCAGCACCGGGCAGCGCATGTACCGCAAGCGCGACGTGGAGTCGGTAGTGAAGATCAAGAAGCTGCTTTATGAAGACGGGTTCACCATCGCGGGTGCGCGGGTGCAGTTGCGCGTGGAGACCAAGTCCGAGCGGAACCAGACGGCCCTGCCGTTTCCGATACATTCTTCCGTTAGCGTGGCGCACTTACGCCATGAACTGCAGCAGATCCTGCACATTCTTTCCGCACGCCACTAGAAGCGGATTCACAAACTCACTTGTGTGGAAGCGGGGCTCTGCCCCGCTTGGACGGGGCAAAGCCCCGTCTCCACACAACCTAGCTTCGCAAATCAATTTTGTCTTATGCCGATTCCCGCAGCGGCTCGGCTTCGACCAGTGGCGCATCCACCAGGTGTTCGCTGAGGAACCAAACCTGCAGCTCGCCGGGGCGAAGCACGTCGCTCACCACCAGGTCGTTTGTGCCGGCGTCGCCCAGTTTGGTCGCACGCTCCGCGAGTTCACGGCAATGGGTGATGATGAGCTCGTGCGCGTCCAGCAAGCGAGACAGTTGCACCGGAACCTCTTCGCGACTTTTGGGCGGACGGGGAATACGGGTCAACTCGGCGACGTCCGCCGCCATGGCAATACTGATTCCGCCCAGAAGCTGGATTCGTTCCGCAATCGTATCGACGATTTCGTTCTGTTCTTCGTAGTGCTTGTCGAACAGAAGATGGAGTTGATAGAAAGTTGCTCCGGAGACCTGCCAATGGGACTTCTTATAGAGATCCCGAAGAGTCATGGTGTCGGCTAACAGTTGGTTGAGTTGCTCGGTCATTTCCAGCCGGACTGGTTCTTCCAATTGCAGCGGCATCACACTGGTGACCGTGCCAAATTCCTGGAGTGCGCGGGCGGTCTGGTGGTAGCGGGGTTGCGCTGAAGCTTTGCGCGAATTGCTGGAGACTGGTTTCTTAGCCATGAAGTTCTCCTGAAACTGCGGATTGAGGGCAAGCAGAAGAGGAGGAAATTGCCAGAACGGAGGTATGTGTTTCCTGTCCTGTTTGCCGGTTTAAGCCTCTTGGATGCGAACCTCCGGAAATCGGTTACAAGCTTCCCCAAATGTCCGCCCCTCAGTTGGGGGACAATAGCATCTGCCCTGCACGCTCAGTCCGCAGCGCTGCGCCGGACGCTGTGCACCTCAGTGAGGAAATCGACTCGAGGCGAGCCTTTGACACCCGCGCTCGCCATCCTGGTCTTGAGTTCGTCGGAGGCGATGAATGCACGCGCTTTTTCCAGACTTTCCCATTCGAAGAGAAGTGTGAGGTCGTTGACGTTTTCAGCGCTGTGGAAGATACGGCAACTGCGCTCGCCATTTTCGCGTCGCCAGTCAAAGCCGGAATCGAACGCCACCTTCCAGGCCGTATAGTCGGCGACTTCGTGATGGATGAGAACGTTGATCATGATGGCGGGGCCATTGCTTTACGGTGACAACGTTGCTCCAAACGCGGGAAAAATGCAAGGGGGGAGGATCATGCAGGCCGGGCAGGTTTAGCTCTCAGCAATTGGAAGCGGGCTTGGACCCTGGCCTGCGCCACCTGATATCCGGAATAAGTAAATGGTCGGCCATAGAGGACGATTTTCGAACTTTTCTGCGAGCCGAAAGACGGAAAGCCAACTCTGGATGGCTTGATCGTTGGTGTAATCGGGATATTTCAAGAGCTAACGATTTCCTCATGGTGCAGATTGACATGCGGCAATCTCTCGGGCTTCGGTGCCACCTATACGGAAAAAATAATCGTAATCAAAGTGGCACTTGTACCCGGTGAAGCCCTTCGGACACTTGTGCAGCACGAAGTGCGAGTTTACGCGAGTCGCAGAGCCGTCCCATGTCGCGATTACGCTCTCGTTCGGCATCTCACCATATCCTAGGCGCTCAACGCCTATCTTCGCATCTGACCAAGGCTCGCATGAGGGCCGAATCCCGAGATAAACTTTGAAACGCGCGTCAGAACACTCGCGTGCACAGTCTTGCGGGGGAAATGCGCCTCCCCTTGCACATTACTGCAAATCGCTGTGCCATAGTGGACGCCCAAAGTCCACTGCGAGGCGCCCTCAGAAACATATGCTCCAGCCAATGCCTCGCCATTTTCATCGAGCACCTTTACGGTCCACTCTGGCGCCACCGTCACACTGAACGGATAGAGCAGCGGAAAGAGAACAAGCGCAGCTCCCGCCAGCCTCATTTTCGTCCTTGCCTTCATGGCCTCCGTCGCAATCCGCGATAAACGGCAACGCTAGTATAGTTGCCGTAAACAGATGGGATGAGAAGGCCGGTCTCCGACGGGATGCTGTACGCTCCCAAGTTATCGGCGCGCTCGAAGCGCAAGAGATAAAAGGAGACCGGCAATGAAGAGCCACAGCACGAAAACTGGCGGTCTTGTTGCATCGCTTGTGGATGAGCGGAGAGGTTTATGAACCACTGCGCAACAACACTCAACCGATGCCGGCAGGAGTGTAATTAAAAACATCGCTGGAAAGGAAGACGAAGCCCAAGCGCCGAGTTCCGGTGACTGCGTCAATCGCCTCGCCCACTTTCATCCTGGAGATGAAACGGAGGTCGTCAAACAGGTGGCAGCACCGGGCTGAAACGAGAACACCCAACTTGCACCGAGCGAAGAATCACTCATCGAAGAGTGCGGATTGAAGGGTGGCGACAGTGGTGGCTTGCGGACTTGTCGAGCCAGATTGCCTTCGGAAAAGATCCAGAGCGGCGGCTCCCTTCCCTCCTCGCGAAAGGATGGCAGAGCGGTCCTCGCCGTCAAGGGTTCGCTGCGCCGCACCAAACGCGCAATTGACTGCTCCGGGCCGCTCTGCATGGATGCTCCGCTAGGAAGGAAAGGGGGAACTCAGGAACAGCAAAAATCAGACTTGACTCCGACCGGCCTTCTCATGGAAGGCGATAGCACTAACTGAGAATTGATCTCCACCCCAGCCTAGCGTCCCACACAATCCAAGTCTCGCACCCGGAACCGTGACCAGAAAGGCAGGGGGTGTAGCGTTTTGCCCTCGTGTCGTGGGTGCACCAAAAGAGATAACCTCATTCTTGTGCTGAACCGGCCTATCATTCCTAAGAACAATCAGTAGGAGGTACGCACATGGCAGCGAATCAGGTAGTGCTTTACTTCGACAAGCAGGAGGATGCCCTGCTTTTCGCCCTGGCTGCCAGTTCGGTTATGTCAGCGGAACGGCCGGTCCACAGCGGCGACGCAGCGGTCAAGATTGCGGAGGAGATTTGCAAAGCCAGTAGGATCACGACTGAGGGTGTTCTGAACATCACGTGAAGGGCGGCACAATTGAGATGATTCGAAAATCTGCGCTGCAAATAGGGGCCTCCGCGCTGCTCGCTTTCATGGCATGGAATGCATATCTTGCTGTTAACCATTTAAAACAGACGCAGAAAATTGCGGCGCTCACACTGGAAAGCTCCATGATTCAAGCGGACATCTCCGGTGTTCTGAAAGATTTGACCGATATGGAAACAGGTCAGCGCGGATACCTGCTAACCGAGGACCCTTCCTACTTGCAGCCCTACACCGACGCGAAGGACAGGATCGCAACCGATATCGCCGACCTTCGTGTAGGGCTAGCTAAGCGGGCGGAGCGCGAACGATCGCTGGAGTCGCAGCTGGAGTCTTTGGCGAAATCAAAGCAAGCTGAGATGGAGCGCTCTATTAGTTTGCGCCAACAGGGGTATCGCCACCGAGCATTCATGCTGGTGGATTCAAACGAGGGTATGGAGTACATGGATAGAGCTCGCGGGCTTCTGTCTTCGCTATCTGTGGCGGAGACCAGCAGCGCGAGATTCGACAGAGAGAGGAATGCTAGCCTACGCAAGGCTTTGGCAGAAACCATTCTTGCCAATTCGTGTCTGCTCGTATTGACAACATGTCTGTTTGGACTCATTCGCTACCACGGGAAAGTGCTTAAACAGGAAGCTACCCAGAGCAAACAAGAGCTAGCCGTGCGCGATTTGCGGCTAGAAAAATTAACGTCTGCCCTTTCCAACCAAGCCCGCTCCAAGACCTGTGCCATCGAGGCGAACGCCCGCCTGTTACTGGAGAACTACGGGGGATTTCTACCACGACAAGGCCACGAATATGCTGAGCAGATAAAGGAAGCATCGGTACAAATGGAGCGACTCCGACAGGATCTAGTTGGCGGTCCAGGCTCCAACAGTGATGAGAAAGCAGCTTAACAACTTATTGCCGCGGCCCGCTGGCTGGTATGGCAGGCGCCATTTGTCCGTGAGCCCGAGGTAGCGCCGACAGTCGCGGCAGCCAACCGGCTAGCGCAGGACCAGATCCGAATATTCAGGGTGGGTTTCAAGATATGCGGCGACAAAGGGACAGACCACATCGACCTTCATGTGATTTTCTCGCGCCCAGTCGAGGGCGGTCTTGGCCAAGGTTGAGGCTATGCCGCTGCCGCGAAGTGCCTCAGGAATTTCGCTATGAAGAAGCGCGAGCACATGTCCGGCCACCGTGTATTCGAGGGTGGCCATGTGTCCGTCGCGCTCTAGTTCGAAGCGTCCGGCCGTGACCAGCTCGGGAGCGGGTTTCTTGTTGCCGAATGTTTTCATTGCACGCTTCTGAAGTGCTCCAGAATCGCTTCCGCCTGCGTTCTGGTCACAACCGCCGAGAGCGCGGCAACATCTGCCTGCTTCACCGCTTGCAGACTGCCGAAATGTTCGAGCAGGCGGCGCGTGGTGGATTCGCCTACGCCGGGAATTTCTCGTAACTCGGTGGCGCGGTCGCGGATCTGGCGGCGCTTGCGATGGAAGGTTACGGCGAAGCGGTGCGCTTCGTCGCGGATCATCTGCACCAGATGTAAGACGGGAGAATGATGGTCCAGAACGACGGGCTCATCTTCCTGTCCGTAGACATAGATGATTTCTTCGCGCTTGGCGA